>LNAP01008102.1_pt1 | contig 16271 bp, 20 predicted proteins | sample 602601 | NCBI WGS metagenome assembly LNAP01 (sample SAMN02440304, study PRJNA202911) | soil metagenome | biome: Subtropical and temperate rainforests or woodlands; isolation source: soil samples (1 kg each in a 20% v/v slurry with milli Q water) were... ... | reverse complement strand
AAAACGTGACTACAGGTGTATCAGTATTAATAGATTCAGTCATTGAAAAATGGTTGGCGCTCAAGTCGGGAAAACCCCAACCAAGCTCTTATAACCCGACCATTTTAGCGCAGCCGTGACAAAATCTGACATTAAAATCCCCGAACGGCCAATTAGTGTCGTTAAATGCCCACGAAGCGAGGAAGCTTGCCTGCTAAAAAAGCGCCTTCAACAGCCAGTAAGCGAGCATTCCGGCCACGATGACCATAACGGTACTGCGCGTGCGCCAGAACACCAGAACGGCCACCACGGCCGCCCACACTTTAATATCCAGCAAGGCCGAAGCGCCCTCGTGCCACGGCAAAAGCTCGGGGACGATAATGCCGGCCAGCGCAGCCGTGGGCGCATAACGCAAGGCACGACGCACGCCATCGGTTAGCGGCAAGTAGTCGCCGAAAAGGAAATAGCCTGCACGCGTCAGAAAGCTGGACAGCGTCAGAACGGCGATCACCCCCAGGATATACAAGGTCAAATCCGGATCATTGCTCATGCTCTGCGCCTTTTCGACTTGGGAAGAGAGATCTCGGCCGCCACGCCGGCGGCGATGCCCGCGACCACCGCGGCCACTAGCCCCAGGCGCAGCGGCAACGGCTGCCCCAGCCAGGCCACGGCGCTTGCCGCCAACAGCGAAACCGCCATGGGCCAATTTCGCACCAAGGGAATCACGATTGCCATCAACGCCAGGATGGCGGCAAAATCAAGCGACCACGAGGCGGGAATCATCGCGCCCAAGTAAATACCCAGAAACGACGACAGCTGCCAGGCCATCCAGCCCGGAACAATCACGCCCAGATAAAACCACAACTGCTCGCGCGTGCCCTTTTTCTTGTCGTCGCCATGACGAGACATAAACAGCACAAACACGATGTCGCCGGACAAATACCCCAGCCATAAACGCCGCTGCCAAGAGAAGTGGCGAAAGTACGGTTGCAGTGCGGCGCCAAAAATGATGAAGCGAATATTCACCACGGTGCAGGCCGCAAAAATAAGCCACAACGGCGCGCCCATCACGATCAACGGCAAAGCCGTCAGTTGTGCCGAACCGGCATACACCAGCAGCGTCATCAAACCGGCCATGCCTTCCGTCAGGCCGGACTTGACCAGGGCAATGCCCGTCACAAAGCCCCACATGGCCGTCGCAATCAGCGCGGGGACGACGGCGACGAAACCGGCCTTGAGGTTATGCCAGGCCCGGGCGTCGAGCCTTAAGGAAATGAGTTTGGGCTGAAGCGCCAACAGGACACCTTCAAAGCAATAAAGGGCTTATTCTAAAGCACTGTGCTTGCTACAATGAGGCCCTCATTATTGGGAGAGCATTATGTCGATGTCTGATCGTGACGGTTTCATCTGGTATGACGGCCAATTGGTTCCATGGCGCGACGCAACCACGCACGTCCTGACCCACTCGCTGCATTACGGGCTGTCGGTCTTCGAAGGGGTTCGCGCTTACCACACCGACATCGGCACCGCCATTTTCCGCCTGGCCGAACACACCAACCGGCTGTTCAACTCGGCGCATATCTATCAAATGGCCATGCCTTTTGACCGCAAAACCATCATGGACGCGCACTGCGAAGTCGTGCGGCGCAACGAACTCGACTCCTGCTACATCCGTCCGCTGGTATTTTACGGCTCGGAAAAAATGGGCGTTTCCCCAAAGGGTGCCCAGGTGCATGTCGCCATCGCCGCCTGGCCATGGGGTGCCTACCTGGGCGAAGAGGCCCTGAAGCAAGGCATCCGCGTCAAGATTTCGTCGTTTGCGCGCCAACACGTTAACGTCACCATGCCGCGCGCCAAAGTCGCCAGCACGTATGCCAACTCCATCCTGGCCAATGCGGAAGCGCTCGACCACGGTTACGACGAAGCCATCCTGCTCGACACCGACGGCTTCGTCGCCGAAGGCTCGGGCGAAAACATCTTCATCGTCAAAGACGGCGTCTTGTGCGAACCTGAAATCGCCTCGGCGCTTACAGGCATCACACGCTCAACCATTCACTCGCTCGCCGCCGACCTGGGCATTCCGGTGCATACCAAACGCCTGACCCGAGACGACCTTTACATTGCCGACGAAGCCTTCTTTACCGGCACGGCGGCCGAAGTCACGCCGATACGCGAGATCGACCAGCGCATGATCGGCAGCGGCAGTCGCGGCCCTGTCACCGAAAAACTGCAAAATGCGTTTTTCGACGTCGTCAACGCGCGCAACACCAACTATCACCATTGGCTCACACAAGTTTAGCCATACCTACGCCAGAACAACACGCCCTAACCCTTTAGCAGGAACCGAAATGACCAGTGCAGTAAATACACCGATGCCGCAAAAAGACATCGTCACCATCGAAGCCAAAGATCTGCCCCTGTATTGCCCGGGACCTCAGGCTCCGCTCTGGAGCATGCATCCACGCGTATTCATCGATGTGGTCACGTCCGGCAAGGCAATATGCCCTTATTGCAGCACCACATACCAGCTCAAAGACGGTGACACAGTGCACGGACACTAGGCCGCTTTATGTGTTCGCCACTTCCGACACCGTGTATTAAGGGCAGTTTGTGACAGCGCTGATTGATTCTTCCACCTGCCCCAACCCGATCTGGTTGCCGGGAAGCCATCTGCAAACCGTGTATGGCTCCCTGGTTGCGCGTTATCACCGCATTGCCTTTGTGCGCGATCGCGTCAACACGCCCGACGGCGATTTTATCGATTTCGACTGGACCGCCCCGGGTTTGTTTTCAGACAAAACAGCGGCCAACTCCCCTTTCCGACCCGACCCTCAACTGGCCAGGACCGCCGCACGACGCTGGATGCAAGAGACGGACTGGCCCACCTTGCCCACCACCGTCGACACGCCGGCGCTGATCCTGTTCCATGGCCTGGAAGGAAGCAGCCGAAGCCACTATGCCCAGGCCATTGCGCAGCACTTTCGCGCACGCGGCTGGATTGTCGTCATCGCCCATTTTCGCGGCTGCTCGGGCTTTCCCAACCGCATGGCCCGCGCCTACCACTCGGGCGACTCGGACGACATTGGCTTTATTTTCGATACCATACGCAAACGCGCACCCCATGCAAAATGGCACGCAGCCGGCGTTTCGCTAGGCGGCAACGCCATGGTCAAGTATCTGGGCGAACACCCCGAAACCGCACAGTGGCTGTCGGCCAGCGCCGCCATCTCCGTTCCGCTCGACCTGGTGGCGGCCGGCAACCGCCTTTCCGACTCGTTTTACGGCCGGCACATCTATACGCGGCACTTCCTTCAAACCATGCGAAGCAAGCTGCTCGAAAAAGCCAAACGCTTTCCCGGCACAATCGATGTATTGCGCTTAAGCCACTTAAAAAGCCTGCGCGAATTCGACGATTTGTACACCGCCCCCATGCATGGCTACAAAAATGCGCTGGACTATTGGACCCGCGCCTCGGGCAAACCGTTTCTTAAGACGATGACCATTCCAATGCTGGTTCTTAACGCCCGCAACGACCCTTTCGTTCCCGAGCCGTCGCTTCCCGGCTCTCGCGACTGCTCCGACAAGGTGGTGCTGCATCAACCGGCTGAAGGCGGACACGTCGGCTTTGTCACCGGGGCGTTTCCAGGCAATCTTAGCTGGCTTCCCATGCGCTTGGCGCGCTTCTTCGAAACGGGCTCTTAAGGCTCTGCGGCAAAAAAAATTGCCAAGGCAGCTTGCCCACCCACTAAGACTTGAATCGCTCAAGCAAGGCGCGATCGGATCTGAGACGCTCTTTTAGAGTGCGGATATCAACGTCGAGCTCAGACTGAACATAAAAATCCGTTGAAAGACCCCGCGCCTGCTGCAATTGCTCGACGGCTGTGGGCAAGGCGCCGGTCTTTTCGTAATACACCGCCATCGCGCGCCGCGCTTCAACTTCTTGCCCAAGCCGCTCATAGCCTTGCGCCTGGAGCTGATACAAACGCGGCAGATCCGGCCACTGCTTGATACGCTGCGCCAAAAACTCAACGGCTTCCTTATCGCGGCCCAGACTTTGCAGGGCACTGACCACGGTCAACGCCACGCCCTGGCTGGATGGCCAGCGTGCCCAGGCGGTCCGGGCCTGCGCCAGCCCCCCGTTGCCGTCATTCTGCCTAAGGGCCAGCATTACGCTCAAGCTGGATATCTCGGGTGAGTTCAAGCCATTTTTCCGGGCGTTCAACAAGGCGGTGCGGGCTTGCTCCATGTCTTTTTTCTGCCAGGCCGCATAAGCCAGCCCGTACCAGGCCGCCGACTGCGCCACGCCCGCCAGTTGCTTGGTCTCTTGCTGCAACTGCGCCACCGCGGCGCCCTGCGCCTGAGCGTTGCGGGCTTGAATAATACGCAGCTTGGCGCGTACATACCAGAACGCGTCGCTGTCCCGGTGGTTGACAGGCGGCGACTCGCGCACACGATTTTCGATATCGGACATACGCTGAACCGATAGGGGATGGGTGCTGACGTAACCGCCGCCCCCCGCCCCTTCGTTAAGGCGCGATGCGATCGAGAGTCGGCCAAACATATGCGCCATGCCCCGAGGATCGAACCCGCCTTTACTCATCATGCCAAAACCAATGCGGTCGGCCTCTTGTTCGGCCTGGCGGGAAAATCCCAGTTGCTGGTCGATGGCGGCGGCTTGCCCAAACGTCGCCACCCCCATCGCCAGATTTCCACTGCCTGAAAGCCCCGCCAACAAGGCGGCGGCCAGCGAAGCCAGCATAATGTGATTGCTGCGGGCTTGTTGCGTCATGCCGCGCGCCACATGCCGCTGCAGCACATGGCCAATCTCGTGAGCCACGACCGACGCCAGTTCGGACTCGCTCCCCGCGGAAACGACCAGCCCGCTATGGATGCCGATATACCCCCCCGGCAGCGCAAACGCGTTGATTTGGGGGTCGCGCACCGAGAAAATACTAATATGCTGCGCGCCGCCTGAAGCATGCGACACCAGCTTTCGGCCCATATCGGTCAGATATTGATTCACCTCGGGATCATCAATATACGAAGGGTCGCGCCTGCCCTGCTCCATAATGGCATCGCCCAGCGTGCGCTCGATGACCGGCGAAAGCTCGGCCGACGAGGCGGCCCCGATGCTGGGTATGCCGGCTGGCTGGGCCTGAACCGAGACGGCCAAGCCGGCCGCCAGCACCAGGCCCGCACTATGCAGAATAAGAGAAGTTCTTTTCGCTGCGAAATGCTTCAGAGTCATAGGTCTTGCTTACGCGATAGCCGCCTGCCTTGCACGGGCACGATCCTGCTTACTGGGCAAACGGCCTTTTCCAGACAGGCGCATCATGGTTGCCAGGGCGAATAAAAGACCAAACACTTCGATGAAGCCCGCCAGCACCCACATCGTCAGCCCTCCGATCGCCTGGTCGGTCACGGCCGACATACCGGGAATAGCGCGACCGCATAAATCGAAAATAGGATAGAGATCGTATTCGGTAAACGTAATGACCGCACCCACGATCATTTGCGGCACCATGGTGATCACCGGCGACAAAATGCGCGCCCCCGGCGACATGACGGCCGGCGGACTGGGCCGCCGGTCGAGAATTAAATTCCAGTACATGAATCCGCTGATCACGACCGACCAGTTCATCAGGCGATACAAACGCCAGTCGAGCATGGAGTAGAACTGGATGCTGGGGATAAGCCAAACCACGACCAAAAACACAAACAGGAACGGCACCAAATACTTATTGGTGAACACCGCCTGAGTCAGGCGCCCGGCCGGGCTTTGGAGAAAATCGCGCAGCACCAGGCGCATCCGCATGGGCAAGCCCGCACGCAGCACCTGCCCCGAATACGCGCCCATGATCAGCAGCGGCCCCAAATGGTGCAAGACCAGGTGCTGCAATCGGTGCGCAAAAAACAGGCGTTCCGCGTAATAATCAACCCGCGTATGCAGGGAAATATACAAAAGCACCAAGCCCGTCCAGAACATGGCCTGGCGTGCAACGGTGACTCGATGCACACGGGTGCCGCGCACAAACAGAACGCCGCTCGCCAGGAACGCAGTAATCAGGACGGGAGAGAACTCCCACGGCATAAGCCAGCCAAGCAAATCCATGGTTAAAAATCCGAAGCAGCTAACCCGGCTAGTTTAAAGCAATATGGCGGTGGTCACCCCACTGCACCTGATGCACTCCCGGATAAGCCCGTATCTGGCGCGCCCGATGCATCAGGTCGGCACGCAACTCCGGCGGGCAGCTGACCGTAACGCAGGCGGTGGCCATCTCGGAATCACGAGCCCGGTCGACCTGCAAGGTCGCCACCTTGATGCCGGCCGCTTTAAATTCCAGGTAAATTTGCCGGCGAACGCCCGCCATGTCTTTGCGCGGACACACGACCGTCAGACGCGATAAAGAATGGCGCACGCGCACCGGCGCCGGCTGAACGCCGGCACGACGCAGGAATAGATCGAATAAACGCATAAGACAAGCCCCCCACTACACAGCCAGGCACGCGAGATGCCTGGGCCATGCAAATGCCCCTGCACCAATGGCAGAGACTGATAAAACATAAAGCGGGAGTTTGAGTGCGAGAGAACCTCGCTGGAAACTGCCACGCCCTGAAGAGGCCAGGACGTGAATAAAGCGGTGCGCAGGGTGTAGGAGCTATCGTGCCCAAGCCTGCATTGTGCTTATCGCGCCTGGCTACTGAATAAATCGATGCTAGATCGACTACTGTCGCCGGGATCGGGGTTCACCGCGCAGCTCCTATAAAATTAAGACTTCATCATTTTAGCTGCGATGCACAATTCAAACAAGCCTGACGTCCTGTCTGCTTGGTTGACTGTGCACTTAAAACACATAGCCATCGAGCCAGCCCATCGCAATATAGACATGCATGACAATGACCGCAATGCCCAACATCAGGACCGTGCAGCCGAGCAAGGTGGTCAAAATCGCAATAATAATCGGCCCCCATCGCGTTTTATTGACTCGGCCCGACAAAGCGTTGTACCGGGCATCGAACCACGCATCGGGCTTGAGTGCAAAAACCAGCGCCTCGATATAGCCCGCCGTAGCGGGAATGATCAGCAATAAGAAAGGCGGACTGTCCCACCACACAGGATAAAAACGAGATAAAACAAGCAAAGCGCAGGAAACCGCGGTCAGAACCCAGGCCTTGCGCCGCCCCAAATACCACCCATGGGCGCCGAAGACGCCCAGCACAGCGGCCAGCAACGCGGCGGCTGTTTTACTTTTATGTCTGGCATAGCCTGCTGCCGTTATCGTCGATTCTGCATGCGGCATGGTCATACTCATCCTGGTTTGCTGCGAACACTCAAAAGAAGCTTAAAATCGCTTGCATTGTAGTAGAGCTTGGAAATGACATGGAATTGCCCGATTACGATATTGCCATCACCGGCGCAGGCCCTGTAGGCAGCGCCCTGGCGCTGCTGCTGGCCAAGAAAGCCCCTGATCCCGGGCGTATTGTGCTCATCGGCAAACAACTCGCCAGCCCGCCGTCCCTCGGCGCGGGTCGAACCGTAGACCCGCGCGCGCTGGCGCTGAACCATGGCAGCCGGGTCGTGCTTGAGCAACTTGGCGCCTGGCCCGCTGAGTCGGCGGACATCCACACCGTGCATGTTTCCCAGCGCGGCCGCCTGGGCCGCACCCTGGTGCGCGATAGCGAGCTGGGCGTCCCCCGGCTGGGCAGCGTCGTGGCCTACGACGCCCTGCTGACCGCCCTGCACGGCGCCGTCGTCCAAAGCGGCGTGAAACAATTGCACGCCCCCTACGCCGCCCCGCTCATTGCCCACCATGTCCACCTGAGCGTCGGCGATCAAAACATCTCCAGCGGCCTGGCCGTGCAGTCTGACGGCGTCCGCCCCAAGGGGATTGCGCGCGACTACAACCAGCACGCTGTTTTGGCGACCGTCCGGGCCAGCCGCCCCCAAGCCGGCTGGGCCTACGAACGCTTCACCGAGCAAGGCCCCCTGGCGCTGTTGCCGCACCCGCAAGGCCAAGACCTTTACAGCGTCGTGTGGTGCTGCTCCCCCGCTCAGGCGCATGAACTGCGCAAACTGGATAACACCGCTTTCGAAACCGCCCTGCACGCAACCTTCGGCGACCGGCTGGGCCGATTCCAGTGTGTCAACGAACGCCACACCTTTCCGTTGAGCCTGCACGCCGGGCCGATGCAGGTCAATGCCCGCACCGTCGCCATAGGCAATGCCGCCCAAACGCTGCACCCAGTCGCAGGCCAGGGATTGAACCTGGGCCTGCGCGACGCCGTGCAGCTTAGCCAGACGCTCGCCACCTGGTTAAGCCGGCCCCAATCAGACCCCATTCGCGCGCTGAGCGCCTTCACGCGCCAGCGCCGCCCGGACCGCTGGCTCACGGCCGGCATTACCGACTTCCTGCCCCGGGTATTTTCCACACGCAACCCGCTGATCGAGCATGCGGGCGGCCTGAGCTTGCTCGCCATGGACTTGAGCCTGAGTGTGCGAACCCCTTTAGCGCGTCATTTGCTCCAAGGACTGCGCATTTAAACCGACCCGAATCGGCGCAACGGTAATCGGGGGTTAAAATCCCCGCATGCGCATCGGTTCCTGGTCCCTTCCCAACCCTGTTTTTATCGCCCCCATGGCGGGCGTAACAGATCGTCCGTACCGTCAGCTTTGTAAAAAGCTGGGTGCGGGCTATGCCGTGTCTGAAATGGCCGCCAGCAATCCTCGTTTATGGGACAGCGTCAAAACGTCCCGGCGGCTGAACCACGATGGCGAGATAGACCCCATTTCAGTGCAAATAGCTGGCTCAGACCCCGCCATGATGGCCGAAGCCGCTGTTTTCAACATTAAAAAAGGCGCCCGCATTATTGATATCAATATGGGCTGCCCGGTCAAAAAAGTGTGCAATGTCGCGTCGGGCTCGGCGCTGCTGCGCGACGAGAAGCTGGTGGCGCAGATTCTTGAGCGTGTCGTTCAGGCCTGCACGCCTTTGCAGGTACCCGTCACCCTTAAAACCCGTACCGGATGGGATCGCAGCTCGCGTAATGTTATACGCATAGCCAAGCTGGCCGAAGACATCGGGATCGCCGCCCTGACCGTGCACGGCCGCACGCGCGCCGACCTGTATCAGGGCGAAGCCGAATACGAAACCATCAAAAACGTAAAACAGGCCATCACGATTCCGGTTATTGCCAATGGGGATATCGATAGTCCCGAAAAAGCGAAATACGTATTACAGTATACGGGCGCCGATGCCATCATGATCGGGCGCGCGGCGCAAGGACGCCCCTGGATTTTCCGGGAAGTTGTACACTTTTTGAATACCGGGCTTCATCTGCACCCGCCCACTTACCATGAATTACAATCCTGTTTGCTTGAGCACCTCGAAGACCATTACCGGTTCTACGGAGAGTTCACCGGCGTGCGTACAGCACGCAAGCATATAGGCTGGTACTTGGCCAGTCTGCCCGGCACCGAAACGCTGTTAGCTTGTATTAATCAAACCAATAACACCAGCGATCAAACCCGTGCTCTTGAGCAATGGTTTGAGCGCTTCCCACCTAATGAACACATTTCGAATCCGCTGGCCCGGGCTACGGCTGCCTGAACCCTGCGACCGAAACCTATTTAAAAACCGATTATGAGTACGCAAAACCCTTTAGAGCAGTCTGTCCGCGACCGTCTTGAACTTTACTTTGCCGACCTGGGCGAATCTCAGCCACACGACATGCTGGCCATGGTGGTCAGTTGTGTCGAGCGCCCCGTCTTGCAGGTAGCGCTCGAAAAGTGCAATGGCAACCAGTCCAAGGCAGCTGAAATGCTGGGCATTACCCGCAGCAGCTGCCCACGACATCCAACCTTAATTCTCAATTCTTTTACTTAGTGGCCTTCATGAAGATCCAAACAGCCCTGCTCTCGGTTTCAGATAAAACCGGTATCGTCGAATTTGCCCAAGCCTTGGCCCAACGCGGAGTGCGCTTGCTCTCTACCGGCGGCACCGCTAAATTGCTCGCCCAGGCCGGGCTCGAAGTGACCGAAGTGGCGAGCCACACGGGGCAACCGGAAATTCTTGACGGCCGCGTCAAAACCCTGCATCCGAAAATTCACGGCGGCCTGCTGGCCCGCCGCGACAGCGCCGAACACCTGAAGACGCTCGAGCAGCACGATATTGATCGCATCGATATGCTGGTCGTGAACCTCTACCCATTTCGCGAGACCATTGCCAAAGCCGACTGCAGCTTTGCCGATGCCATTGAAAACATCGACATCGGCGGACCGGCCATGTTGCGCGCCGCGGCCAAGAACCATGGCACGCCCGAGGGCGGCGTAACCGTCGTCATCGATCCGGCCGACTACCCACGCGTTCTGGCCGACATCGACGGCCCGGCCGGACTGCCGTCCTACGGCTTGCGTCTGGAACTGGCCACCAAGGTCTATGCCCACACCGCCGCCTACGACGGCGCCATAGCCGCGTACTTAAGCAGCCTGGTGGCCGCCGAGCCCGCTCAGGACCAGGCCCCCGAGCGCAGCGCCTGGCCGCGCACATTAACCGTGCAAGTGCAGCAGCAGCAAGTTTTGCGCTACGGCGAAAACCCGCACCAGAGCGCCGCGTTTTATATTGATCAGCCGCTGGGCGCCGGGCTGCTGGGCAGCTATCAGCAATTACAAGGCAAAGAGCTGTCGTACAACAATATCGCCGACGCCGACGCCGCCTGGGAATGCGTGCGCAGCTTCGACAGTTGCGCCTGCGTCGTGGTCAAGCATGCCAACCCCTGCGGCGTCGCCCTGGCCGACACCCCGGAGCAAGCCTACCAAAAAGCCTATACCACCGACCCGACCTCGGCGTTTGGCGGCATCATCGCCTTTAACCGCCGGGTCGACGCCGCGACCGCCCAGGCCATTACGTCGCAGCAATTTACCGAAGTCCTGCTGGCGCCGGCCTACGACGCTGAAGCGCTGGCCGTCTTCGCCGCGAAAAAAAATGTGCGCGTGCTCCAAGTGCCGCAAGGCGACGCCCACAATGCCTTCGACATCAAGCGCGTAGGCGGAGGCTGGCTGGTGCAAAATCCGGACGACTTCCAGGTCGCGCCAAGCGACTTCAAGGTGGTGACCCAAAAAGCCCCTAGCGCAGACCAAATGCAAGACCTGATGTTTGCCTGGAAAGTGGCGAAATACGTCAAATCCAATGCCATCGTTTTTGTCGCCAACGGCATGACCGTAGGCGTTGGCGCAGGCCAAATGAGCCGCATCGACTCGGCCCGCATCGCCTCGATCAAGGCCCAGAACGCCGGCCTGACACTGGCGGGTTCCGCCGTGGCGTCCGATGCCTTCTTTCCATTTCGCGACGGTCTCGACGTGGTTGCCGAAGCGGGCGCAACCTGCGTCATTCAACCGGGCGGCAGCATGCGCGACGACGAGGTCATCGCAGCGGCCGACGAACGCGGCATTGCCATGGTGCTGACCGGCGCGCGGCACTTCCGCCACTAATGCGTATTCTGGGGATTGATCCGGGTTTGCGGCGCACGGGCTTTGGCGTCATTGATGTCGACGGCCCGCGCCTGCTCTATGTCACCAGCGGCACCATTGTCGTGCCCGCCGATCAACCCCTGGCGCAGCGTCTCAAGGTTATTCTGGACAATATCCGCGAGGTCGTGCAGTCGACCCACCCCACCGTCTCGGCGCTGGAAAAAGTATTCGTCAATGCCAACCCCGCCTCTACCCTGCTTCTCGGGCAGGCAAGGGGCGCGGCGATGTGCGCACTGGCTGACAGCGATCTTCTGGTGCACGAATATACCGCGCTGCAAATCAAGAAGTCGGTCGTCGGCAACGGCCACGCCGCCAAAGAGCAAGTACAAAAGATGGTTCAGCACTTACTCAGCCTGAGTGGCCTGCCGACCAGCGACTCGGCCGATGCGCTGGCCTGCGCCATTTGTCATGCACACGTCGGCCCGCTGACCGACCGTCTGAAACTGGCCGGCGGCCTGACAGCGAACAATGCCAGCCGCCTGCGCGGCGGACGCGTGCTGGGTTAATTTTTGAAGGAAGCTCCGATGATCGGACGTATCACTGGTATTTTGCTGGAAAAAACGCCTCCCACCATCTGTATTGATGTCGGCGGCGTGGGCTACGAAATCGATGTCCCCATGAGCACCTTGTACAACCTGCCCGAAACCGGAGCCAAGGCCACGGTCTTCACCCACCTGGCTGTGCGCGAAGATGCACACATTCTGTTCGGCTTTTCAACAGCGCAAGAACGCTCCACCTTTCGCGCCCTGATCAAAGTCACCGGCATCGGCGCGCGCACCGCACTGGCTGTGCTGTCAGGCATGACCGCCGACGAACTGGCCAGTGCCATCACCCAGCAGGAAACCGGCCGCCTGATGCGCGTACCGGGCATCGGCAAAAAAACAGCCGAGCGCCTATTGCTTGAATTGCGCGGCAAACTGGGCGCCGACATGGGTCACAGCGTTGGCAGCCTGCCCTCAGGCCGCGACGACATCCTGAACGCTCTGCTATCCCTGGGTTACTCTGCCAGCGAGTCGCAATCGGCGCTTAAAGGCCTTCCCGAGGGCGTTGAGGTGGCCGATGGCATCCGCCAGGCTCTCAAATCGCTGGCCCGCGGCAAATAATAAGGACAAGCACCATGGCCATACATTCCGATTCGCTATCCAGCACCCCACCCATTGAGCGCATTGTGGCGCCGCAAAGTTCGTCGCCCAATGAGGAGTCGGTAGAACGAGCCCTGCGCCCGCGCATGCTGAGCGAATATGTCGGCCAGAAGCGCGTGCGCGAACAGCTTGAAATTTTTATCGCCGCCGCGCGCCAGCGCAATGAAGCGCTGGATCACGTGCTGCTTTTCGGCCCCCCCGGCCTGGGCAAAACCACCCTGGCGCACATCGTGGCGCACGAGATGGGCGTGCACCTGCGCCAAACCTCAGGCCCCGTGCTGGAGCGGCCCGGCGACCTGGCCGCGCTGCTGACCAACCTGGAAAAAAACGACGTCCTGTTCATCGACGAAATCCATCGGTTGTCCCCGGTGGTTGAAGAAATACTCTACCCCGCACTGGAAGACTTCCAGATCGACATCCTGATCGGCGAAGGCCCTTCGGCGCGCAGCGTCAAAATCGATCTGCAGCCCTTTACCCTAGTCGGCGCCACCACGCGCGCAGGCATGCTCACCAACCCCTTGCGCGACCGCTTTGGCATTGTGTCGCGCCTGGAGTTCTACAACGCGGAAGACCTGACTCACATCGTCTCGCGTAGCGCGCATTTGCTTAACGTCAATGCCACCCACGACGGAGCGGTTGAAATCGCCAGGCGCGCCCGGGGCACCCCCCGCATAGCCAACCGGCTGCTGCGCCGCGTGCGCGACTACGCCGAGGTCAAGGCCAACGGCCATATCGACGTTGAAGTGGCCAGCGCCGCCCTGTCCATGCTGGAGGTCGATCCCCAAGGCCTGGACCTGATGGACCGCAAGCTGCTTGAGGCCATTATTCACAAATTCGACGGCGGGCCGGTAGGCGTAGACAGCCTGGCCGCCGCCATTGGTGAAGAGCGCGACACGATTGAAGACGTTATCGAACCCTATTTGATCCAGCACGGTTATTTGCAGCGCACGCCGCGCGGCCGCATGGCCACGCAAACCACCTGGCGGCACCTGGGGCTGACGCCGCCCAAGGCGGCGGGCGCAACGCCCGAGCTGTTCGAGTAAGAACCGCTAGATATCGACAATGCCCCGACGCTCGCGCATGGCCTGACCTATACGGTCCAGCTCGGCATCGCTGAGCAGGCGCGTTGCCATGGGAAACAGTTCGTCCTCTTCAAACCGGGTATGGCGCTCGTACAAGCCCGTAAATGCCTCGACATCGGCGGGCGGCAAGAGCACCGCCTTACCCGCAACAACCTGCGCCAGTACTGGCCGCAGCCGCCCCCAAAGCCTTTCCAGCTGACGGTGGTCGGCAATCAGGCCTTCCGTCATTTGACGCAGGCAAACGGGATCGGATCCGGCCATCGACTCTAGCAAGGCCGGGAACAGATTTTCTTCCTCATCCTGATGATGATGCAACGCCGACGTGTCGAAATAGCGCATGATGCTCAACGCGGCCTGCCGGGCCTGGCTATCGGCCCCATGTTCAACCAGATGGGGCGCCAGGCGCTTAAGCGTCGAACATTGGCGTTCGATCCGAATATGGCAGGCGGCCAGCATTTCAAGCGGCACCTCGGTACTTGCGGCGGGGCCTGAAAATCCCGGAAACGATGTGCTCATGAAACGGCTTCCCCTTGATCAACGTGTTCTGTTTTCCCATTGGACGCTTGTCGTTCATGCGCGGCCACATCATCCATGAAATCGCGTACGGCATTCGTATACAGCGCGCCGCTACGGCTGACGCCGGAATGCGAACTGCCCCGGATTTTCACCAGCCGCCGCACGGAGGCATTCTGGGGCTTGGCGGCACGATACAGTGCGTCGCTCATGTCAGGTGGAACAACGGTATCGCCAGTACCGTGCAAAATCAGCACTGGAACCTGCACCTCTTTCAATGCCGCCTCGACATCAAAAGGCTGGGTCACCAACATCCCCAACCCGGGTATGGCAGCCCACCGCGTAGTGTGAATCATGTCTCGGATGCTGGTGAAGGTCGACTCCAGGATCAGGCCGGCGACCTCAGGTCGGGCGGGGCTCGCAAGCAAAAGCGCAGCCACCGCGCCCCCCAGGCTATGCCCGTAAACAAACCGGCGAGCCGGGTCCGGCTGCCGGCGAGTCAGCTCATCGAGTGCGGCGGCGGCATCATCGACCACACTGCGCTGCGACGGCAAACGTGCAGTGGATTGGCCAAACCCCCGGTAATCGATCGCCAGCACGGAATACCCCATTTCGGCCCAGCGCTCCATCCGGAATACGCTCCCATTAAGATTCCAGCGTGAACCATGCAGATAAAGCACCGTTGAAGCCCGAGGGTCGGGATGCGGCAAATACCAGGCTCGAACCTGTTCGCCGCCGGGCAGCGGCAAATCGTAAACCTGGGTGTGAGCCGGAGGCTCACGCCACCACCGACTTTCACCCAGTTCGACCGAAAAAATCACCTCGCGCTGCCAGCGATCAAGCGCAATATAACTGCCCGCGGCAAGCAGTAACGATGCCGCGAGACCCAGTTTAAGAGAACGAGAACGTGCCGACATCGACAAAGCCCGCAAAAAAACACACACTAAGAATAAGATAGCGTACTGCGGCATTGGTTCCCGCGCCAGCCTTCAACCGATACGACATTTAACGAGGACAGGAATGGATTTTGCAAAACCAATCACTTTAACGGGCAGGCACGCGACGCTGACGCCTTTGTCGGCCTCGCATTGCGACGATCTGGCCGACGCGGTAAAAGACGGCGAATTATGGCAACTCTGGTACACCACGGTTCCCGCGCCTGAAAACATGGCGGCTGAAATCGAGCGGCGCCTGCGGCTACAAGACCAGGGCGCGATGCTGCCCTTTGCCGTCATCGACAACGCCACCGGCCTGGCCGTGGGCATGACGACCTATATGCACATCGACGCTGCCAATCGGCGTCTGGAAGTGGGCTCGACCTGGTATCGCCGGCGCGTACAACGCACCGCGTTGAATACGGAGTGTAAGCTGATGTTGTTGACCCACGCGTTTGAAACGCTGGACTGCATTGCCGTTGAATTGCGCACGCATTTTCTAAATCGCCAAAGCCGCGCGGGCATCGAACGCCTGGGCGCTAAGCTCGATGGAATCTTACGCCAGCATCAACTCGTTTCAAACGGCACGGTACGCGACACCTGCGTCTACAGCATTATTGCGAGCGAATGGCCAGGCATAAAAGCCAACTTGAACCATAGGCTGTCTTAACTACGATTACTCGCTTACGATATGGCATGCACTTGGCGCACTGACGATTACAAGGAAAAAGGACAAAACATGGAGCTCAAGAAACTTGGAGAAACGGGTCTGGACACTGCCCCAATCGCCTTTGGCGGCAACGTTTTCGGCTGGACGCTGGATGAAAACGCATCCCTGCGCATGCTGGACGCGCTGAGCGCGGCAGGACTGAATTTCATCGATACCGCCGACTCGTACTCAAGCTGGGCCCCTGGCAACCAGGGCGGCGAATCGGAAACCCTCATCGGCAACTGGTTCAAGAAAACCGGCAAGCGTCATCAGGTCGTGCTGGCTACCAAAGTCGGCTGGGAAATTACGCCCGAGCGCAAAGGCTTATCGAAGGCCTATATCCTGAAAACCGTGAACGAGTCCTTGCAGCGCCTGCAAACCGAC
>LNAP01004125.1_pt1 | contig 16271 bp, 10 predicted proteins | sample 602601 | NCBI WGS metagenome assembly LNAP01 (sample SAMN02440304, study PRJNA202911) | soil metagenome | biome: Subtropical and temperate rainforests or woodlands; isolation source: soil samples (1 kg each in a 20% v/v slurry with milli Q water) were... ... | reverse complement strand
ATCCGCCCCGGCGCAGGCCGCTTCCAGTCCGGGCGCGACGCCCTCGGGAACCAGCAGCACGCCAGGCCGGCTGTCGGCCGTCAGCGCCTGGACAAGCGCATCCGTGGGCGCCGTGGGATAGCAAAACAGGGACACCGTGCGGGCGCCGTCGCGGCGGCGCAACAACACGGCTTGATCCACGCCGAGCGACTGCAGGAAACCGTTCTGAAGGTCTGTCGACGCCTGGAAGGCGTCGCGTTCGGCGCTCAGGCCGGGTTCGCGCAGCAGGCCGCCCGTGGCCGCCGTGAAGCCGGGAAAGAAAAAGTGCTTTACCAGGCCGTCGGGACGCTGCGAAGGCAAACCGTGGCAGTTTTCCACCCAGGCTTCGGCGCTTAAGTACTCCAGGTTGATCCAGGCCGGATGCACGTGGCGCATGCTGTCCACGAACGCAGGCGGGGGATCGCAGGCAAAGGCTTCTATGACGACATCGCGCGCGGTCAGGGCGGGGTCGGGCGTTTCGGACCAATGCACGATGTCCACGCTGCCCAGCCGCTGCCGCGACGCCTGGACGTCGATGCCGGGCTGGATGCGCGCAAAGCTGGCCAGGTCATCCACCCACAGGCGGATATCCCAGCCGCGGCCTTGCGCCAGCCGGCGCGCCAGCCGCCAGCAGACGCCGATGTCGCCGTAGTTGTCGACGACCCGGCAAAAGATGTCTGCTTGCATGGCGGCTTAGTGGAACTTGGCGGGGGCCGCTTCGGCGTCTTCGGGCAGCTCGGCGTGGACCAGTTCGCCCAGCGGATTCGGGAAGTAGGGCGCGCCGCAGTCTTCGCAGTATTCGGCAGGCAGCACGCCGGGGATGCGGCGCACTTCGGTGACGCCGTATTCCTTCAGCAACGCCGTGATGTCGTCGACCACGTCGGCTTGGCCTTCGTCGGACGGCAATTCTTCTTCGCGTCCGTACAAGGGCCACACGCAACCGTAATAGACGTCGTTGCTGCTGCGTGCCGTGAAGCCGATGCGGTATTCGTCGATGCGGCTTTCGCCGCAGCCGGCGACGACGGCGCGCAACTGCGAGGCTTCCAGGCTGACCGCGCCTTCCAGCCAGCTGATGGCTGCGCGCAGGGACAAGGGGCGCACCCGCCGGTCGGCTTCGCGGTTGCTGACGTAATAGGCGTCGGGCAGCAGCGCTTCAAAGCCGCAACCCGGCAGCAGCGCGGCCAGGGTGGGCTGCGCCTGCGTGGCCCATTGTTGCTGGCACGCGTCGCGAGAAGCCTCGGCGTCGCTCATTTGTTCCTGCCAGCGGAAGATCGGCGCGTTCTCGGGCACGGCCACGGCGCCGATGATGTAGCGCGTGTCGGCCAGCATGTTGGCGGTTTCGGCCTCGGTGTTCAGGACCGGCTTGGTGGTTTCCGCGCCCAGCGCTTGCGAACCCAGGCGATGCAGCCATTGCCAGGTTTCACCGAAGGTGCGCGGCATCTGGTCCACGCTGACCAGCATGGGCATCAGCGCGGTGCGTGCCTGGCTGGCCAGCACATGGCCATGCAGTTGCGCCAGCAGCGCCTGCTGGGCCGAAGCGGATACCGGGCCGGTGGGGATCGCGTAGCGGGTCCAGGCGACGATGGGCGCCACGATCAGCAGCACGTCGTACCGGACGCCATTTTTCTCGATCTTCATCGATTCGGACAGGGTTTCGGCCTGTTCGATCAAGACCTCATAGGCGCCTATGTCGCTTTGCGCGAGGTGGTCCAGGGCCGCTTCCAGCGGGGCGTCCTGCCCAGCCTTCAGCAGCTTGGGAATCGCTTCGCCAAGCTGGTTCTCCCAGAACACGTCTTCGACGCGGCTGCCCGAGCGGTTGAGCGCCTGGGCAAGCGCAACCAGGCGGGTCGCGTCACGGGTCATGCGGGGAGCGGATTGGCTGCGGGATCGGGCCATAACTTCGGGGGACGTCCAGTAAGTGTGTAACGACGTAGTTTAACGCCCGCGGCGCGCGTCGGCATTCGGGGCGGACCCGGGCCTGGCTGGGTCAGCTCCGCCCGGGCGGTCGGGCCGGCTCGTCCGAGAGGGCTGCGCCATTGATGCGTATATGGCAACAGAGCATCCCCGGGAAGGGGGTTTATTGCTGATCCGAAACGTTCGAAAATGCTCTCATCGACATTATTTCTTGGAGGCAGCGCCATGCGTTGGCCTACGCTTTTCGTTTCCCACGGCTCGCCGATGCTGGCCGTCGAACCCGGTCTGACCGGCCCCGTGCTCGCGGCGTGGAGTCTTGCGCAAGGCCAGAAGCCGCGCGGCATCCTCGTGGTGTCGCCCCACTGGATGGGTGAAGGCCTGGCGCTATCCACGCGCGACCAGCAGGTGGCCTGGCATGACTTCGGGGGCTTCCCGCCCGAGCTCTACACGCTGCAATACGCCGCGCCCGGCTCGCCCGAACTGGCGGCTCGCGTGCAGGTGCTGCTGGCGGAATCCGGCATTACCGCCGACCGCGATCCGCGCCGGCCGCTGGACCATGGCGCGTGGGTGCCGTTGCGCTATCTTTACCCCGAGGTCGATGTGCCGGTGGTGCAGTTGTCGCTCGACATGGGGCGTGATGCCGCCGGGCAGCTGGCACTGGGCCGCGCGTTGGCGCCGCTGCGCGACGAGGGCATCCTGGTCATCGGGTCGGGCTCGTTGACGCACAATCTGCGCCACGTCCGGATGCCGCAGAATGCGCCGGCCGCGCCGTACGTGCCGGCGTTCCAGGATTGGTATGCGCGCCGGCTTGCCGAACACGACGTGCCGGCTTTGCTGGATTGGCAAGCGCAGGCGCCAGGCGCGATGCAGGCGCATCCGCATGACGACCACCTGATGCCGCTTTACGTGGCATTGGGGGCGGGTGGGGCGTCCGCCAAGCGATTGAACGACGAGATCTCGTACGGCGCGCTGGCGATGGACGCCTATCAGTTCGACGACTGACTCCGCCATCCAGCGGCAAGAAAAAAAGCCCCGGAACCGCAAGGTTCCGGGGCTTTGTTCAACCTGAAACGCCGCGAGGGGCTCAGGCCGCCAGCAGCTGGCGCAGCACGAAGGGCAGAATGCCGCCGTGCTGGTAGTAGTCCACTTCGATCGGCGTATCGATACGCAGCAGCACCGTCACGTCCTGCTTCGAACCATCCTTGCGGGTGATCGTCAGCGTCACGTCCTGCATCGGCTTGATGCCGTTTTCCAGGCCCGAGATGTCGTACGTTTCTTCGCCGGTGATGCCCAGCGACTGCACGCTGTCGGCGCCCTTGAACTGCAGCGGCAGCACGCCCATGCCCACCAGGTTGCTGCGGTGGATACGTTCAAAGCTGCGGGTGATCACGGCCTTCACGCCCAGCAGCTGCGTGCCCTTGGCCGCCCAGTCGCGCGACGAGCCCGTGCCGTATTCTTCGCCGCCGAACACCACGGTGGGGGTGCCCTGGGCCACGTACTTCATGGCGGCGTCATAGATGGACATCTGTTCGCCGGTGGGCTGGAACAGGGTTTCGCCGCCTTCGAAGCGGCTGCCATCGGGCAACGACGGGATCATCAGGTTCTTGATGCGCACGTTGGCGAACGTGCCGCGCATCATGATTTCATGGTTGCCGCGGCGCGAGCCGTAGCTGTTGAAATCGGCCTTCATCACGCCGTTTTCCTTCAGCCACTTGCCGGCCGGCGACGTTTCCTTGATGGAGCCGGCGGGCGAGATGTGGTCGGTCGTCACCGAGTCGCCAAACACGCCCAGCGCGCGGGCGCCCTTGACGGCGGGCATCGCGGCCGGCGTCATGCCGAAGCCGTCGAAGAAAGGCGGTTCGGCGATGTAGGTCGAATCGGGCCAGTTGTAGGTGTCGCCGGCAACGCCCTTGATGTTCTCCCAGAGCTTGCCCGGGTTGCTCTTGACCTGGCCGTAGTTGGCCTCGAAGACCTTCGGGTCCAGCGCATGCTTCATCAGCGCTTCGACCTCTGCCGAGGTCGGCCAGATGTCGCCCAGCCAGACGTCGCCGTTCTTGCCGCGGCCCACCGGTTCCGTCATCAGGTCGCGCGTGACGGTGCCGGCCAGCGCATACGCCACGACCAGCGGGGGCGATGCCAGGAAGTTGGCCTTGATGTTCGGGTGGATGCGCGCTTCAAAGTTGCGGTTGCCGGACAGCACGGCCGAGCAGACCAGGTCGTTGCCGATGATGGCTTCGTTCAGGTCCGGGGTCAGGTCACCCGCATTGCCGATGCAAGTGGTGCAGCCGTAGGCAGCCACGTCGAAACCCAGCTTTTCCAGGTAGGGCAGCAGGCCGGTCTTGGTCAGGTAGTCGGTGACGACGCGCGATCCCGGAGCCAGCGAGGTCTTGATGTGCTTGGGCACTTTCAGCCCGGCTTCCACGGCCTTCTTGGCAAGCAGGCCGGCGGCCAGCAGCACATTGGGGTTGGAGGTGTTGGTGCAGGACGTGATCGCGGCGATCAGGATGTCGCCGTTCTTGACCTTGGTGCCGGTGCTGGTGGTGAAGGTCTGGTTCAGCTTTTCGGCCGGCTGGTTAAAGCCGTTTTCGGCAACCGGCTTGGAGAACAGGTCAATGAACGTGTTCTTGACGTTGCCGATTTCGATGCGATCTTGCGGGCGCTTCGGGCCGGCCAGCGACGGGGCCACGGTGGACAGGTCCAGCGTCAGCAGCTTGGTGAAGTTGATGTCCTGCGCGGCCGGGATGCCGAACATCTTCTGCGCCTTGAAATAGGCTTCGAAGGCGGCGATCTCGTCTTCGGTGCGGCCGGTGCCGCGGAAGTAATCGATGGTGCGTTCGTCGACCGGGAAGAAGCCCATCGTGGCGCCGTATTCGGGCGCCATGTTGCCGATGGTGGCACGTTCGGCCACGGTCAGGCTGGCGGTGCCTTCGCCGCAGAATTCAACGAACTTGCCCACCACTTTTTCACGGCGCAGCATTTCGGTGATGGTCAGCACCAGGTCGGTGGCGGTGACGCCGCCGCGCAACTGGCCCTTGAGTTCCACGCCGACCACGTCGGGGGTCAAAAAGTACACGGGCTGGCCCAGCATGCCGGCTTCGGCTTCGATGCCGCCCACGCCCCAGCCCACCACGCCGATGCCGTTGATCATCGTGGTGTGGCTGTCGGTGCCCACCAGCGAATCGGGGTAGTAGACATTGTTCTTCTTGTCCTGGTGCACGCCGCGCGCCAGGTATTCCAGGTTGACCTGGTGGACGATGCCGAAGCCCGGGGGCACGACGCCGAAGGTGTCGAATGCCTGCATGCCCCACTTCATGAACTGGTAGCGCTCTTGGTTGCGCTTGAACTCCAGCTTCATATTCAGGTCCAGCGCATCCTTGGTGCCGAAGTAGTCGATCATGACCGAGTGGTCCACCACCAGGTCCACCGGCACCAGCGGCTCGATGCTCTTGGGGCTCTTGCCCATCTTGTCGGCCACCGAACGCATGGCGGCGATGTCGGCCAGCAGCGGCACGCCGGTGAAGTCCTGCAGCACCACGCGGGCGACGACGAAGGGAATTTCGTCTTCGCGGCGGGCGTTGGCTTGCCAGTTGGCAAGCTGCTTGACGTGTTCTTCGGTGACCTTCTTGCCGTCACAGTTGCGCAGCACGGATTCCAGCACGATGCGGACCGAAACCGGCAGCCGCTGCACATCGATGCCGAGGGACTTGCCCAGCGCCGGCAGCGAATAGTACTGACAGGATTTATTGCCGATCTTGAAATTCTTGAGAGTATCTAGGGTGTTGTGCGGCATGATGGACTCCGTGGTTTTGCCTGGCTCAATCTGCCCGAGCGCAGGCGGCATTTTTTTGGCGTTTTGGCGCGTTCGTCATTGTAGGGGAGACAACCCCGTGTGCGGCGGTATGTCTTATATCTTATATAAGACTTGGCCCGCACGTCAAAGTTCCGCCCCTGTTCCGGTAACCGGCATCCGGCACTGCAAAACCCCTACTTTGGCGGACATGGGCCAAGCCCGCAAGACCCCGCGGTTTTACCAAGGAAGTCCTACAGTTGGATGGCGGGTCGTGCGCGCGGCAGCCGCCGGCGGGCGGGGCCGCTTCAGGCCGCGAAGTCAGGCCCGGGGAGTCAGGCCAGGAAGTCGCGCAGGAGCGGCTCGAGTTCGGTCTTCAGATAGTCCACCAGCGCGCGTTGGGCGGTGGAAGGGTAGGGGGTCGGCGAGGTCAGGATGAACAGCTTGTCGCCCGGCCCCTCGGCCTTGTAGGCCGGCAGGACTTCGCGCAGGCGCCCGGTTTCCAGGTCGGGCCGCACGATGTAGGCCGGCAACAGCGCCACGCCGGCGCCGTCGCGGGCGGCATCGGCCAGGAACGGGAAATACTCGGATTGCAGCCGGGGCGCCAGCTTGATCTCGTAGACCTGCCCCTTGCGGTGCAGGCGCAGCGCTGCCTGAGGCTTGGGCCCGGGCGGGCAAAGAAAGTCCAGCCGTCCCAGGTCGCGCGGGTGCGTGGGCGTGCCGGCGCGGTGCAGATACGCCGGGGCGGCGCACAAATGCCATTTCACTTCGCCCAATTCGCGCGCCACGTAGTCCTGCGGCGGCGACGAGACCACGCGCAAGGCCACGTCGATCTCTGAGGAAATCAGGTCGCTGACCCGGTTCGAGAACAGCACGCGCAGGCTCAGGCTGGGGTGGTCCAGCGCAAAGCGCACCAGCAGCGGGCGCAGGGCATCCAGTTCGCCCAGGCCGGTGGGCAGGGACAGGCGCACGTGGCCGGTCGGTTCGGCGCCCAGTTTCTGCAGGGCATGGCGGGCGGATTCCACTTCGCGGGCCATGCGGGCGCCGTGCTCATACAGCACGCTGCCTTGATGCGTCAGTTCCAGGCGGCGGGTCGTGCGTCGGATCAGTTGCGCCCCAAACACCCGCTCCAGTTTCTGCAGGTTGCGGCTGACGTGCGATCGGGTCACGCCCTGGCGCAAGGCCGCTTCGCTAAGCGTGCCCGCTTCCACGATGGTGACGAACAGCTGGATCAGGTTCAGGTCTAGCGCGGGCAAGGCGGACATCGGCGTCGTCAATTGTTGCCTGTGAGGAAACAGAGTTTACTCACGGCGAAGGATTGTCGCGGTATCCGTCGATTGATATTCTGATCTTGAACCGTATCGGACCCATCCGTCCGCTACCGGCATGCCACATCACAACAGGAGACAAACCATGCGGCAAAGCATGTTTCGGGCCGACTTATTCCGCGGCCAGCGCATCCTCGTCACGGGCGGGGGCACCGGCCTGGGCTACGCGATGGCGGCGCAACTGGCGTCGCTAGGCGCCACCGTCCATCTGTGCGGACGCCGTTTGTCGGTGGTGGAAGAGGCCGCCGCCGCCCTGCGCGCCGAGCATGGGGGGCAGGCGTATGCCCACGCGGTCGACATCCGTGATGCGGATGCGGTCGATGCGATGGTGGCGGGCATCTGGACCCGGCATGGCGGCCTGGACGGCTTGATCAACAACGCCGCCGGCAATTTCATAAGTCCGACCGAAAAACTCTCGGCGCGCGGATTCAATGCCATTGCCGACACCGTCTTTCGCGGCACGTTCTATATGACGCAGGCCGTGGGCAAGCGCTGGATCGCCACCGGCACGCAGGGCGCGGTGGTGTCCATCGTGGTGACGTGGGTGTGGACCGGATCGCCGTTCGTGGTGCCGTCGGCCATGTCCAAGGCGGGCATCGACGCGATGACGAAATCGCTGGCCGTCGAATGGGGCCGGCACGGGATCCGCATGAATGCCATTGCGCCCGGCGTGATTCCCACCGAAGGCGCGACCGCGCGGCTGCGCCCGAACGGCGACGGCCAGGACGCCCTGATTCAGCAGAACCCGATGCAGCGCCTGGGCACCGGGCATGACATTGGCGAACTGGCGGCCTTTCTGCTGGGGCCGGGCAATGACTGGATCAATGGTCAGACGATTGCGCTGGATGGCGGCGATTATCTGGCCAATGGCGCCTACTTCAAGCAGTACTTCGAGTGGACCGAGGCAGATTGGGCCGCCGCCCGCGCGGCGATCGAGGCGCGCACTGCGCAGGACAAAGCGCTGCGCGCCGGAAAGCCGGCATGAACGGACGGATCATTGCCGGCAGCGTCAGCCTGGACCGCGACGGGTTGACGGCCCGTGGCGAGCAAGTCGCGGCAGGCCTGGCGGCCATGGGCGTGCGCGAAGGCGACGTCATCGCGGTGCTGCTGCGCAACGGCATGCCCTATCTGGAAATCATCCAGGCCTGCAAGCGGCTGGGCTGCTATTACTGCCCGATCAATTGGCACTACACGGGCGACGAGGTGGCGTTCCTGGTGACCGACAGTGGCGCGAAACTGCTGATCGCCGAAGCAGACCTGTGGCAAGCGGTGCGGACGGCGCTGCCGGCCGGACTGCCGGTGCTGCAAGTCGGGGGCGCGGCGGACGCCGCCCTTGAAGCCACCGACTACGACGCCTGGCGCAACACACAACAGCGTCATGACGGGCCGCTGGTCGCCCCGCGCGGCCACATGGCCTATACCTCCGGCACCACGGGCCGCCCCAAGGGCGTGGTCCGCCAGCCCTTCCCGGTGGAGCGGTTGGCCGAGCACCTGGCGGCGGTGGAGGACGTGGTCGAACAGGCCTACGGCCTGCGTCAAGGCAGCCGCGCCTTGCTGCCCGCGCCGATCTACCACAGTGCGCCCAGCGTCTTCGCCCAGGTGGCGCTGCGCGTATGCGACACGCTGGTGCTGATGCCGCGTTTCGACCCGATCGAGGTCCTGCGCCTGATCGAGCGGCACCGTATCGACACGATCTATCTGGTGCCCATCATGTATGTGCGCCTGCTGAAGGTGGATGCGCGCACGCGGGCGTCGTTCGACTTGTCGTCGCTGCGATTCGTGGCCTCGACCGGCGCGCCCTGCGCCCCGGAACTCAAGCGCGCCATGATCGACTGGCTGGGGCCGGTGGTGCATGAGACCTATGCCTCCAGCGAAGCAGGCATGGTGACGGTGATCGATTCGCACGAGGCGCTGGCGAAGCCGGGCAGTGCAGGGCGGCCCATCGGTCCGGCGCAGGTTCGGATCTACGCCGAGGACGGTTCCCCCTGCGCGCCGGGCCAGGTCGGGCGCATCTACGTGCGCCAGCCCGCGTATGCCGACTTCACCTATCGCAACCATCCCGAGGCCCGTCAAGCCATCGAGCGCGATGGCCTGATCGGGCTGGGCGATCTGGGCTATGTCGACAAGGATGGCTACCTGTTCGTGTGCGACCGCGAATCGGACATGGTGATTTCGGGTGGCGTGAACATCTATCCCGCGGAAATCGAACACCACCTGATGCAGTACCCGGGCGTGGCCGATTGCGCGGTCTTCGGCGTGCCGGACCCCGAGTTCGGAGAACGCCTGCTGGGGCTCGTGCAGCCCGCGCCGGAGGTGGTGCTGGACGTGGAAGACGCCATGCGCTGGTTGTCTGCCCGAATCGCCCGCTACAAGGTCCCGCGCGAGCTTCAACTGCGGCAAGCCCTGCCGCGTGACGACAACGGAAAGATCGCCAAGCGCCGGCTCCGGGCGGAATTCTGGGAGGGCCAGGCACGCAAGGTGTAGCGGGCGCGCGGCCATTGCGCGCCACCGCCGGTTCCGTCGTCCAATTCCTTCAGGCAGTACCCATTACAAGAGTCCGTGAAGACTCGGGAGACAAGCATGTCACAGATGAATCGTTGGTTCGGCCGCGCCGCGGCCGCGATGTTGGTGTGTGCCGCCAGCATCCCGCAAGCCTGGGCGGCGTTCCCGGACAGGCCGGTCAAGCTGGTGGTGCCCTACACCCCGGGGGGCGCCGCCGACCAGTTGTCGCGCGTGCTGGCCGAACGCCTGTCGCGCGAGCTTTCGCAACCCGTGGTGGTTGAAAACAAGCCGGGCGCCAACACGATGATTGCCGCCACGCAAGTCGCCCGCGCGCAGCCCGACGGGTACACCATGTTTCTGGCTAGCAACGCCAGCATGGTGCTCAACCCCATGCTTTATCGGAAGATAGCCTACGACGCGGCGCGCGATTTCCGCGTGCTGTCGGTGGTAGCCGAGTTGCCCCTGGTGGTCGTCGCGAACAACGAGGTGTCCGCGGCGACGCTGGCGCAGTTCGTCACCGTCGCGAAGGCGCGCCCGGGCAAGTTGAATTACGCGTCGGTGGGTATCGGCAACCCCTTGCAGCTGGCGACTGAACTGCTCAAGGCCCGGACCGGCATCGACATGGCGCACATCCCGTATAACGGCAGCGCGCCGGCGCTCAGTTCCCTGATGGCGAACGACACGCAGTTGATGGTGGACGTCATCAGCACGTCGTTGCCCTTGGTGAAGGAAAACAAGATCAAGGCGCTGGCGGTAACCACGGCCGAGCGGCTGCCCGTGCTGCCGGACGTGCCCACCGTGGCCGAAAGCGGGTTCCCGGGTTTTCGCGCGGCCACCTGGTTTGGCATCGCCGTGCCGATGGCCACGCCCGCCGCCGAGGCGCGCGTCTTGCAGGATGCCATTGCACGGGTAGTGGTTCAGCCGGATTTCCGAGAGCGCTTCCAGACGCTGGGGCTGGCGATCCAGGCGCCGCGCGACCAGGCGGCGGTCGACCGGTACATCGCCGAAGACCGTGAACAGTGGGGGGCGGTGATCCGGGCGAACGCCATCACGCTGGACTGAACCGACGCCACCACAGTCGGGGCGAGGGTGCGAAATTTTGGGATTGCGCGGGTTGCGCGGAACCCATAAGCTTCGCGTCAGCTAGGGCCTGCGCACACAGAAAGGAACGCCTTTCCGTGTGTGGCAGGCCCTAGCGCCACTCCTCCATCAGGCAGCATTTTTTGACTATCCATCTCAGCAACGTCGTCGCCGGCCCGCTCCAATCGGCGGGCGATGCCTGCACGCTGCGTCCGTTCCTGCACACCGATTTCTCCCGTAGCCCGTCGCCTGTCGTCATGGTGGACCACTTCGTCATGACCAAGGCGACGGCCGTGCCCCAGCCGCACGCGGGATCGTGCGCGGCCACGCTGTTGCTGGAAGACGCCAAAGGCGTCATGCAATGCCGGGACAGCGAAGGCAACGACCACGAGGCACAGGCAGGCGACCTGCACTGGACCGTGGCGGGCGCAGGCCTCTTGCAGACCCAGCAGCCCGTGGGCACGGCGCGCTTGAATGGCCTTCGCATCGTCCTGAATCTGCCAGACCGGCTGAAGTCGCTGTCTCCGGCGGTCTCGCTGCTTCGCGCCTGGGAGATGCCGGTCATCCAGACGAGCGCCGGCCGCACCCGCGTCGTGGCGGGCAGCCACGGCGGCTGGCAGTCGCCCCTTGCGACCCCCGAGGCCCTGATGATCCTGGACGGCTGGCTGCGCCCGGGAGCGACACAGCTGTTGCCGTTGCCGCCCGGCTGGAACGCCTGGGTCTACTCGGTGCAAGGGGACCTGGGCGTGCGCGCCCGGCATTGTCTGAGTGGGGCGCCGCCCTTGCCGAAGCGGCAAGAAGGGGATCCCGACTTCGCGGTACTGCATGCCGGCTCAGCGTTGGTGGCATCCGCGCCGTCGGCCGACGACGAAGGCGTGCTGCTCATGATGGCGGGGAAGGCGCCCGCCCATTACGTGCTGATCGCGGGTCCGGCCGTGGATGAACCCGTGTTTCGGCACGGCACGGTCGTGATGGCCAGCCAGCGCGCCCTGACCCGTGCGCTGGCCGCCCATGAGGCTGGCGATTTCGGGACAATGCGCCAGGATCAAGCGGCTTGACCCCGTAGGCTTGCCTGATTTCTGTTGCGTTCAAGCAACGGTTCGCGTTTCTAAAATAGGGACGGAATGAGAATGATTCTCTGTTTGATACCATTTCTGACGTAAGACCACAAGATTCCGTGCGTGACCCCATCGGGATTTTGCGTTTCTTTGCGCAACGACGCGCTTCTCTTGCCCCTCGTATCCCGATATGAAAATCAGAACTCTTGCCTGCATGGCCGCTACGCTGCCGTGCCTGGGCGTTGCCTACGGTCAAACCTCCCCCGAAACCCAACCCGCCGCCTCCAGCGGCTCCGTCGTGTCGATGGAAGCCATCAAGGTCGAAGCCAGCGCCGATGCGTCGGCCGGCGGCCTTGCCGCCCCATTCGCGGGCGGGCAGGTGGCCAGTGGTGGCCGTGTCGGCGTGCTGGGCACGCAAGATAACCTGAGCACGCCGTTCAGCATCACTAGCTATACGAACGAACTGATCCAGGACAAGCAGGCCCGCAGCGTGGGCGACGTGCTGCAGAACGACGCCGGCGTGCGCGTGGCGCGCGGCTTCGGCAACTTCCAGGAGTCGTACTTCATCCGCGGCTTTATCCTGAGTTCCGACGACGTGGCCTACAACGGCCTGTACAGTCTGTTGCCCCGCCAGTACATCGCCACCGAACTGTTCGAGCGCGTGGAAGTGCTGCGCGGCGCATCGGCGTTCCTGACGGGCGCCACGCCAAGCGGCGGCGGCATCGGCGGCGTGATCAACCTGGTGCCCAAGCGTGCACCGAACGAACCCTTGACCCGCGTCACCACGGGCATTGCAAGCGGCGGCCAGTTTCAGCTGTCGACCGACATCGCCCGCCGTTTCGGCCCAGACGACAGCACCGGCATCCGCCTGAACGCCGCGCAGCGCAGTGGCGATACCGGGATCGACGACGAACATTCGCGCACCAGCCTGGTGTCGCTGGGCCTTGATTGGCGCTCAGCCGATACGCGCCTGTCCGGCGACATCGGTTGGCAGGAAAACAAACTGAAGCGCGCGCGGCCGAACGTGACGCTCGGTACCACACGCGCTCCTGTAACAACCGTTCCCGATGCTCCGGACGCCAGTTCGAACTATGCGCAACCGTGGTCATACTCAAACGAACGCGATGTATTTGGTACGTTGCGCGCCGAGCATGATTTCAGCGAAAAGCTGACCGGTTGGGCAGCCTATGGCTTCCGCCGCAGCGATGAGGCAAATTCTCTGGGCAATGTGACGCTTACCAACGGCAGCACGGGCGCGGGCACATTTTCTCGTTTTGACAATACGCGCGAAGACTCTGTGGATACGGGAGAGTTCGGGTTGCGGGCTAAATTGCGTACGGGGCCAATTAGCCACGAATTTGTCACCTCGGCGTCGTTCTTCCAATTGAAGAAGAAAAACGCCTACTTGGTCGGTTCTGCGAATCCGACCAACATCTATGACCCGATTTCGTATGACAAGCCGTACATTAATCCGGTTGGAAACCCGGGCGGGGAGCTTGATAACCCGTTACTGCAGGGCAGAACAAAAATGAGTAGTTTTGCCTTTGGTGACACCATGTCTGTGTTAGACGGCAAGGTGCTTCTGACCTTAGGGATTCGGCATCAGCGTTTATCGCAGCGTGATTATTCTTACACCACTGGCGCTGAAACGGGCGCTTATGACGCTAGCCGAAATTCCCCCGCGGCTGGCATCGTCTTCAAGGTTGCGCCCAGCGTATCGTTATACGCAAACTACATTGAGGCTCTGATGGCTGGTCCCACGGCGCCTGGCATGGCAGGGGGCCTTCCAGTAGGCCAGAGCCTGCAGCCGTACGTTTCCAAGCAGAAGGAAATCGGCGTGAAGTACGAAGGCGATGGCCTGGGCGCCGGATTGGCGCTCTTCTCCACCGACAAGCCGCGCGCCATGTACAACGCCAACAACGAGCTGACCACCTCGGGCAAGGACCGCCATCAGGGCGCGGAACTGACCGTCTACGGCGAACCGATCAAGAGTGTGCGCGTGCTGGGCGGCTTGACGTGGCTGGATGCCGAACAGCGCTCGACCGGAACGGCTTCGCTGGACGGCAACCGCGTGATCGGTGTGCCGCGCTTCCAGGCCAACATGGGCGTGGAATGGGACATCCCTGGCGTGCAGGGCCTGGCCGTGGACGGCCGCGTCGTCTACACCGGTTCGTCCTACGCGAACGATGCCAACACCCTCAAGGTGCCGGGCTGGACCCGTTTCGACGCTGGCCTGCGCTACATGACGGACATCGACGGCCACGTCCTGACCTTGCGCGCTCGCGTCGAGAACATCGCCAACCGCAACTACTGGTCGTCGGTGGGCGGATACCCTGGCAACGGCTACCTGGTCCTGGGCGGCCCGCGCACGTTCCTGCTGTCGGCCAGCATGGATTTCTGATCGCGTCCGGCTTATAAGCGGCATGATGAAAAACCCCGGCCTGGCGCCGGGGTTTTTGCTGGGAACGACCCGGTCCTACCAGAACCATCCCCCCCTGGTCAGGTCGGCCTCGCAGCTCTTGTACTGCGACGTGAACTTGTCCGCGCGTGCCTGCCCGTCTTCAGCCATGCCTTGCGGTCGAAGCTACGGTTGCGGTAGCCGGTCCAACCTTCGTGGTAGTTCAGGTACTGGCCGTAGGCGTCCCACTTGGACACGCCATTGATGCGTTGCGACTTGCTCATGTACCAGCCCATGAAATCCAGCGCGTCCGCGAAGTTGTCGCGGCTTGCACCCCAGCCACCGGCGTCGTTCTTATAGTCGGCCCAGGTCTCGTCCTTGGCCTGCGCATAGCCGTAGGCCGAACTGACGCGGCCCCACGGAATAATGCCCAGGAAGTAGTAGCGGGGCGGCACGGCGTCCTGCTTGAACGAGGACTCCTGGTACATCATGGCCATCGGCACCGGGACCGGGGCGCCCCATTTCTTCTGTACTTTCAGGGCGGCGTCGTGCCAGTCTGGTTTTTCACGGAAGATCGCGCAAATGTTCTCGGGGTTGGATGGTGGCGCCGTGGCGCAACCGGCAAGCGCCAGCAGTAGCAGCGGCGGCAGCAAAAGCCGGGTCATTGGCAGGCGTCCTCCAGAAAAGGGCACGGGCGGCAAGCCGCGCGGGTTAGGGCGAAGTGTCACAAGGTAGCGCGATTGTATGAAAACGTATCGCCGAAAAAGTTCCGTCCCCGAAATTTATGCAAAACGCGCGAAGCCGCCAAGCCGCCGAAACCCGCCGTGCCGCCCAAAGAAAACGGCCCCGGATTGCTCCGGGGCCGTCATGCAGGCAACCAGGCCTGGCAGGCGATTGAGGCTTAGACCTCGATCACGTCCGCCACGTCCTTGTAGTCGGCGATCTTGTCGAAGTTCAGGTACTGATAGATCTGGTCGCCGCTCTTGTTGATGACGCCCATATCGGTCATGTACTCGTCCTTGGTCGGAATCCGGCCCAGCTTCGAGCAAATGGCGGCCAGTTCGGCCGAACCCAGGTACACGTTCGTGTTCTTGCCCAGGCGGTTCGGGAAGTTGCGAGTGCTGGTCGACATCACGGTCGCGCCTTCGCGCACTTGTGCCTGGTTACCCATGCACAGCGAGCAGCCCGGCATTTCGGTGCGCGCGCCGGCCGTGCCGAAGACGCCGTAGTGGCCTTCTTCAGTCAGCTGGGTGGCGTCCATCTTGGTCGGCGGGGCCACCCACAGCTTGACCGGGATGTCGCGCTTGCCTTCCAGCAGCTTGGACGCCGCGCGGAAGTGGCCGATGTTGGTCATGCAGCTGCCGATGAACACTTCGTCGATCTTGGCGCCGGCGACTTCCGACAGCGTCTTGACGTCGTCCGGGTCGTTCGGGCAGGCCACGATGGGCTCGTGCACGTCGGCCAGGTCGATTTCGATGACGGCGGCGTATTCGGCGTCGGCGTCCGGAGCCAGCAACTGGGGATCAGCCAGCCAGGCTTCCATGGCCTTGATGCGGCGGCCCAGCGTGCGCTCGTCTTCGTAGCCGTTGGCGATCATCCACTTCAACATCACGATATTGCTGTTGATGTATTCGATGATCGGTTCCTTGTTCAGGTGCACCGAGCAACCAGCGGCCGAACGTTCAGCGGAAGCGTCCGACAGTTCGAAGGCTTGTTCGACCTTCAGGTCGGGCAGGCCTTCGATTTCGAGGATGCGGCCCGAGAAAATGTTCTTCTTGCCTTGCTTGGCAACCGTCAGCAAGCCTTGCTTGATGGCGTACAGCGGGATGGCGTTGACCAGGTCGCGCAGGGTGACGCCAGGCTGCAGCTTGCCCTTGAAACGGACCAGCACCGATTCCGGCATGTCCAGGGGCATCACGCCCGTGGCGGCGGCAAAGGCGACCAGGCCCGAACCGGCGGGGAACGAGATGCCGATGGGGAAGCGGGTGTGCGAGTCGCCGCCGGTGCCGACGGTGTCGGGCAACAGCATGCGGTTCAGCCACGAGTGGATCACGCCATCGCCCGGACGCAGCGAGATGCCGCCGCGCGTGCTGATGAATTCCGGCAGCGTGTGGTGCGTCTTGACGTCCACGGGCTTGGGGTAGGCGGCGGTGTGGCAGAACGACTGCATCACCAGGTCGGCCGAG
>LNAP01005429.1_pt2 | contig 16272 bp, 13 predicted proteins | sample 602601 | NCBI WGS metagenome assembly LNAP01 (sample SAMN02440304, study PRJNA202911) | soil metagenome | biome: Subtropical and temperate rainforests or woodlands; isolation source: soil samples (1 kg each in a 20% v/v slurry with milli Q water) were... ... | reverse complement strand
CTTACAGTTTTTCGCACACGCTCATCGGTGCATTTGGCTTAGTCGGGGTGGTGGGCGCGCTGGCGGCGGCCCGCGCCGGGCAGTGGGCCGACCGCGGCTATGGCCAGCGCACCAGCGCGGTGGCGTTGGGGTTGTTGCTCGTGGCGTGGTGGCCGCTGTCGCTGATGGAGCGATCAATGACGATGTTGCTGATCGGCATTGTGCTGCTCGACCTCGGCGGCCAGGCGTTGCACGTCACCAGCCAGAGTTTGATTTTCCGCACCCAGCCGCAGGCGCACAGCCGCTTGATCGGCCTGTATATGCTGTTCTATGCGCTGGGTAGCGGGCTAGGGGCAATCGGCACCACAACGGTCTACGCCTCTGCGGGTTGGCAGGGCGTATGCCTGCTTGGCGCGGCGGTTAGTTTGGCCGCGCTGCTGTTTTGGTGCGTCACCTGGCGTTTTATGGCTGCGGGCGAGCGTGCAGATCAGCCCTTTACGCCGTCCAGGAATGCTTGATAGTGCTGCGCCGTTTCCTCCGGCCGCTCAATCATTGGCACATGGCCGCAGTCTTTCATGATGACCACGCTGGGCTTTTTCAGCAGTGGGCGCATCACCTCGATACTCGACACATCCAGCACGCGGTCCTTGTCGCCCCACAACAGTAAGGTTGGCGCCTGAATCTTCGGCAGCTCCGGCTCCAGCGGGATATAGCGTTCGCGCAGGTGTTTAAACACCTTGTCGTTCTGCTCACTTCTGGCGCTTGCCTGCTCTGCCATGTAGCGCCGTACATTGGCTGGCACGCTCGGTGGCTGGACAAAAACAAAACTTACCAGCTTGGCGAAACTGTCGGCGTCGCGGGCCACCAGCGGATTGGGGTCGCCGCGTTCGAGCATTTCATACAGCTCGCTTTTTTTCGGCGAGGTAACGCCGGCGTTGTCCAATAGCGCGAGGGAGAGCACTTGCTCAGGATGGCGCGCGGCATAGAGCGCCGCGATGTGGCCGCCCATGGAGTTGCCGACCAGGTGCACCTTGTTCAGCCCCAGGGCTTTTACAAAGGCGGTCACGCGCTCGGCCTGGGTGCCGACGTCGTAACTGGCATCGGGTTTGCTGCTGTCGCCAAAACCGGGGAGGTCGAGGGCGATCACGTGGTAACGCTCGGTAAAGAACTTGGCAAAGCGCAGCCAGTTGTCTTTGTTGGCGCCGAAGCCGTGGATCATCACGATGGTTTCGCCGGTGGCCGGGCCGCCCTCGTAATAATGAATGCTCAGGTCGCCAACGGTAATTTGTTCGCTGCTTAGATGCGCCGCTTGCCGCTCGGCAAATAGTGCGGTGGCCATCAAGGTGGCGGGGGAGGCAATTGCTGCCACACAGATCGCAAAGCCAACGACTAGTTTTTTCATGGACCGTCCTTATCGCCAATAATTATTTCAATTCGTCTAAGCTAGCATGACGCTGTGCTATTGCCCGCCACCCCAACCAACGATCAGTTCGGGAACCCGCTGATGCTGATACGCCTTCACTTTATCGCGCTGTTGTTGCTCGCCGCCTTGCCGGGCGTGAGCACTGCCGCTGGAAAGTGTGAACGTCTGGTGGCCACTGGCAACCCCGAATACCCCCCGTATTTATGGCGCGATCCGGCCAACCCCAAGCTGTTGATTGGCGCCAATGCCGATCTGCTCAAACAACTGGGTACCGAGCTGGGTGTGAATATCGACGTGATCTACACCGGCCCGTGGTCGCGCGCTCAGGATGAGGTGCGCACCGGCCGCGTCGATATGATTGCCGGCGCCTTTCTGACCACGCCGCGCTTGGAAGTGATGGACTACATCCATCCCGCCTTTCTCGAAACCACTAGCGTGGTTTGGGTAAAACGCGGCAAGGGCTTCCCTTATGCCCAGTGGGAAGATTTGCGTTTGCACACCGGCGGCACCTTGCTGAATAACAGTTTTGGTCAGGCGTTCGATCATTTCGCCAAAGACAACCTCAGCCTGGAAACCGTGCCAAGCCTGACCCAGGCCTACCAGAAGCTCTTGCTGGAACGCACAGACTACGTGTTGTACGAGCGCTACCCAGGTTTGGCTCTGGCCGAAACCCTGGGCATGACCGCCGACCTCGAAGCGCTGGAACCGCCAATCTCCAGTGAAGGTCTGTACCTGACCTTGTCGTTCAACTCGGCGTGCAACGAGCCGTGGCTGCGCGGACAACTGGCGAAAAAGATGACAGAATTGACCGCCTCTGGCGCGCCGGAAGCCTTGCTGCAGCGCAATCTCAAGCTGTGGGCAGAGCAACAACTGCAACCGGTGACTCCCCCGAAACAGTAGGAATTTTTCGTGATTCATAGACGCATACTGGCAACCGTTCTGGTCGTTATGGCCTTGGGCGGTTGTACCAAAGACCCCGCGCCAGATGAGCAAATGCGCCTGACTGAACAAGCCGTCGCGCAAGCCAAGGCTGTAGGCGCAGACGAGCAAATCCCGGAAATGCTGCTGGCCGAGCAAAAGCTGGCCCGCGCGCAAAAGAATATGAATGAACAAGACTACAAGCGCGCGCGCATGCTGGCTGAGCAAGCGGAGCTGGATGCGCGCCTAGCTGAGGGCCAAGTGCTAACCAGCAAGAGCGAAAAACAGTTGGCCGACCTTAATGCCCGGATCAAACGCTTGCACAAGCAATTGGGGGCGCTGCAGTGATCAAACCTCCTTACTGCCTGTGCGCAACGCTGTTAGCGCTAACCCTGTTGACCGGTTGTGCCAGCGAGCCGAACGCTGAGCAAAGCCTGGAAGCGGCCCGCGACAGTTTTCAGAAAGTCAAAGAAGACACCGACGCGTTGCGCTACGCGCCGCGTGATGTGATTCGCGCCGGTGACTCGTTGTCGCGTGCCGATCGGCTGTCCACCTACTGGGGCAGTGATGCTGATGTTGAGCATTACGCCTACCTCAGCCGGCGCTACAGCGCGATCGCGGCGGAGCACGCCAAGCTCAGCATCAATCAGGAACGGCAGAGTAAGTTGCAATTGGAAGTTGAGCGCCTGCAACTGAACCTGCGCGAAGCCAAGCTGGTTAGCGTGCAGCAACAGGGAAAATGGCTGGAAGAACAGATCAACCTGGCGGCTACCGAGACTGATCGGGGCCTGGTGCTGACCCTGGGGGACGTGCTGTTCGATGCCAGCGACGCCGAGCTCAAACCGGCGGCTAACCGCACGCTGCTCAAGCTTGTGCAGTTCCTGCAACTCAACCCTCGGCGCGTCGTGCGGGTTGAGGGTTATACCGATAACCGTGGCAGTGCCGAGGAAAACCTCGCCCTGTCCAAGGCTCGCGCTCAGGCGGTGTCCGATACCTTGGTCGACCTTGGCATTGATGAAAAGCGCATTCAGGTCGCCGGCTATGGTGCCGATTTCCCAGTTACCGAAAACGCCTCTTCGCGCGGCCGCGCGCAGAACCGTCGGGTGGAAATTGTGTTCTCCGATGATCAGGGCAAATTAGGTTCGGATCGGTAATCGCGGCAGGCAACACCCAAACCCCGGTAGCGCAAAGCACCGGGGTTTTTTGTGGGTGGATCTATTGAGTTGAGCGCAGCCAAGCCCAACAAAAGCCCAGCAGCGAAAAAGCCCTGTTCTGTATGGAAAACAAAAATGCCAACTGTGCCGGTTCAGTTCTAAACTGTTTCGCTACTGTATCGGTGTTCGCGTTCAGGTAACCAGGAAAGCTGCCATGACCAGTCTGTTGCTCTATCAACGTATCGCCCAACAATTGGCCGAGGATATTCGCCGTGGCGTTTATCAGCCGGGTGAGCGCGTGCCGTCGGTACGGAAGATGAGTTCACAGCTGAACGTCAGCCATGCCACGGTGTTGCAGGCCTACGCCAATCTGGAAGACCAGGGCCTGATTCGAGCGCGCCCGCAGTCGGGTTTCTATGTGCACCAAACCCCAGCGCTAACCGCCGCCACCCCGGATATCGCCCGTGTAGAGCGCCCGGGTTTGGTTACCCGCAGCACCATCATCAATCAAGTGCTCACCGAAGCGCGACGCGAAGGCGTATTCCCGTTCGGCGCAGCGGTGCCCCACGTCGATTACTTGCCGGTGCGCGCCTTGCACCAGCAATTGGCCAAGGTCACGCGCTTCCAGAGCCCACGCGCGTTTAGCTATATGTTCAGCCCCGGCTTTGAGCCGCTGCGCCGCCAGGTGGCCATTCGCATGCGCGACGCTGGGGTGGTGGTTGACCCGGCCGAAGTGGTGATTACCCACGGCTGTGTCGACGCCCTGCAGATGTCCCTGCGCGTATTGACCAAACCCGGCGATCTGATTGCCACCGAGTCGCCGACCTACTATGGCCTGCTGCAACTGGCCGACCTGCTCGGCCTGAAAGTCATTGAAATTCCCAGCGACCCCGGCACCGGTATCAGCCTGGAAGCCCTGCAACTGGCCGCCAGCCAATGGCCGATCAAAGCCCTGGTGTTGACCGCGCGCCTGAGTAACCCGCTGGGTGGCACCATTCCCGAAGAGCGACAAAAACTGCTGCTGCGCCAGGCCCACGAGTTTGATTTTCATATTGTTGAAGACGATATCTACGGCGAGCTGCTGTTCGAACAAGGGCCGACCAAAGCGCTGAAATCCCACGACCGCGAAGGGCGCGTGCTGTACTGCTCAAGCTTCTCGAAAACCCTGTCGCCGGGCGTGCGAGTGGGGTGGATTATCGCCAGCAAATACCAGGACGATATCCAACGCCTACAAACCTTCACCACCCACTCAGCGTGCAGCGTCACGCAAATGGGCGTGGCGGCGTATTTGGAAAACGGTGGTTACGACCGCCACCTGCGCTACATCCGCCACGAATACCGGAAAAACCTCAGCGCCTTTCAACTGGCGGTGCAGCAGTACTTCCCCGAGGGCACTCAAATCACTCGGCCCAAGGGCGGCTTTATTCTTTGGGTCAGCCTGCCGCGGCGGGTTAACACCAAAGACCTGCACGTACGCGCCTTGCAACAAGGCATCAGCATTGCGCCGGGGCTGATCTTTAGTAACACCGAGCAGTTCAACCACTGCGTGCGGTTGAACTGTGGCATTCCGTGGAATCGGGAATCGGAGCGGGCAATCATGACCCTTGGCATGCTGGCCAATCAGCTGTGCCAGGAGACGCCGAGCCTTTTGTGATCCCTGTTGGGCTTCGCTGTGCTCACCGAACGCGGACCGACCCAACCTACTAGATTGGGTTGAGCACAGCGAAGCCCAACGAAACCACCCCGTTTCAAAACCTTGCTCAATTATTTTTTACCGCCGTTAACCCCACTGCCAAAACCCCGCCGTCTACCCCTGCGAATGGACCCACAGGAGACGCCCCCATGGCTCACTATCTCGCTCTATCGCGCACCCCGTTGCTCTATGGTTTCACCGGTGGTTTATTGTTGGCCCTGACCGCCTGCTCGGTCAAAGAATCAGAACCGGTCGCCGCCAACGCGCCGGCCACACCCGCGCCGCTTAGCTATTCGCAAGACGTGCTAGCCGAACAAGCAGCGTCCATGGAAGCGAAAAAAGCCGACCCCAACGCCAGTTACGCTGCTGGCATGGTTGCCCCCAAGCAGCGGATGCTGCGGCCCGCGCCGGTTGCCGACGCTGCCCAAGCCGACTTCCAAAGCGAATACCGCGAGCAATACCAAAAGCTCGCCGACAACCCGATCCACGCCGTGGCCCAAGACCCGGTATCCACCTTTAGCATCGACGTCGACACCGGCAGCTATGCCAACGTGCGGCGCTTCCTTAATCGCGGCCAACTGCCGCCAGGCGACGCGGTGCGCCTGGAAGAGTTGGTGAATTACTTCCCCTACAGTTACCCGCAGGCATCCGGCAACACACCGTTTGGCGTAAGCACCGAGCTGGCGGTAACCCCGTGGAACGCCAATAGCCGCTTGCTTAAGGTGGCGATCAAAGCCTCGGAGCTACAGAGCCAAGCCATGCCGCCGGCCAACCTGGTGTTTCTGGTCGACGTTTCCGGCTCCATGGACCGCGCCGATGGCCTGCCGCTGGTGCAGAGCACCTTGAAACTGTTGGTGGAGCAATTGCGCGCCGACGATAAAGTTTCGCTGGTGGTGTACGCCGGCGACTCCAGCGTGGTGCTGCCGCCTACCTCGGGCAGCGAAAAAGGCAAAATTCGCGCGGCCATCGACAAGCTCCAGGCGGGCGGTTCGACCGCCGGGGAGTCGGGCATTCAGCTCGCCTATGAGCAGGCGCAGCAGGGCTTTATCGCCAACGGCATCAACCGCATTCTGCTGGCCACCGACGGCGACTTTAACGTCGGCATCAGCGACTTCGACAGCCTGAAAAAGCTCGCCGAAGACAAGCGCAAAACCGGTGTATCGCTCACCACCCTGGGCTTTGGCACCGACAACTATAACGAGCAGTTGATGGAGCAACTGGCCGACGCCGGTAACGGCAATTACGCCTATATCGACAACCTGCGTGAGGCGCGCAAGGTGCTGGTCGAGCAACTCAGCTCGACCCTGGTAACCGTGGCCAAAGACGTGAAAATCCAAGTCGAATTCAACCCCGCGCAGGTCAGCGAATACCGTCTGCTGGGCTACGAAAACCGCGCCCTTAAGCGCGAAGATTTCAGCAATGACAAAGTCGATGCCGGGGAAATCGGCGCTGGCCATACCGTTACTGCGTTGTACGAAATAGTCCCCGCCGGCAACAAGGGTTGGTTGGAGTCGTTGCGCTACGCACAGGTTGACAGCAAACGCGCCGCCTCCAGTGAAATGGCCCTGCTACGCATCCGCTATAAAGCGCCAAACCAGGAACAAAGCCGCTTGCTGGAAGTACCGATTGCTGCCGACGCCAAAGCCCCTGCCATTGCCGATGCCAGCGCCGATCTGCGTTTTGCCGCAGCGGTCGCAGCCTTTGCTCAGCAGCTTAAAGGCGGGCAATACACCCAGGGCTTCGACCTGGCCGCCAGTGCCAAGCTGGCCCGCAGTGCCAAGGGCGATGACCACTTCGGCTTGCGTGCCGAGTTTGTGCAACTGGTAGAACTGGCGCAGAGCCTGCAAACTGCCGCCAACCCTTCCTCTTCCACCATGGCCAAGGTCGACTAGCGTGGCAGCCGCACCCTTACCGACAGACCTGCCCGTTAGCGACGCCGAGCTGCTGCGTCGTTATCGGCAGGGTGATAGCCAGGCGTTTGCCGTGCTCTACGCCCGCCATCGCCTGGGCCTGTTCCGCTTTCTGTGTGGCCTGTGCGGCGATGCTGCAGTGGCCGAGGAAGTGTTCCAGGAAACCTGGATGAGCCTGATCCGCAGTGAATCGCAGCAGCGCGAGGCGGTGCAGTTCAGCACCTGGCTGTACCAGATTGCCCGCAACCGCCTGATCGACTATTGGCGCAAGCACGGCAAACGCCAATACCTGCAAGACGAGTACGACGAACAGCTGCATGGTGAGGCTGACAGCCAACCCAACCCGGAGCAACAGCTCAGCCTGACCCGTGATCAACAGCGCCTGCAGGCGGCTCTGGATGATCTGCCGGCTGAGCAGCGCGAAGTGTTTCTCCTGCGTGCCCACGGTGATCTCGATCTGGGCGAAATCGCGGCGTTAACGCAAACCCCGGCGGAAACGGTGAAAAGCCGCCTGCGCTACGCCATGAGCAAGTTACGACGGTTGCTGACGGACCCGGCCACCGCCGACGAGGTATCCCTATGACGCACGACCCCCGCGAAAGCGCTGAGCTTGAGCAGGCGCTGCTTGAGCATTACCGGCGCAACAGCCAGCAGCAACCCTCTGCCGAACTGGATGCGCGCATTCTGGCGGCGGCTCAGGCGCATATTGCTGCGGCATCGACTGCAACCCCGCCCCCGCGTGCGGCCGACACGCCAACGGCCCTGAGCCGTCTGCATGGCTGGTTGTTTGGTGGCAGCCAGCGCGCCCGTTGGTCGATGGCGTTTGCCAGTATTGCCACCCTAGGTATTGGCGTTGGCCTGGCGATGCGCACCTTGGAACGCGCGCCGGAGCAGCAGTTTGATGCGGCGCCTCTGTCGTTTTCCGTGCCCGCGCCTGCGCCGGTTATGGCGCCCAAGGCTGAGTCGACGGACCCCGACGCGTATTACGCGGCTGACGCGCAGATGGAAAAGAAATCCGCAGCCAAAGAGCTAACCCGCTCTCGCCCGGAAATGCGCAAACTGGCCGCTCCGGTGATTATCAGTGGTGAATTAAATGAGCAGCTCAACAGCGCTGATGCGGCGCCTCCACCTGCCGCAGCTCCGTTTGCCGACGCAGCTGTAGCGGCGTCACCTTCGGCCTTGGCGAGCAAAGCAAAAAGCGCCGTCAAACCTGACCAAGCGCAACTGCAACGCAGCCTCAAACAGATTCTTCAGCTCCAGGACAGCGGCCACACTGAGCTTGCCGAACAGCAATTACACACGTTGCAACAACTGCATCCCGAGCGTGATTTGCGCATTGAGTTGCAACGTTTACGGGCGTTGCAGGGTCAGCAGTAAAGGGGCAACGCTTAACCGTTGCCTTGAATGCGCGCTTGCCAGGGATGGCTGAGCGCGCGAGCATGTTGGCCTGTGCCGAGTTCGACGATTGCCGATGATTTCAACCAGAACGTCTGGATTGTTGTGCGCCCTGTTATTAGTAAGCGCCTGCGATAAAGACCCGACCCCAACCAAAACGCCGCCTACCCCGGCGGCTCCCGCCGTGCTTGAAACGCCTGCGCCTGCTGCGCAAACCACGCCCAAACCAGCCTCCCAGCCGGCGTCGGCCAAGACCATCAAGCCGCTAGAACCGCTGATCACAACCACGCTGGAGCCGCTACCGGCGAAAGCGCCGGTAGCCAAGGAAGCGGAAAAACCCAAGGCAGAGCCGGTGGTTGAGGTTCGACCGCCGCAGCCACCGGACAAAATCCAGCGCCTGCAAGTGAGCAAACCGCAAACCGTGCAGCAACAGAAAGCCAGCGCGGCGGTGAAGAAGGCCGAGGTGCCCAAGGCCAAACTAGACCTGCGTTTGCCTAAAGACTTGGTGAATAAACTGGAGCCAGAAGTGGCGGCGTCCCCTGGAACCAGCCCCACCCCGAGCGACCCGGCCTTACTGCCACAGATGTTTGCCGGTAAGCCTGGGCAAAGCCCGTTTGAAGTGGGCGGGCGGGTGATTACCAGTGATCGCATCCGTGACCAGGAAAAAGACGGCGGTATTCTCGATACGGTGGATGGGGCCGAGTTGCAGTTTAAGTTTCGCCATTGAAAAGGCCCTTCACCTGCAGCCCCTGTCCCGCAAGCGGGAGAGGGCTAGGGTGAGGGGGTAGCTGTAAGCGCCACAGAACCGCCACGTCAAAACCGATGCAGCCCCTGCTGAATCGCCTCATATACCTGCCAATCCAATACCTCGAAGGTGCTACTGCCCGGCAACCGCACATACAGCGGGTCGGTCACCAGCAGCGGGTTATAGGCCACGGTTTTTAGCTCGTTCTTTTTGTATTTGAACGTCCCCGTGGTTTCCACTTCCCGCAGTAGCCGCACAAACAAGGGCGCTGCATAGGCCGGCAGCTCGCGGTCCATGTGTGCGGCCAGTTGGTGACAGTCCAATTGCAATGCCGGCGCCAAACGCAGCGCCGCCATACCGCAGCGACCATTGGTGCCGGGAATCTCCACGCCATACACCACGGCATCTTCAATGCCGGCAAAAGCACCCAAGGCGTTTTCCACTTCGGTGGTGGAGACGTTTTCACCTTTCCAGCGAAAGGTATCGCCCAGGCGATCAACAAACTGCGTGTGTTTAAAGCCGATATCGCGCATCAAATCGCCGGTGTTAAACCAGGCGTCGCCCTTTTTAAACACGTTACGCAGAATCACCGCTTCGCTTTTCGCCGGGTCGGTGTAGCCGTCGAATGGCCATTTGGCGCTGATTTCGGTGATCAGCAAACCGGGCTCGCCTCAGAAAGTTTTTCTTGGTCCGCAGCGGCCGGTCGTTTTCCAGGTCGTAACGCACGATGGCGTAGGTGGCCGGCGAGTAGCCCACGGTATTGTCGAAATTGAACACATTGGTAAAGCCGATATTGCCCTCGCTGGAGGCGTAGAACTCGGTGATCCGCTCAATCCCAAAGCGCTGCTTGAACTCGCCCCAGATCGACGGGCGCAGGCCATTACCGATCATGCAGGTCAGGCTGTTGTTCTGTTCCTCAGGGCAGGGCGGCTGGTTGAGCAGGTAGCGGCACAGTTCGCCGATATAGCCAAAGCAGGTGGCGTTGTAGTGCTTAACGTCTTTCCAGAACGCACTGGCAGAGAAACGCCGGCGCAAGGCAATCGCCGCGCCGCCAGCCAGCGCCGCGCTCCAGCACACGGTCACAGCGTTGTTGTGGTAGCAGGGCAGGGTCAGGTAGAGCACGTCCTGATCGGTAAGGCCCAGACCGGAATGACCGAAGCCACCGTAGGCTTTGATCCATTTGCCATGGCTCATGATCGAGGCCTTGGGCAAGCCGGTGGTGCCCGAGGTGTAGATCAGAAAACACGGGTCTTTGAGGCGCACCGTAGCGCTGTCGGCGACATTGGTGTTGGCCTCGCCCCAGGCCAGGTCCATCAGGTTAATCCAGCCTGCGGGGGCGGCGCTGGGCTGGTTGAGGCTGTCGCCATCGCTGAGCCAATAGCAGTTTTGCTGGCTGTTATGCACCTGGTCGCGCACGTCCTCAAAGGGCAGCCGCAGCTCTTCGCCGATCACAAAGTGACTGGGTTTCACCAGGTTCAGGCTATGGATCAGTACCTGGCCGCGCTGGGTGGTATTGACCAGCGCGCCGACCGCGCCGAGCTTGGCTAGCGCGGCGAGCAACAGCAGCACCTCGATGCGGTTTTCCAGCATCACCGCCACCACGCTGCCATGGGCCACGCCTTGCTTCTTTAGCCCGCGGGCCAGGCGATTGGCCCAGGCATTGAACTGGGCGTAGGTCAGCTGACGATTATCCTCCAGCACCGCAGGCCGTTGCGGGTACAAATCCGCCGCCCGTTCCAGGGCCCAGGCCAGCGACAGGTTTTTTTCGCGGTTACGGATGCCGGCGTAATACAGCCCGCGCAGCATGCGCGGCACGCGGGCCAGGGTGGCGGGCAGGTGGGCTATGAAGCGGGCAGGGGTGATCAGGTCGGCTTGGCTCATATGCGCGTCGTTGTGCTTTTTATCGGAGACGAGCCGGTACTGTAGAACGCCTGCGCCAGCGGCACTATGGCCCTGGCGCAGAGGCAAACGGGCAGATGGGCAAACCCGTTTTAGTCGACAAACAGGTCCTGAATCAGCGGGCCGCCGGCGGGGTCGAAGCGGTACTGCTCGAACTCGCTCTGGCCCTGTTCACGCAAAATATCTTCGTCGATCAGCAGGCGCCCGGTAATCGTCCGGCCACTGCTGCTAAGAATGGCGTGGGCGGCGTCGGCCATAATCGCCGGCACCCGCGCGCGCTTGAACGCTTCGCGGCTGCCCAGCTCGAACTCGATGGCGGCGGTGGCGATCATGGTTTTTGGCCACAGCGAGTTGCTGCTGATGCCGTACTTGGCGAACTCCTCGCTCATGCCCAGGGTGAGCATGCTCATGCCGTACTTGGTCACGGTGTAGGGGCCGTGTTGGGCGAACCATTTGCTGTCCATGTTCAGTGGCGGCGAGAGGTTGAGGATATGACCCTTGCTTTCCTTCAAGTACGGCAAGGCGGCTTGACTGCAGACCATCACCGCGCGGGTGTTGATTTGGAAGAGCAGGTCGAAGCGTTTCGGCGGCAGATGTTCAACGCCCACCAGCTTGATCGCGCCGGCGTTGTTGACCAGGGCGTCGATACCGCCGAAATGCTCGGCCGCTTTGGCCATGGCGGCTTTTACCGCGTCTTCGTCGCGCACATCCAATTGCAGCGCCAAGGCTTTGCCACCGGCTTGTTCGACTTCGGCGGCGACCGAGTGGATGGTGCCCTCGAGCTTGGCGTGGGCTTCGGCGCTTTTCGCGGCGATCACGATATTGGCGCCATCGGCCGCCGCTTTTAAGGCGATTTCACGGCCGATACCACGGCTGGCGCCGGAGATGAAGAGGGTTTTGCCGGATAGGGACATAACGGGTTTCTCCTGGTTTTTGTTGTTAGATAGCGCGTGCATAGCAAACACCCGCGTTTGCGGGGGGGCGGAGATTTTTAACGCTACGTCCGTCGTCCCCGCGTAGGCGGGGACCTCGGCTGGTGTAGGTATCTCTGCTCGCCAGGCAATTCTGGGGCCCCGCCTGCGCGGGGACGACAGTGGTAGGGGTTAAGTTGGGGTTTCAGCTTCGATTTCCACTAACACCTGCCGACTCTTCACTTGATCGCCCTGGCTCGCTTGCACGCGACGAACAATGCCATCCGCGCCCGCCTTCAACGGATGCTCCATTTTCATCGCCTCCAGCACCACCAGCAGTTGGCCTTTGCTTACCCGATCGCCTTCGCTCACCAGCACATCAACAATGGCGCCATCCATCGGCGCTTTGATATGGCCGGACGCTGCGGCGCCAGCGACGCTGACCGGTTCATGGGTGATGTCGAGCAGTTCCAGGTTGCCGTTATGGCCGTACAACCATAGCTGCTGGTTGCTGTGGTGGTAGGCCAGGCGTTGGCGGATGCCGTCGATGGTGAGGGTGGCCCAGCGGCCGTCGTGGTTAAGCAGGTGCAGGTCGAGCTGGTGCTCTCCAACGCTGACCAGCAGGCGCGGTTGCGGGCCCGATTGGTGTACGGCCAGTTCCACCGGGTATTTGTGCTCGCCATGTTTAAGCACAAAACGCCACGGTGCGGTTCGGGCGTTACGCCAACCGGCCAGTTGCGGCTGGTGCGCGCGGGCTTCGGCGCCCGCTTGGTAGAGCAGGGCAGCGGCGCTCGCCAGCTCAGCGGCGGTTGGCGCTTGCGGGGTCAGGCTGGGGTCGGCGTGGAAGTGTTCGCCGATAAACGCGGTGGTGGCATGGCCGGCGGCAAACTCCTCGTGGGCCAGCAGGTTGGCGAGGAAGCGTTGGTTGCCGTTCAGCACGCAGTCTTCCACCGCGCGCACCAGCTTGCGCCGGGCTTCGTCGCGGGTGGCGCCGTAGGCGATGATTTTCGCCAGCATGGGGTCGTAGAACGGGGTGATGCGCTGGCCTTCGACCAGGCCATGGTCGATGCGGATGCCGTCCAGCAGCGCCGGCTCCCAACGCAGCACGGCGCCGGTTTGCGGCAGAAAGTTATTGGCCGCGTCTTCGGCATACAGGCGCACTTCCATGGCATGCCCGGTCAGTTGGATTTCATCCTGACGCAGGGGCAACGGCTGGCCGGCGGCGACGTGCAACTGCCAGGCGACCAAGTCCTGGCTGGTGATCAACTCGGTGACCGGGTGTTCCACTTGCAGGCGGGTGTTCATTTCCAGAAAGAAGAACTCGCCACTCTGGTCGAGCAAAAATTCCACGGTGCCTGCGCCAACATAATTTACCGACGCCGCCGCTTTTACCGCCGCCTCGCCCATGGCTTGGCGCAGCGCTGGGGTCATTACCGGGCAGGGGGCTTCTTCCACCACTTTCTGGTGGCGGCGCTGCACCGAGCAATCGCGCTCGCCCAGATAAACGATGTTGCCGTGCTCGTCGCCAAACACCTGAATTTCCACATGGCGGGGTTGCAGCACAGCGCGCTCGAGAATCAGCTCGCCAGAGCCAAAGGCGTTTTGCGCTTCCGAGCGCGCGGTGCGGATTTGCGCCACCAATTCGCTGGCTTCGGTAACCAGGCGCATACCGCGCCCACCGCCGCCGGCGCTGGCTTTGATCATCAGCGGGTAACCAATGCGCTCGGCTTCACGGCTGAGCACCGCGTCGTCTTGCTCGGCGCCTTCGTAGCCGGGAATGCACGGTACGCCGGCGTCGAGCATGGCAATTTTCGACAGGCGTTTGCTGCCCATCAGGTGGATGGCTTCAACTGTCGGGCCGATAAAGACGATACCGGCGGCTTGGCAGGCCTGGGCAAAGGCGGCGTTTTCCGAGAGAAAGCCGTAGCCGGGGTGGACCGCATCGGCACCGGTTTTTTGCGCGGCGGCAATAATGGCGTCGATGCTCAGGTACGACTGGTTGACCTGGGCGGGGCCGATATTGACCGCTTGGTCGGCCACCTGCACATGGCGGGCATCGGCGTCGGCGTCGCTGTACACGGCCACGGTGCGGTAGCCCAGGGCTTGGGCGGTGCGCATCACCCGGCAGGCGATTTCGCCACGGTTGGCGATGAGAATTTTAGTGAAGGCTGGCATGGGTTAGCGCGCTCCTATTTTTATTGTGTTTGCAGGATTCCCTCTCACCCGGCCCCTCTCCCGCAAGCGAGCGAGGGGAGCTAATCGGCGTGCGGTCGGGGCGGCCATCACACTGCCCACCCAGGCTTACGTTTCTGCATAAACGCCATCGTCCCTTCCACGCCTTCCTCACCTACCACTGCTGCGGCAAACAACCCGGCCGCCTGGTCAAGCAAGGTATTCAGCGGTTCATTCTCGGTGGCCAACAGCAGCGCTTTGGTCGCCGCGTTGGCACCCGGCGCACACTGGCGAACCTGCTCCAATACCTGCTGCAAGCGCTGTTCAACGCCGGCTCCATCCGCTTCGCTGAAATGCACCAAGCCCAAACGCAGTGCTTCTTCACCGTCAAAACGCGCCGCCGTCAGCGCCAGGCGCCGGGTTTGGGTCAGGCCAATGCGCTTAACCACAAAGGGCGCGATTTGCGCGGGAATAATGCCCAGGCTGGTTTCCGGCAAACCGAACTTGGCGTTCTGCTGGGCGATGGCGATATCCGATACGCACGCCAGCCCAAACCCACCCCCGAGCACCGCGCCTTCGAGCACGGCAATCAGCACCTGCGGCGCGTTTTGCGCATCTTCCAGCAGGGCACCAAAGGCGCGGTTGAGGTGGCGGTAGGCGTCTTCACCGTCGGTTTGTGCACGGGCGCGGGCGCCGGCCATGTCTTTGATATCGCCGCCGGCACAGAAATGCCCACCGGCGCCACGCAATACCAGGGCGCGAATGCTGGCGTCAGCGGCGCTGGTACGCAGCACGGCGCGCAGCTCCTCGACCATGGTCAGGCTCATGGCGTTGCGCACGTCGGCGCGGTTCAGGGTGATGTACAGCACGCCTTCGGCTTGTTCGAGCAACAGGGTGGTGGCGGTCGGTAAGGTCATGGCTTAGCCCTTCTTCTTGCCCGGCAGGGTGCCCATCAGCTTGGCAATAATGCCCAGCATGATTTCGTCGGCGCCGCCGCCAATGGAGACCAGGCGCACGTCGCGGTAGGCGCGGGCCACCGGGTTGTCCCACATGTAGCCCATGCCGCCCCAATATTGCAGGCAACTGTCAGTCACTTCACGGCCCAAACGGCCGGCTTTGAGCTTGGCCATGGAGGCCAGTTTGGTCACGTCGCGGCCTTTGATGTATTGCTCGGTGGCTTGGTACACCAGCGCGCGCAGGCATTCGATTTCGGTGGCCAACTCGCCCATGCGGAAATGGATGACCTGGTTGTCGAGCAGCGGCTGGCCGAAGGTTTTACGTTCTTTGCAGTACTCGATGGTGGCGTCCACGCAGTACTCCAGGCCTTTGATCATATTGGCCGCGCCAAACAGGCGCTCTTCCTGGAACTGCAGCATCTGCATCATAAAACCGGCGCCTTCATGGCCGATGCGGTTGCGCTGTGGCACGCGTACATCGTCGAGGAACACCTGGGCGGTTTCCGAGCTGCGCATGCCGAGCTTGTCCAGGTGCGGCGAGACGCTAACGCCCTTGGTGTTCATCGGCACCACGATCAGCGATTTGTTGACGTGGGGTTTGTCGTCCGAGGTATTGGCCAGCAGGCACATAAAGTCTGCGGAAGGCGAGTTGGTGATCCACATCTTGCTGCCGTTGATAACGTAGTCGTCGCCATCTTTGCGCGCGGTGGTTTTCAACCCGGCGACGTCGGAGCCGGCGCCGACTTCCGATACGCCAATGCAGCCCACCGCTTCACCGGTGATGGATGGACGGAGAAATTCCTCGCGCAGCTCATCGGAGCCAAAGCGCGCCAGGGCCGGGGTGCACATATCGGTTTGCACGCCGATGGACATCGGAATGCCGCCGCAGCGAATGGTGCCGAACTCTTCGGCGGCGACGATGGAGTAGCTGTAATCCAGGCCCATGCCGCCGAATTTTTCCGGCTTGGAAATACCCAGCAGACCCAGCTCGCCGGCCTTTTTGAAAATGTCATGGATCGGGAAGCGTCCGGCCTTTTCCCACTCGTCGACGTGCGGGTTGATTTCCTTGTCGACAAAGTTACGGACGGTGCGGCGAAGTTCTTCGTGTTCCTGGGTG
>LNAP01003035.1_pt1 | contig 16273 bp, 20 predicted proteins | sample 602601 | NCBI WGS metagenome assembly LNAP01 (sample SAMN02440304, study PRJNA202911) | soil metagenome | biome: Subtropical and temperate rainforests or woodlands; isolation source: soil samples (1 kg each in a 20% v/v slurry with milli Q water) were... ... | reverse complement strand
AAAGCCCCGGAAGGGGCTTTTTTTCGCGTGCGAGAATTGCTGTCATGACGCACGGAAATTTGGGATTGGACGCAAGGAACGTATGGCTACAGATTGGAAAAACGTAGGGCTGGCCAGGTGGTATGACTGCAAACTTGGCCGGATGAAGGATCGCACATTGGCCAGGTTGGTCGGGACGACACAACACAGGATCCGACAGCGCCGCCTGATGCTTGGCATTGCGGCCTATACGGTCGATCAGGTAATTGAGCCGTTCCGTGATTTGCTGGGGGTTGAATCCGACCCGGCTATTGCCGCTCGATGCGGTGTGTCCGTTTCCAGTGTGACGACCTACCGCGAGTCGCAGGGCATACCGCCCAGACCTCGACCGACGCCGAGAAAGCAACGGATCCCGGCAAACCATCCAGTCAGACCCTACAAGGCGCTGTTGGGCCTTGTGACTGACCAGGACATAGCCAGGCTTTCAGGCGCTACCGTCGCCACAGTCAAAGCATTGCGCGAGTCATTCGGCTTCGGGCCTGCAGCCCCTCTGCCTGAACCGCCTAAACCCGTCGCGCTTCCAAACTATCAAGGGCCGTGGCTTGGGTACGAATCGCTATTTGGCACCATGTCTTCGGCGAAGATCAGTCGCGCAGTTGGCTTGCCATTCTCGGTGGTCGAACAGCGGCGGGAGTTTTTGGGCATCAAGCCCTATCAGCGGGTGTCGCGGGTAGCTCGTTACGAGCATCTGCTTGGGATGGTATCCAACAACGTGTTGGCAAAGCTGGCGGGTGTGGCACCGTCACGCATTGCGGACATTCGCAAGAGCAAGGGGCATAACTGCTGATCTACAAAAAAGGGAGCCTACCGGCTCCCTTGAAAGTGTGTCATGCGCTGTGTTGGCCAGCTACGGCTCGTTAAGGTCAAAAGCCCTTCCCACCAAAGCCTTTCGGCTGGTGCGAATGCTCCTTCCGTTCGTGCTGAAGCTGACGCTCTTGCACAATGCCTACCCCGGCGAATGGGTAGCGTATCGAAAGATCCTTGCCAGCATGCAGGATCCCGGCCTTGGCGCTGCTCAGAGCTGCACGTTCGTGTGCAATGTGAACGGTCTTCTGTCCGTCGCTGACAGCTTGGATTACCTGATTGCCCTGGAAGCCAAGGATCTTGCCCTCGTAGGTCTGACCACGCTCAGCATTCTTAATGGCAGGCATATCCATCGGTTTGGAAACGGCCAGAGCTTCGGCAGGCTTGCCAGCTGCAGCACCGGTAAGCCCCGATTTTTGCAGCTCCAGCGCCTCCTTGAACGAGTTTTTGAAGTCGGCAGCGCCTGGCATGTTGTCGAATGGCAGATCCTTGTAGTACTGGCTACCTTCCTTGCCCACCTGCGCGTATACGCGAGCGCCGCCGCCTTGCTGAACGGTCATCACAGTCTTGTCGGAAAGCTCGGCCTTGAACCAGGCAGCGCCCGCTTCCTTCGGATCGGTGAACGTCTGCAGTTCCTTGCCTTTCTGGAACAGTTGGTACGTGGTCTGGTCAGTGTTTTGCTTTTCCATATGCGTTCCCTCTCAGTATTTCGCCTTGAAGGCGATTCCTTGATCCCAGCGGCTTTGCCAATGGTTCAGGTAGGTTTCAGCGAGCGCCGGGTCATTCCAGACCACTAGTGCGTTCTCGCTGTTGCTCTTGGCCGCAGCAGCGGTGAAGTTAAAACTGCCCGTTTCGACCGTCATGCCATCCACCACCATGAACTTGTCGTGATGGATGGCGTACGCATCGACAGTGCGAGTCGGTATCCCTGCTTTCGCCAGAAGCGTCAGTGCGTGGCGAGCGGCTGACGTCCGTTGTTCCTGCAGGTTGCTGCGATGGTCAGCAACAACGGCAACATCGACCCCGCGCTGTTTCGCAGCGATCAGCGCACGGGTTACGTCCGGGTTGGTGAACACGTAAGCAGACAGGCGAATGGAGCTGCTTGCTACCTCAATGGTTCGCAGCACCAGTTTTTGCGCCGATCCCTCCGGTGAAAAGCCGACTTCAATACGCCGAGGGCCATCTACCTCAGCGGCCAGGGCCAGCGTCTGAACGCTGGCCCCCGCGATCAATGCCAATGCCAATGCCAATGCCAATGGCTTGAACACACTAGAAGCCATCTGGAACAGTCCCCCAAAGGTCATTGGCCTTTTTGGTCAAGCCCTCATCGTCCTTGCACTGTGCAACAGCGTCTCCCCGGGCCGCTTTCGTACGCGACGGGCTGAAATGGCCGTGCTTGTAACGCTTAATGCCGAAATAGTTTTTGATGTACTTGTCGCAGTTGCCATCGCGGGTCATACCCAGCAGGCAGAGCACTGCACCACAAGCATCAGGGTCGCTGTCATGCCCATATGGGAGTTCGGTAGCGTTGACAGCACCGGACAAAAACAGCGCACCGAGCAGCGCAGCAAATGGAAGTTTTTTCATAAATCCCCCTTTTCTCGCGTGCGAGAAATTCAGTTGATGATCTGTACGAAAGAAGGTGCTGCTTGGGCTTGGGCTTGCACCGGAGCCGGAGCCGCTGAAGGTGCTGCGAGCGGCTGGTCAAAGCGCTGGAATCGCTGATCGCCTTCAGGAACATCGGTGTTCAGGTGAACCTGCACCTTTGGTTGCTCTGGCGCCTGAGCTTGTCCAGTAGTCGAAACCTGGAAAGCCACAGCCTGCACTGGCGCCACTTGTTGGCCGTTTTCGTCGGTCACAATCACCCACGGGCCACTCTGTTGCTGTGAAGCTCTACGAGCGCGCACAGGTGCCTTACTTGCCCCTTGCGACGGAACGGCCATGGCAATCGCCTCATCGCCTTCCAGCGCCTCTACAGCGGGCACAATTGGATCGGTGGCAGTGGGATTGAGAGCTCCGGTAACAACCTTTGCCACATACGATGGATCGCCTGGCTTGTCCGGCTGGTATCCACGGGTGCGATTGCCGCTGTAGTACATCGAGAACGAATCACGCAACGCTTCTTGCGGTTGAGCGCCCGAAGTCAGCGCTTTGGTGTAGTTCTTCACCATGAGATCGCTGATTGCCTTGAGGTTCTGGCAAGGCTCAAAGGCTTCGGCATAGGTCATGCCCATGGCGCGCATGTTGGTGACCAGGAGCTGGCCGATTCCCACCGAGAAACGCTGACCCTCCCGCTCCAGTCGTTCAGCGGTGGCCACCGCCTCGCGCAACGACTGGGGCTGACGCTCCAGCCGTCCACCTACAACCCCAATTGCATAGGGGTTGTAGGTCGATTCATTACCGATCAGGGACTTCAGCGTTTGCTGGTGAACTGTCGGTGCACACTTCGCCGCCAGTTCAGAGAAAGGCATAGGGGCAGACTCATCGGCCCAGGCCTGGCCGACCGTACAAGCCAGAGCCAGCATCGTTACCGCGAACTTAGGCAGCTTTTGCATATTGCACCTCCGAAATGTAGCGGCGGCCGTCGAAGCCGTATTCCCACTGAATGACTACATCGATCAGTTGCCGCGAATACTCGACCAGTTGGTTTTTGGTCATATCCGCACCACCTCGGGCAGCCATTGAGGCCAACCGGTCAAACATCATTTCCGGCGAGTCGGCGTGTATCGAGGACAGGGAGCCGCTGTGACCGGTGTTGAGCAATTCCAGAAACGGGAATGCCTCACCGCCGCGAATCTCGCCCATGATTGCCCGGTCGGGCGTCAGCCGGAGGATCGATTCAAGCAAGTCGAACGGTGTCACCTTGGCGCGGCCTTGGGCGCCGCGTGAATAGAGCAGGTGAACCGCGTTCCGGGCTGGTATACGGATCTCACGGGTGTCTTCAATCGTGACAATCCGCTCATGTGGGTCAATGTGCTGCAGCATTCCGTTAAGCCAGGTGGTTTTACCGGCGTTGGTGCCTGCAGAAATCATGATGTTCTTGCGGGCCTTGATGATGCCGATGAAAAACTCTTTCCAGCGCTTGGCCCGGTACAGCTCTATCAAGTGATCGTCGGAATATTCGGAGTGCGCCCGAGGTTCGTTGATGTGCTCGAACGCGCCAAAGTCCTCGTATTCTTCCAGCGTGATCTGCTTAATCCCTGGCTTACGAATACAAACGATGCCGCCAATGTGCTGCTCTACAGCGGGGGCCAGCACAACCTGTACCCGGTAATCGCCGCGCTGGTTGTCCGCTACACCATCCGCCAGATTGATCGGGATACGGCCCGACATGATCGGTGTGCTGGTATCAACCTTTTGGTCGGTGTGCGCGGCGATTACCTCACCAAGTGAGGTAATCAGCTGAACGGTCACACCCTCGATTTGCACTGGCTGCATGAACCGTTGGCCGCGATAACCGGCCCAGACATTGTCCGGGCCGTTGATCGCAATTTCAGTAACTTCCGGATCATCCAGCAGCGTGACCAGTTTTCTCAGCTTGGAACGGAAAGATGCAATCTCAGACATACCGCTTCCTCACTGGATATAGGTCACGCCGCCATTACTGGCGTGCTCGATCTCTTTCTTGAAATGCGAGCTGAAATCCAGATCGCGCTGCAGGTAGATCACCACCCGCGAACCGTGCGGGACGGTCAGCGTTGGTTGAATATTGGCGTAGCGACCCAGGATCGTCTGAGCAGAGTAAGCCGCGGCTTCCTGCACCTCAGAGCGATAGCGCGAAGACGAGTTTTCCTGGTCGCCGGACGAAACCCCGGAATTCGAGGCACCGGCCCCAATGATCGAAACCGCTGCAGCAACACCAAAGATCTGCGCCCAGTGGTTGTTGACAATGCCACCCTGGCCAGCGGTGCCGAGTTGGTCAGCACCACCGCTGTTGATGCCAATTTCCATTGCTGGCCTGCCAGGCAGGACAGGCGTGCGCAACCAGTTCCAGATCGTGAACAAGCGTTCCTGTCCTGGTCGCAGAGTCGCGTTGTAGCTGCCACAAACGGTCGAACCCCATGGGATCATGACCCGGCGACCGACTGCCGCATAAACGTCCTGCTGAATGTCTACGCAGACCTGGCCCGGCAACTGGCTGACGGCGCGAGGTTGAAGAACACCCTCGATCACCGCGCCTTGCAAAACCTTGTACTCGAGATTTTCCAACTGACGCCCCGTTGACACCGGCACGCCCTCGGAGAAGGTCGATGCCGCGTAAGCGTCGTTTGCATTGGTCGGTGTCGAAGGGCCCTTGCCCCCTCCAAGCGATGAGCCAGATCCACCCTGTTGGCCACCTGCTCCATCCTTGAAGCCGTCCTCTTTCGCACTGGCGAAAATGGCCGACCGTTGACGAGCTGCAAGCATCTTCTGCCGCTCCAGCTCCATCTGCATTTCCAACGCTTGCCGCCGCTTTTCTTCTTCACTCAAGCCGGTTTGTTGGTTCTGCCGATCCACCACCGAGCGCGGCGTATCAGCAGGAGCAGACGAGCCGTCATTGCTAACGGGGCTTACCTTTGCCGCCTCACGTTTCGGCGAAGGATCCAACACACGCTTGGGCGAAGCTGCGACCACTTCTTCTTTCTTCAAGCCGCCCGTAGCTTTGCTATCGCCGCTGTTGTTCAGCCAGTAAACGAAGCCCAACCCCGCCACGGTTGCGACGATCAGCGCAATGCCGGTCGCTTTGTTGGAGCCGCCTTTGGCCTTCAACATCGAATTGGACTGCGATTCGTTCCACTCGCGAATTTCGTCCTCTCGAGTTTTCTCCGTCGCTTGTTTTTCAGGGGTCTGCTTGTTGTCTTCAGTGGCCATGCTTATGCCCCTCCGCCGTCACGGGCACCACGGGTAACAGTGCGTTTGTAGGGATTCGCCAGGTTCTGCACACACACGTAGGAATTGCCGTCACGCAACACAAACATGCTGTCCAGGCGCTCAACGACCACGTAATCACCCTCACGACGCTTGTTGACCATCGCCTCGGTGCCATCCGGCAGCACGCGGTAGAACTGCGGCATGTCGGTGCCTTTCTTGAGCAGGAACTTGGTGAACTGGCCATCGTCCATCACCGACTGCAAGCCGATTGCGTCCTTGTCACCCGAAAAGCCGTAGTTGATGTTCGGCTCGCTCGCGGTGCCGGAGCTGGCCACCGGCGCTGGCTCATTGCTTTTGAACTCCGAGTAGGTGGCCACCCGACTGGTCGGATAGATGAAGCGCACCAGGTACGACTGGCCAGCCGTTTTTTTGGTGCTGCCCAGCTGGAAGTAATAGGTACGTTTGCTGGTGATAACGGTCAGGTTGGTGTCCGCATTTTCTTCAACCGGCTTGAGGAAAAGCCGGTTCCGGAATGGGATGGTTTGCCAGGCGATGGTATCGCCGAGCGCTACAACCTTGACCATTTCGTCTGCTTCAAACTCCAGCGAAGTTTGATAGTTGTACGTCCCCACCAGTTCATAAACTTGGTTCGGGTCGTAAGGAACTTGTTTTACCCGGCTATCACTCATAAGCGGCTTTGGCAACTTTGCGGCATGAGCGATGCCACCCGCAAAACACAAACTCAGGACGATAGCCGTCGGCAGAATGCAGTTTTTCTTCATGATCAGTTTCCTTGAATTGAATGAATTACCGGCGGCTCAGTTCTTCACTCTTACGGTAAACAGTAGCCAATGTTCCGAGCGGGTTTATCCAACGGTCGCCAAGTGCTCTTGGCTTCAGTGTGTTATCGATTTTTACGTTTGCCACGTAGTTGGTAACAACCGGGTCTTTCGTACCCCACTTGTGCAAATAGGATCTAAAAGAAACCTGATACACGTCTCCGACTTTGTTCATCCCATACGCCTGAGCTTCAATCCAGTCCTTCGCATCAAGCGTCAGGTACGGGTTATCAGGGTTTTCCGGGTTGATCAGTTGTTCATATTCCCGAGCAATGTCCGGCGTGATGAACAAGTGGCATGCATCGGACAGTTGCTGTTTACGTTTCGGATCGAACGTATTACATGCACCCACAAAGTCATACAGCGCACCTTGGATCAACGCATCTTCAGAAGACACGTTGTCTTGGTCGATAACACGCATCTTCAAAACCTCACCATCCGCACCGATGGTCGCAACCACCGGAATGACGGTATGGATCTCTGCCAGCGCGGCTACCGCTATGCCCAGCCCGAGAATGGCAACGGCCTGGATGCCATTGAGGTAGAACGAACGGTTGCGTTCTTGCTTGGTTTTCTGACCTTCGCGCAAGGCCTTGCGGCGCAGCTGTTCGTCATTCTTAAACGTCTTGTCCATTAGCGACGTACTCCCAAAGTTCTGATAGCCATCATTACAAGCGAGGATCCTTGCACCGCTGCACCCGAAGACAGTGCCGCCGCCCAGCCACGCACTTGCAACATGCAGATAATCAAGACGCCTTCAACGATCAGGATCGTTCCGTACTGTTGCGCGGTCATTAGTGCTGCATCGCTGATAGTGGCGGTTTGCGCGACTTCATTGATTGCATCCCCGAAAACCAAATAACCAAAACGAATAATGGCGATGGACAGAATGTAGATAAGCGAGAAGTTAAGCATCTTACTTAGCCAGTTCATGCCCCATTGCCGAGTCTCCGAAAAGAAGAAGAACGCGACCAAGATCGGAAGAATTGCCATGCTGATAGCAGCACCAAACTTTGCAATCAGCATGTTCAGGATGGCTACCACAAACAGAATGCAGTTAATCAAGAAAAGACCGTAGCCCATCAGGATCATCGCAAACTGACGCCAACTAACATTCATCAGAACGCTGGCAACCTTCCCCACGTTTACATACAACGCGTCGAGCATCGAAGTAGTAGTGCTACCGCCACTCATAATTTTCGCGGCAACCGACTCAGTGAACGTGCCCCATGCCTGGTAAAACACAGCCCCGCCGCTACCCCAGTTCAGAGTGAGAAAGATCAATGATGTGAGCATTGCCCTTTTCGTAATGTCCCAGTATTTGACGGATTGGCCGTTGTAGATCGAAAGCCCCAACGCGACCCAGTACCCAACAGCAACGACATAGACCAGTGGTGAAACCAGCTCCGCAAGGTTGGGAAATACTTCGGCGACGAAACTTGTCGTTACTTCGTCCGTAGCCCCGATCAGACCTTCGAGAGTCAGCTGCGCCATGGATTCGATGCCCCATATACACCCTTGAAGTGCGAGATCACTTCAGGAGAGCGGAAGTCTTCAGCGCTCACGGTCGCTCCGGTCTGCGCCTTGATTTCTCGTGCTGTTTTCTGGATGCAACCCTGTACCAGGGCACCACCGTACGACGACGACTGCATGTAGATCTCTGCAAAGCAGGTGCCCGGGAACCAGTCGCCTACATCCTTTTTGGTTGCCTTCAACAGCGGGTTTTCCGAGGTGGCCACCGGCGCCGTGGGCGCTTCACCATCGACCGGCGAGGTCGAAAAGTAGGACGAGGTGTTGATGTAAACCAACCCACCGACGACGACCACACCGACGCAAACAGAGAGGATATGGTGCAGCTTGAACTTAAGCATTGGTGCGCTCCTGGTCAGCGGTTACGAACGGCGTGAACTGGCAAGCGCACGGCGACTTGTCCAGCTTGGCGGTGTTGGTGACACAGCCCGAGGCTGCGCCGACCAGTACTGCCAGAACGATTACCTTCCAGAGCTTGGCGATCAGCCACAGCGGCCCCCAGACTGGGGCAGTGATAATTTTGAGCATCAGCAGGATTGCTTTCATTTCAGATCTCCTTTTCTCGCACGCGAGAATTACTGTTCAGTCCAGCGAAAGAATTTCTCGTTATCCGCAGTGGCCTGGTTTTCAGCGTTGTTCAGGTTCGCCTGCAGGTTCATGTTCAACGCCTGCAGCTTCGACTGGGCCGAGGCCAACATGCCGTTTTCAGCAGAAATACGGTTCTGCAGGTCAGCGGCATCCTTGGCGTTTGTGGTCATATCCACTTGACGCGAGAGGGTGGCCAGGTTGTTCAGATGCACCTGCACTTCGCTGTAGAGCGCATCGCCACCGGACATGGCTGCGCGAACGGCATCAGAACTGAGCTGGTAGCCTTGGGCGCGTTGGCCTTGTGGGTTGGCAAACAGCTCTTGCGGCAAGGTCTTGATCAATTCCTCGTAGTACGACTGCTTGCTGCCATACGCACCGGAGCCTTGCCGTGCAACGACCTCTTGCCAGGAACCCGGCACGACCGAAGCCGAGTTGATCGAGTCGTTCAGGCCGATGGCACCACGGCCATAGGAACCTTCGAGGTTGCGCAGGATGTTGCCTTGGGTCTGATACGAGTCTTTCAGCGTCTCGAATTGTTCCCGCAGCACAACAAGCTGTTGAGCCAGGGCCGCCCAGGTTCCGGCGTCACCAGTAGGAACGCCGGTAGCATTCACTTGGCCGCTCACAGCCATGGCCACTGCCACGGCGAGGCCGAACTTCTTCATAGTTGCCATCATTTGACCGCCTTCAGGTTGTGGGTGTTTTTCGCTTTGGCTTCCGCCATAAAGACAGGAACCCATTGCTCAGGGTCGTCGGTGCCCAGGCGCTTGATGATGGAATCCATCAAGGCGACACCAACATCGTTTGAGGACAGCACCGGGATAAAGTCGGACAGGTTTTCGTCATCCACTTCGGAAGTCAGATCGAAAACCGCCCTGATCGACTCCTTCCCGCGACGGATCAGAAACTTGCGGGAAGCCTGGCCGATCTCACGAATCCACTTACGTTCAGCGACGGTCAGGTTTTGATGGTCTTCATCAGTGGCCGCGTCGTTCGACAGGTAGATCTTGGTAGAGGTCTGCTTGTCGATTGAGTCGGTTTCACTGCGGAAGTACTTCGCATCAGGGGTGACGAAGATAATCAGCCCGTTTTTGCGGCGGATCTGCATGATGAAGTTGTCGATTCGCTTCTTCCAATAATCGTTCTTCACCAGGTTTTGCCCTTCCTCCAGTACCAGGATGAAAGGGGTGCCATCCATCGCTTGCTCAATACGGTGGAGCGGGTAGCTCAGTACGACCGGCAGTTCAGGCCGGGCCTCACCGCCCTTGAGCAGTTCCATCATTTCAAAGCAGTAATGCCGGGAAGTGGTCAGGTCGATAGAGTCGTGTTCATTGTCAAACACACCAGCATTCGCGCCAGTCACGCCCTTGGCGCCGTGCCAGATGGCCATAATGTCTGCCAGCTCGCCCTGGCCATACGTCCACACCACATTGCGCAACCGCCGATCCTCATACGGCAGCGAGTAGTTTTCATCTACCAGGGCCTTGAAGCGCTTAATGTCGTCAGAGTCAGCCGGTGTAGAGGCGTAGCACTGACGCATCTGCACCTGCAGATCGACCAGAAACGCCCGGTTCTCAGCCGTGTCTGGCAGCTTGAAAGGATTCCAATTCATGCCGCTGTGCGGGGAAAGCGTGGTGTGTACCCCGCCCATTGCCTTCATGAACACCTTCGCGCCGAAGCGGTTATCGAACCAGAACACTCGCGGCCCGGCTTTGTCGGCTTCACAAACCATCGCCGAAATCAGCGTGGTCTTACCTGAGCCGGTGTCCGCTGCAACTGCGGTGTGCCCTGCAACCATCCCTTCCAGCTCACGGTGAAAGTTGAAGTTGTAAGACGTGCCGCTCTCGGTTTCAAAAGCCGTGATCGCAGGCCCCCACAAGTTGCCGTCGCGACGGCCCCTTGCGAAGTTGTGCAACGAAGCGAACCCGGCGAAGTTGCTCGATTTGATCTTCCCACGACGACCGATCAAGGCCTCTTGTTGGCCAGGCAGCTGCGACCAGAAGAAGGTTTCCAGGGCCATCCACTCACGAACAGATTTGACGTTCAGGTCGACAAAGCATCCCTCGATCAAACCAACAGCTTTATCCAGCGCCTTGTTGTTCGCTTTGCGATGGTCATCGGAGTCCATTGGCAACGAAGGCACATGAACGAAGATCGTCAGGTGATGCAGGCCATTGACAGTATCGCCACGGCGCAGAGCACGAATGCCCTCAGTCAGTTCCTGGCTGTCATCGTTGGAAATCCCGTGGGTGTCCGATACGGTCAGTCGTCGCTGTTCATCGACCATCGACGACTCGGCTTCAATCCGGTTCGAGAAGAAGAATGATTGCGTGATGATGAATTCCACCGGCTGCTGCAGGAACTTGTTCATCATTCGCGATGGCGTCTTACGCGGCCACTCGGCCATGCTCAACACCGCTCCGATTCTCGAACTGGTGCTACCCCGGACTTCACACATCGTTGCCAACACGCGGAAATTGAGTCGTGCGTATGGCAACATTTCGCAGATTTTCTGATCGCTCACGGGGATCTTGCGATCCTCAAGGTTGATCAGGTAGTGGAAGAACGAGCTGAGTTCGGAGAATTCTTCCCCCAGGTAATCGAGGACAACTTCAGCAGGGTATTGAGCTTGATCGCCAACCACCTTTTTGAATTCGTCCCAGCTCCACCGGAAACGGCTGACAGCATCAAAGGCCTGGTCACGGCCCATGAACGTGGTGGAGCAAACCGGGTGCCGCTGGATCTGCAGCCGGGTAGCGCCGTACTCAGAAAGGCCGCGCAACAGCAGGTTTGACGCCTTGTAAAGATCGTCCGCCATTTCCTCGAAGGATTCAGCATCCTGTTTGTTAGCACTCGTGCCCGTAATGAGCGCAATTCCTCGATCCATGATCCCTGGCATACCGGCACGGAAGCGGCTACGCACCAACGAGATATAGATCTCGTTGACATAGAAGCCTTTGCTCTCGTAGCGCTTACGCCAGGCCGCATTGAACTGCTTGGAGAACCAAGTGGAGCCCTGCCCTTCAGGGAAATCAAACACCTTGCGGCGGACTACGTGCACATACAGCGAAAGGTCGCTGGAAGCGATAGTGCGCAGCACGGTATTACGGCGAACTTCAAACTGCTTAACCTGTTCGTCAGACAAAGAGTCAAAGAGCAAGCCGTCAATTTTGACAACTTGCACCAACGAACTTTCCTTGGTCATAACTGTTTCGTCATCGTAATGGTAATCATACGGCACCATTTCGCTAACTTTCAGTTCCAAGAGATCTTGCTCGGATCCCTCTGGATGTTGAACACCAAGAGAGAGATCAAGGTTTTGCGTCAGCTTTTTAAAAGCCTTATCAACGAGGCGCATAACTCCGATACCCCCAAACTTTCCGATTCTGTGAGGCGCGCAAGCGGAAAGCTGCTTGCATAACCCCGAACAAATAAACGTCTTTGCTGCAGATGTAGTAAGACGCGCCAAACAGAACAGGTATTAACGCAACCGGCCATAGCGAACGAATCAGTAGTGCAGCTATGAGCGGTGCAAAGATGCTTATGAGTACGCTCGACATCGTGAAGGCGCCGACCATGGATGGCCGGGCCATCGCAACGACGAGCACCTCCCCTTCATCGGGTTTGTGCTCGTCTGTAGTCATAGCGAGTTCGCCGCGCCGTTCTTGATCTCGGTAACGATGTTCGGTGCGAAGAACACCAGGAAGATACCCGCGACCGCCCAGCCAAAAGCCCCCCAGGAAATATGGCCGGATTTGGCTTTGTAACCAGTGATCACGATGGCCAGAATGCCGAGATAGTAACCAATGTCGAAGATCAGGAAACTGACAATATCTTTAGCCAGATTCGTAAGGGAACTGAAGTTTAGCGCCGCGTTGGCAACTTCGGGTAAGAGGCTGATGGAGATCAGCGACCCAATGAGCAAAGTCTTTTCAGCTCTCGCTGTCCAGTCCTTGCGCATAAGAGACGCATGGCTCGCTTTTTTCTGCGCTAACAGATTACGGAGGGAAGTTACAGCCTTACTCTGTTGTAGCCGGGTGGCCCAGGAAGGCTTGTTGCTTTTTGCTTCATGACAAACCATTTTCCCAGATTCGAGATGCATACCTTTGCCTCATCTATGTCATGACGGGGGAACCCCGTACGTTACAGTTATTGCGTTATTAGGGTTGTTAGGGCAGGTTTCCTTTATGAAGTCGATAGCGGTATCGGCGTTCTTAAATAGTCTGGTTTTCCCTAACGCAGTTACTACGGTGAACATCTGTCCAGTAGATGGACTTTCAATGATTAATATCCATTTCCTCCCATCGCTCTGAATTAGTTCTTTTAAGTGAACTCGATAGTCAGGTTGAGCGAAGGCGAAAACCGTCAGTTCTTTCTTATCTAGGCTCTGCATCATGTCCTCTGGATAGCTGGTCGCTAAAAACAGAGCGGATACTGGAGCTGTCGAGGATTTTCTTCTAGATCCCACCTCGCCTTTCTTCCCTCTTTCGAGTTTTGTAAGATGTTTTCCGTATTTCGTTAATTATTTTAGGCATTTCATTTAACAAAATCAACATTTCGTTGGTTTTATTTTTGGATCCGTTTGCTATAACAGGCACGGCAAAACCTCGAAACAAAGCTCGATACCAGTGAATTCCGCATAAGTGATTGAGTTTCAAACGGTTTTCCATGTTTACCGCTCAGCGCGTGTGTGATGGCTCCATGCCACGCGTAAAGAAAGGAAGGGAGTGAATAAACCAGCCCGCGCGTGTGACCGCACGAATATTATTTTGTTCACTACGGAGGAAGCTCTGACGAGCGGTAGTGATAGGAAGGGGGACAGGGCTTGGCCGGGAGCCGCCCCGGACAAGCCCCTGGCCGTCCAAAGAGCGCGCAAGGAAACTGACCCCGCGCTACCAGGGAGCGGCGTGGCGCGAATTCTAGCAGCCAATCAGGGCTTTATCGCGTGCGAGAAACGCCGGTTTGCCCGCCTTTTTCTCGCGTGCGAGAAAAACAAAGTAAACCCTTATTAGGGGTTGACTGAAGGGTTTACCGCCTGCACACTTGCCCCATGTTCCACTATCGGACCAGCCGGAGATCACATGAAGATCATCACTGTAGCGAATCAGAAAGGCGGTGTAGGCAAGACCACCGTGGAGTGTCACTTGACCGCCTATGCAGCCGAAGAAGGGAAGCGTGTGCTGGTTGTCGATCTCGATGAAGGCGATCTGTCACAGTTCTTTGCCGCTCTAGAGGACGGTGATGAAACGCCCTACCTCATGTCCAGTCAACTGTTCACCGGCAATCATGACGGTTATCAGCCACGCCAGGTCGGCCCTAACACTTGGTTGATCGAAGCAGACGTGCCGCTGCTTGATGTGGACGATATGCCTCTCGATGTAATCCACAAGCTGCGGCCTGCCCTCGAACACTTTGCTGGTGATTTTGACCTGTGCATGATCGACACTCCACCCAACTTGCAGCGTCGTATGGTTGCCGCGCTGACGGCTTCTGACGCGGTGGTCGCCCCCTTCAACATCAGTGCTTTCACCTTGGCTCGGCTGCCGAAACTGATGAACACCATCGAGACTGTGCAAGATCGATACAACCCGAAACTGAAGTTCTTGGGTTACTTGCCGAACCTGGTCAACAGCCGATCACCAGAAGAAATTGATGCCCTCCCCGGTTTGCGCGAAGCCTACGGGGACTCGATGTTTGCTGAACAAATCATTTACCGGCCCTGCATCAACAAAGCCTTGGCCGCAGGCAATCCCGTCTGGTGGAAAGCTCGCAGCGGTAGCCAGCGCGAAGCCGGGAAAGAAATGAAACGGGCCTGCAAGGCTGTTCTCGATAAAGTTTTCACGGCTTGAGGGAGATCCCATGACTACGACAAAGAAACCGAACGCATTCGGGGGAGCAGTCAACAAGCTGTCTGACTTCCAAAAGCAGAAAGCCGTTCAGGAAGGCGAGCGCATCATCAAGGTCAACCCTGGTGAAGTTGAGTGCAAGCCACAGATCCGGGGGAAACAGAATCCGGGCTTTACTCAAGAGTCGCTGATGGAGCTGGGCGACGACATTGAGCAGAACGGTCAGGCAGAGCCTGCCATCCTTCGCCCTCATCCTAATCCTGAAAGCGGCTTCAAATATCTGATGGTAGCCGGTGAACGCCGGCAGCGTTCATGCGCGCTCAAAGGCCTCCTGCTTGAAGCCGTTGTGCGCGACCTTACTGACGCCCAAGCGAAACGGATTCAACGCGCTGAAAACGTCCAGCGCGAGAACCTGACACAGCTTGAGGTAGCCCTTGCTCTCAAAGGAGACAAAGAGGAATTGGGCACCCTGCAGGCCGTCGCTGACGAGTGGAAAAAGAGCGTCAGTTGGGTTGCTGAACGCCTCGCCTATCTTGATGCGGTAGAGCAGCCAGGCGCGAGCCGCACAGCCGTACAGAACGGGGTCACTGCCGATATTTCCGTGGTCAATGACCTGGCCCGACTTGAACGGCTTGATCAAGCCGCAGCGGTCGAGCTGGTGCAGCGCGCCGAAGAAGACCCCGACCTCAACTTGCGTAACGAGGTTCGCACCCAGCTTCGCACCACAAAGGCACTGAGGATCAAACCCGGTGGCAAAACCAAGACCGCGAAACCAGCCGCCAACACGGACGAAGACACTGAACTCGACGTGCTGAAAGAACAGAACGCCGTCCTGGCCGAGCAGGTAAAGGCTCTGGAAGCCGAAAAGGAATATCTCACCCAGGAGCTGGAAAAAGCCCGGCAACAAATCGCTGAACAGTGGAAGCCAACAGAATGACCGGCCGCACCATTGACCAGGATCTACGGATACCGCTCGAAGACTTCGGGCGGATCCGCAGCAAGTCCAAGATGCACAGCCGTAGCCTCGACGTCGCCTTTGAAATACTTGTCGAAGGCAAAAAGCTGGTCGCCGTGGCCACCGCTCACGGGCTGACCAAACAGCGAGCGATGGCCATCCGCGACAAGATCTATTCAGCCTATTTGCTCCAGGCACCCGAAGGCTGGGCCTATGCGCAGATCTGCGCACCAGAGCAGATGATCGATCGTTTCGTAAAAGAGGCGGACGAAGAACGGTTGAAGTATTGGCAAAACAAATCCATGACGAAGAAGGATCACGAAGCATGACCGACAAACAAACCCTCGAAGCATTCGCCAAGCTGCTGGAGCCACTAGCGAAGTCCCTCAACGGCATTGACCGTTCCCTCTCGCTGCTGGCCGATCTCGAACTCGCTAAAGAGTTTCAGCCCGACGCAGCGAAACGCCAGAGTCACTACGCCGAGATCAACGCAGCAGTAGCTGCAGACGCTGCAGCTTTTGAAGCTCTCGAAAAGGCTCGGGTAGAACGTGAAGCCATTGACCCACGCGGGCATGAGCAGTTGGTGAAAGAGAAAGGCGCGGAAGAAGCGGCCAGGATCCTTGCTCCAGTGAAAGCAGCCTTGGACGCTCGCGGGGAATCGCTGAAACATGAACAACAAGTTCGCGACTCATTCCCCGCTCTGGATCGTATTCACCGACGCAGCAACTCGTAGCCCTCGCCTACCTTTGGAGATCAGCCACATGGAACTGAGTGAGCAATATCCTTTGATTGGTAAAACAGTGACGTTTCAGACCGATCTC
>LNAP01003034.1_pt1 | contig 16273 bp, 12 predicted proteins | sample 602601 | NCBI WGS metagenome assembly LNAP01 (sample SAMN02440304, study PRJNA202911) | soil metagenome | biome: Subtropical and temperate rainforests or woodlands; isolation source: soil samples (1 kg each in a 20% v/v slurry with milli Q water) were... ... | reverse complement strand
GGCTTCGCCGTGGCCGGACGTGACGATGACCGCTTTCGCGTCAAGCCCGCGGCGCCGAAGTCGCGCGCCGGGCCAGGCTCCCAGCGCTTCATCTCGCAGGTGCTCAAGGAGGTGTCGAAGGCCGGCGCCAAGCGCTCCGGCAAAAACGCCGGACGGCCCGCCAACACCTTCGGCCGGGGCCGTGTCGCAGCCACCATGGCCGGCCGGCGCCTTGGCGCCAACGCCCGGCGCGTCATCATCAAGAGCCGCTTCGTGGTACTCCGTCGCGCCAGCCTAAACTCCGTGGCCGTCCACCTGCGCTACATCGAGCGCGACGGCGTCACGCGCGATGGGCAGAAGGGCCAGGCCTACGGGCAGGATACCGATGCAGCGGACCTCAAGGCGTTCCAGGAACGCGGCCAGGGCGACCGCCACCAGTTCCGCTTCATCGTCTCGCCCGAGGATGGGCTGGAACTGGAAGACCTGAAGGGCTTCACCCGCCAGCTCATGCGACGAATGGAGATCGACCTGGAGACCCGGCTGGACTGGATTGCCGTCGATCACTGGGATACGGACAACCCGCACACACACGTCGTGTTGAACGGACGCGCTGCCAGCAAGGAGGATCTGGTGATCGCCCCGGATTACATGGCGCATGGAATGCGCATGCGAGCCAGCGAGATCGCCACCGAGTGGCTGGGGCCTCGCACCGAGGTAGAGATGCGGCAGAGCCTGCTGCGCGAGGTGGACCAGCAACGGCTCACCGGCCTCGACCGGGCGCTGATAAGGCAGGCTGGTGTTGACGATATCGACCTGACGCGCAGCTCACCGAGTCAGCAGCGCCAGAACGTGTTGCGGGCACGGCTGCAGCGGCTCGAAGGCATGGGGCTGGCCAAGCGGGTGGATTCGAACCGGTGGAAGCTCGATCCGAGCATGGCGGTCACGCTCAACGCCATGGGCGAACGCGAGGACGCGCTGTACACGATGCGCCGTGCGCTCCAGAGTCAGCCGCGTGAACTCGTGGTGCACACGGAGGCTGCCACCGCCATGCCGGTGATTGGGCGCATCGTCGGCAAGGGGTTGGCCGACGAACTGAACGATCGCGGCTATCTGGTGGTCGATGGCATCGACGGTCGAGCGCACTACCTGAAATTGCCCGCTAACGCCGACCTAGCCGAACTTCCGGTGCATGCCATCGTGGAGGCCAAGCAACCGGGACAGGAGAAGGCAGTAGATCGCAACATCCTGGGGGCTTCGAAGAACGGCACATACAGCACGACGAGTTATCTGGCCCAATTAAAGGAGGCCGGAGATCGCGATCCGCAGGGCGCTGTCGAAACCCACGTGCGCCGGCTCGAAGCCCTGAGGCGCACCGGTGTAGTGGAACGTGTGGCGGAGGGCGTCTGGAAGATTCCGGCCGATCTGATGCAGAGAGCGCAGCAGCACGATGCGCGGAAAGCGGCGGGCTGGGTAATCGACCTGCGCTCGGCCCTATCCGTAGAGCAGCAGGTGCGCGCTAGCGGGGCGACATGGCTGGACCGCAATCTGCTGCTAGATGGCAGTGTGGCAAACAAAGGCTTCGGCGCTCAAGTGCGCGACGCGATGCAGTCGCGCGTAGGCTTTCTAGCGGAACAAGGGCTGGCGGAGCGTCGTGGCCAGCGCGTGCGCCTTGCGCGCAACCTGCTAAGTACGCTACGCGACCGTGAACTGTCTACCGTGGGCGAATCACTGCAGGCCCAAACAGGCCATACCTACCGACCGTTGCAAGACGGCCAACATGCTCGCGGCGTCTATTCAAAGTCCATCCAGCTCGCCAGCGGTCGCTTCGCCCTGCTCGACGATGGAATGGGATTTAGCCTCGTGCCTTGGCGTCCGGTTGTTGAAAACTGGCGAGGAAAGAACGTATCGGCGGTTGTGCACGGTTCGTCGGTAAGTTGGCAGCTTCAGCGCCGAAAGGATCTTCCCGGGTATCGGTGATCGCATGCTTCATTTTCATGTACTTGTCCGAGATATCGTGATCTCAACTCGGATAAGCCTGGATGGGCCACAGGGTAGAGCCGGAGGCGTCAACGAGAACATTCCGGCGTTCCGGCTCTCCGCGTAGATCAGTTCGCTTTACGTGGTGCCGTTGCGCCCTGTACCCGTTCAAACGCAAACGCTATCTCCAGCACTTTGGCGTCGTCTCCCGCCTTGCCCAAGAATGACACGCCAACCGGTAAGTTTCCGGCCGCCACGCCTCCGTTGACCGTCACCTCCGGAAAACCCGTCGCCGAAGCGATCTTCGCAGCGGCGTACGCGTAGGCCTTGCAGACGAACCCCGGATCGGCCTTGCCAGGCACCACTGGCGCCGTGCACCCGATCGTCGGATAGAACAGCGCGTCGTACCGGCCCGCCTCTATCAGACCGCTCAGTTCGCGCTTGAGTGAAGGGATCACCACACTCAGCAGTTTGATGTACTCCGGCGAGTCCGTCGCTCTAGTCTCCAGGTTTTCAATGAGCCCCTTGTATCGCCCTGGGTTGATTGCCCGCGTGCCCTTGTCGGTGAGCGTGTCCAGACGGTTCATGAATTCGCGCAAGTCTCTCGGCTGGCCGGCGGGCAATCCGGACAGGTAGGTTTCGAACTGCGGCTTGAACTCTGCAGCGCCGATGGGCCCCAGAACAGCCGGTTGCAACGTTTCAAACACCTTAGGAAGGCGGATACTGACGACACGCGCACCGGCCTTCTGCATAGCGGCGACGGCGTTCTGTTTGACGGCGTCGACCTCTGGGTTCGCTCCATCGAAGTTGTCGATGACGGCAATGACTTTTCCCGCAAGCGAACTTCCAGAGAGTCCGCTTGCCAGCGGCCTTTGAGGCCGCGCCGCGCCGTTGGTGGATGCATCGTTCTTGTCCTCCCCTTGGATGGCGTCGAGCACGATGGCCTGGTCTTCGACAGTCCTGGTGATGGCTCCGGCAACATCGGCTGTGAGTGACATCGGAATCACGCCGGCGCGGCTCACCAAACCCATGGTGGAACGCATGCCGACGGTGCCGGTGACGCTGGCAGGCCCACGGATGGAGCCCGTCGTATCGGTTCCCAGAGCAAAGGGCGCAAGCTTCGCGGCCACCGCGGCGGCCGAACCACTGCTGGAACCATCTGCAGTGCGCAGGGGGTTGAACGGGTTGAGGGTCTGGCCCCCTACGGCGCTGTAGCCGTACCAACCGTATGACGCCGCTAGCTCGGACAGGTTGGTCTTGCCCAGCAGGATGGCACCCTGGTCGAGAAGCTTCTGAATGACGAAGGCGTTGCTGGCAGGCATCGACTGCGCGAGTGCTAGCGAGCCCCCAGTGTTGGGCAAACCAACGGCATCGAAATTGTCTTTTGCTAGGAACGGTATGCCCGCCAACGGGGCGCTGGGCTGGCCTCCGCCCTGCTGGCCGCGACGAATGTCCCAGGCCCTCGCTTGCTCCATGGCCTTGCCATTGACGGCCAGCACTGCATGCACTCCGCCAGCAGGCTGATCAACAGCGGCGATACGTTCGAGGTAGGCCGCTACCAACTCGGCCGAGGAGATAGTGCCGCGGTCCAGCGCTACACGCAGGTCGGACAGGCCCATGTCCACGATCCGCTCGGGTGGCATCCCTGATGTAGCCAAGACAGGTACCGCGGCCAGGGCCAGCAGGACTACCGCCTTGCTGCATCGGGTCGAAAAGTTGAGGCGCTTGTACATGGTAGGTGTGTCTTTCATGGCGGCTCAATCGACAGTGGCGCCTGAGGCTTTGACCACAGGCGCCCACTTGGCACGCTCTTCGCGCAAGACCTTGGCGAATGACTCGGGATCGCCACCGAAACTCCCCGGCGTGCGCTCTGCGCCCATCGCGACGAGTTGCTGCACCACCGCCGGCCGTTGCAGCGCTTTGTTGGTTTCCGCGTTAATGCGACTCACCACCGCGGGCGGCATTCCCGCCGGGCCGACCATTCCCCAGACGACACTGGCTTCCATGTCCTTGTATCCAGCCTCGGCCATAGTGGGCACATCGTTCAGTAGAGGAAGGCGTTCGCCGGCCATAACCGCCAGGGCGCGTACCTTGCCGCCCCGGATCATGGGCATCGCGACCGGTATTGATGTGAAGGCCAGATCGACCTGGCCGCCGATGAGGTCCGTCATCGCCGGCGCGGCGCCACGATAAGGGATGTGCTGCATGTCCACGCCGGCCCTGCGTTTCCACAACTCGCCGACGAGATGGGCCAGCGTGCCGTTACCCGACGATGCGAAAGACAGCGAACGCTTCTTGCCCGCCTCCACCAGTCCGTTCATTGACTTGTAGGGGCCGCTGGAGGAAACGACCAACACCATGGGCACACGCGCGATCAGTGCCACTGGCTGCATGTCCTTCTCTATGTTGAAAGGAATGCGACCATAGAGGAACTGGTTGATGACCATGTTGCTGGATTCGCCCATCGCCAGCGTATAGCCGTCCTTAACGGCCTTGAACGTTGTGTCGAAGCCGATGTTTCCGCCGGCGCCGGGAAGGTTGTCCGGAACGAATGTCCAGCCCACTGATTCGGTCAGCGCATGGGCGGTCAGCCGTGCCACGCCGTCGGTGCCCCCGCCGGGAGGCGCGGGCACGATGAGCCGGATCGGCTTCGAAGGGAAGTTGTCCGCGAAGGCAGGCGCCGCGAGCATCGCGGCCGCCGACAAGCCAGTGCAGACGAGGGTGCGCCGACGCATCGTTGCTTCAATTTTCATAGTGCTCATGGTTGGTACCTTCAACGGGTTGAAAAATTCTTAGCTCTTTGCTTCTTCAGCTCAAAGCGGCCAGCAAAGGCCCCCGCTCTCCGGCGCGCAGCGCTGAAACTCCGTCCAACAGCGCCTGCTGGACGATGGGCGATAGGGTGTCGCGCGTGGCGATGCGCAACTTGCGTTCCAGCTGCGCCGTGGAGAGCGGGCGATCGGGATCGCCGCGGGGATCAGTTAGCGGGGACTCGAGCCGCTGGCCGCCCCTCAGGGTGACAATCACACGCGCTGGCGAGCGCCCGGGAAACAGCGGTTCGATGGCAGGATCGTGGGTGACCAAGATGCGCCCGGCCAGGTCGCGTACCTTGGCGTCGTTGAGCTGCCCGGGATTCAGAGGCACCAGCGCATCGGCGCCGCGCAGCAGGCACAGGGCCAGGCAGTAGGGCACGCTGTACTGCGCCTCTACGAGCGTCTCCGGGCTTGGTTTGTTGCTCAGGTTGAAGGTCGCCCGATAGGTAAGCACCTCGATGCCGGAGATGTCATCGGCCGTTAGCCCATGCAAGGCCTGCAGGTGCAGCACGGCTTCCAGTGGCGCATGGATGTGACGACAACACCCGAATGCCTTGAAGTAGGTGCCGCCAATGAGCGGTGTTCCACCCAGGTTGTGCAACGCGGCCTGCGCGTCGAACAAATGCGCGTCGTCCAGAACCGCGGTCGGCCCGGTGAACCCGGCCATCGCCAGTTGCAGGGCGGACCATCCGGAGACGACGCCAGCCGGTATGCCTTCCTTCACATCAGACCCGGCGATGCCCGCCAATACGGGCAATGCGGGGGCCGTTTGTGCCGCGATGGCAAGGGCCTGAGCGATGACATCGGCGCTGACACCCAGCATCCGCCCTACGGTAGCGACGACGGCGAAACCGGACCATGCACCAGAAGGCGCGTAGGTCGAACGGGCGGCCGCTAGACGCACACCTACTTCGTAGCCAGCGACCACGGCGGCGACGAAGTCGTCGGTCGAGATGTGCGGCAAGGCGGACACCATTGCCAGCGCTGCAGGGATCACCGCTGCGCCGGGGTGGCCCCTTGCCATCCGGTAGCCGTCGTCCAGGTCGAGTGCGGCCGTGGCGGTGCTATTGGCAAGCACGGCCGCGCCTACAGAGCCAGTTCCACCGCCGAACCAAAGCGGCGCGACGCCGGGGCCGTAGAGCAGCGGTGCAACCGTTCGCGCCGCCGTTACCCCAGGTTGTCCGAGCCCCGCCGCCCCGCTGGCGATGGCGTCCAGCACGCAACGTAACACTGCGTCCCTCGTCTCGGGTCCGAAGCGACGGGCGTCCAGCCCCGCCGCGTGGCGACCCAATTGGATCGCGACCGACGCAGTAGCTCCTGATTCATTACCTTTTGGCATACGACTTGCACGCTCGCATTTCTAAATTACTTCATGGAACTCGGATGCTAGATTCGCAGTCCGTGTCAGTACAGTGACAAGCGAGGGCCTGCTTATGCCTTGGAGGTATAGATGAAGATAGAAATGAACATGCGCCACATCGAGGCGTTCCGGGCGGTGATGATTTCCGGCAGCGTTGTGGGTGCGGCCAAGCTGCTCAACGTCACCCAGCCCGGCGTCAGCCGTACGCTCGCGTTGCTGGAACTTCGCCTGGGTTACGACCTGTTCCAGCGCAAGGGCCGGCGGCTGTTGCCGACATCAGAGGCCGAGGCGCTCTACCGCGAAGTCGAGCAACTCTATGTGGGCATCGAGCGCATCACGCAGGTGGCCTACGACATCCGACATCACCGTGCAGGCGCCTTACGGCTGGCCACCCTGCCCGCCCTCGCTCAATGGCTCGTGCCTGCGGTCGTCTCCAAGTTCCTGGCGACCCGGCCACAAGTCCGCATCTTCATTCAGACTTTGCCCTCGACCCAGATCGCCGACTTGGTGGCGACCCGTCAGTTCGACCTGGGTGTTGTGGAGTTGCCTATGTCCAAGTCGGGCGTGAATGTCCAGCCCTTGCCACCCGCTCCAATCGTGGCGGTCTTGCCAGCCGGCCACCGCCTTGCGAGCCGCGTCGCGTTGTCCTTGAGGGACTTGGACGGCGAGCGGCTGGTGTTGCCGTCTCCCCAAAGCTACCTTCGCTACCAGATCGACGACGCCTTCAACCGTCAGGGCATCGCGCCTCAGGTGGTCGCCGAAACGCCAACCTCGCCGCTTGTGTGCGCTCTAGTGGCGGAAGGCGCCGGCATCGGGCTCGTGTCCGCCTGGACGCCCTCGCCGCACGGCGACGCGCGCATCGTGCAGCGGCCCTTCCAGGAGCCATTGCAGTCGCAGTACGCATGCCTGCGAGCCGAAGGAGCCGTGCCCATGGTGCTGGCCGATGAGTTCCAGGCAATGCTGGCCGAGCAGATGCAGGCGGCCTCTTCGGCCGACTGATCGGCAGCGGCACGCCCCTCATCCGGCCTTGCGGATTTCTTCCTTCAAATCCTTGGCGAACGCTTCGGCCAGCGCCAGCCTGCTGCCAGGAAAAGGAAAAATCAGTGCAGACCGCGACGTCATTTCTTCCTTAATCGGACGCACCACAACGTTCGGCCCGACAAAGGACGCTGCCGCCCAGCGCGACACCAGCGTGATGCCCAGGCCGGCTGCCACCATGCCGCAAGCGATCACCGAATGCGGCGTCTCAAGCACTACCCTCGGGTTGACGCCGGAGCGCGAGAAAAGATCGTCAATCTGGTAGCGTAGGAAGCTGTGCTGCGACAGCAGCACCATGCGCTCGCCGTCCAGGTCCTTCACCGAGAGCTGGCGCTTGCCAGCCAGGCGGTGCGTGGCCGGCATCACCGCGACCGAGGTCGAGGGCTCCAGAGGCTCAACCGAAATTGCGGGACGCGACAAGGGCAGCTCGATCAAGCCCACGTCGAATTGCCGCGTCGCCACTTGGTCGGCCACCTGCCGCGATGGCAGGCTCTGCACGTACGCCGACACGTTTGGCCGCGTCGCCAGGAAGCGCGCCAGCGCCCGCGGCAACAAGGATTGGGACAAGGACGGCAGGCAGGCGATTCGCAAAGCGCCCGCTCGTGTCTCGCCGATGTCCATCGCCACCTGAGCGATGCGGTCCAGGCTGCCGTAGATGGGTTCGATTTCGCGGTAAAGCGCATCGCCTTCCGGCGTCGCCACCAAGCGCCGGCCGCGCCGTTCAAAAAGCTTGTAGCCAATGCGAAGTTCCAGCAGACCGATCGAGCGGCTGACTGCCGGCTGGCTGACGCTCATTAGTCGCGCCGCCCCCACCACCGTACCCGTGCGCATGACGGAATAGAAGGACTCGACTTGTCGAAGATTCAGGCTGGGCTTCATACATAACATTCAAACATAAGTAGGGCACCGATATTGAATTGTTATTGATGTCGCTCCGTCCAACAATCAGCCATCCCTGCAGGAAGCACAACCAAACGGCCGCCCCCAACCCTTATCAGGAATCGATGACGTGAACACAAGATCTCTGTCGAAAAGTTCTTTGGCCGTGCCTTTGACCCGCCGCGTGGCAGCCGCCGCCGTGTTCGGTTTGCTGGCCGTCGCCCCCGCCCTCCAGGCGCAGACGACAGCTCAGAACTACCCCAACCGGCCGATCCGGCTCATCGTGGGTTTCCCGCCGGGTGGCTCTTCGGACGCCACGGCGCGCATGCTAGGCACCGCTCTGAGCGCCAAGCTGGGTCAGCCAGTCGTGGTGGATAACAAGGCGGGCGCAAATACCGTCATCGCCACCCAGTACTTGCGCAGCCAGCCGGCCGACGGCTACACGCTGCTGTCGGTCTCGTCGTCGTTCGCCATCAACCCGGCGCTGCAGAAGCTCAGCTACAACATCGACACCGATTTCGCGCCAGTCGCCTTGCTGGGCATCATTCCGCTGATGCTGGTGACGCCGAACGAGGTGTCGGCGAAATCGTTGCCCGAGCTGATCGGGCTTGCGAAGGCCCAGCCCGGCAAACTGCCGTACGCCAGCTACGGCGCTGGCAGCGCGGGGCACATCGCATCCGAACTGCTGCTGTCGATGACCGGCGCGGAAATGATTCACGTGCCGTACAAGGGCACCGGCCCGGCGCTGGTCGATGTGATGGGCAACCAGGTCACGATGATGATGCCGACCGTGGCCGCATCCAATGCCTTGGTGAAGCAAGGCAAGCTCAGGGCCATCGCCGTGAGCAGCGCCAAGCGCGTGTCGGCGGTGCCCACCATCCCGACCATCGCCGAGTCTGGCCTGCCGGGCTACGAACTGGTGGCCTGGGAAACCATCCAGGCGCCAGCAGGCACGCCGCCCGAGATCGTGAACAAGCTCAACGCCACGATCCGCCAGATCGTCGCAACGCCGGAATTCCACGACAAGCTGATCGCGCTGGGCATCGAGCCGGACACCGGCAAGACGCCAGCGGAGGTCGGCAAGTTCGTGCAAGCCGAGGCTGCAAAGTTTGCCAAGGTCATCAAGGATCGCGGCATCAAGCCGGAGTGACCGGACTCATCGAACCATGCGGAGACATGCATGAGCAGTAGAAATGAATTCGACACCCTCATCCTGGGCGGGGGTGTCGTCGGCATGTCGATCGGTTTCGGCATGGCCCGGGCCGGCGACTCGGTCTGCGTGCTGGACGGGAGCGATAGCTCCTTCCGGGCCTCGCGAGGCAACTTCGGCTTGGTGTGGGTGCAGAACAAGGGCTTGGGCCGACCCGGCTACGCGCGCTGGACGATGCGGTCTGCGAAGGCTTGGCAGGCGCTTGCCGACGACCTGCTGTCGCTCACCGGCGTGGACGTCGAACTGCAGCAGCCCGGCGGCCTGGCGATGAGCTTCGACCAGCAAACGCTGGTCGCCCATGCCCGCAAGCTCGACGCCCTCGGGCAGGAGCTAGGTATGGACTATCCGTACCAGGTGCTGGACCACGACCAACTGCGCAAGCTGACCCCGGCGATCGGCCCCGATGTGGTCGGCGCCGTGTACTGCCCACTGGACGGCCACGTCAGCCCGCTGCGCACGCTGCGCGCCCTGGTGCAGGGCTTCCACGCTCGCGGCGGCCGGTTGATCAGCGGCGTGCATGTGGAGAAAATCGAACATGAGGCCGGCCAGTTCAAGGTGCAGGCGGGTGACCAGACCTACACGGCGGGCCGGGTGGTGCTGGCCGCCGGCTTTGGCAACAAGGAGTTGGCGCCACAGGTGGGTCTCGACGCGCCGGTGCGCCCGGTGCGCGGCCAGATCCTAGTGACCGAGCGCATGCAGCCCTTTCTTTTCCACCCGACGCATTACGTGCGCCAGACCGGCGAGGGCGTGGTGCAGATCGGCGACTCCAAGGAAGAAGTCGGCATGGACGACGGCACCACCCACGGCGAACTGGCGCGCATTGCGGCCCGGGCCACCCGCACCTTCCCGATGCTGGCTGACGCCAATGTGGTCCGCACCTGGGGCGCCCTGCGGGTGATGAGCCCGGACGGCTTCCCCATCTATCAACAGTCCACCCAATGCCCCGGCGCGTTCGTGGTGACCTGCCACAGCGGCATCACGCTGGCGCCCGTCCACGCAGGCCCTCTGGTCGAGTGGATGCGTGGCGGCGCGGAGCCGACGGAAATCCAGGGATTCAAAGCGGAGCGCTTCGATGTTCAAGCCCATTGACCTACCCGCTGCGGAGCAGCGCAAAAGCATCGTGATCCACGTCGAGGGTCGTGCGATCCAAGCCCGGGAAGGCCAGACCCTGGCCACCGCCTTGCTCGGCGCAGGCGTGGTGCCGTTTCGTCGTACATCGGTTTCCGGTGCACCGCGGGCGCCGCTCTGCCTAATGGGCGTCTGCTTCGACTGTCTCGTCGAAGTGGACGGCTCGCAGAACGTGCAGTCGTGCCTCGTCGAGGTGAAGAACGGCATGCAGGTGCGCCTGCCGACGGGTGCCCGCCGCATTGAAAACGAGGAGACGGCATGAACAGCTTGAGCACCCGCGAAGCGGCGGCAGTCTCCGTTGACGGCAACGGTTTTACCCACGACCTGGTCATCATCGGTGCCGGCCCGGCGGGCATGTCCGCTGCCATCACCGCCATGGATGCCGGCCTGCACACCGTCGTGCTCGACGAGCAGCCGCGCGCCGGTGGCCAGATCTACCGCAACGTGTCGATGGCACCGCCCACCATCTCGGCACTGCTGGGCCCGGACTACAGCCACGGCGGCGACCTCGTGCGGCGCTTTGTCGCCACGGGTGTCGAGGTGCACCACGACACCTTGGCATGGGACATCAGCCGCGACCTGACCGTGACAGCGCAGAAGGCCGGCCGGTCGTTCGCCCTGCGTGCGCCGCAACTGCTGGTGGCCAACGGCGCGATCGAACGGCCCTCTCCCATTCCCGGCTGGACCCTGCCCGGAGTGATGAACGCTGGCGCGGCGCAGATCGCCCTAAAGACCGCCGGGCAGGTCCCGTCCGGCGCCGTCGTGCTCGTCGGCAACGGGCCGCTGCTGCTGCTGGTGGCCTGCCAGCTTCTGAAGGCGGGCGCGCGGGTGGCGGGTATTGTCGATACCTCCCCCGCATCCAACCGCGCACGGGCCATGCCGCATGCCTTGTCGGCATTGCGTGCGCCAGGCATGCTGACCAAGGGCCTACGCATGCTGTGGCAACTGCGGCGCGCGCGCGTGCCGCATTTCATGCACGCCGAATCGGTCCGCCTCGAGGCTTCGTCTGACCAGCAGCGTGTCGAGACGGTCAGCTTCACCAGCCAAGGCAAGAACCACCGATTGCAAGCCGAAGTGGTCCTGTTGCACCACGGCGTGGTGCCCAACACCCAGATCAGCCGGCTGCTTCGGGTGGATCACGTGTGGAGCGATGCCCAACAGACCTGGCAGCCGGTCGTCGATGCCTGGGGAAACACATCGCTTGCCGGGCTTCGCCTCGCCGGTGACGGCAGCAGCATCGGTGGTGCGCATGCCGCCGAAGCGCGAGGCGCCATCGCGGCCCTGGGCGCAGCCCATGCGATGGGCAAGCTCGATGCCGCACAAGTCGACCGCCGAGCCCTTCCGTGGCGCCGGCAACTTGCCGCGCAAAGCGTCATCCGACCTTTTCTGGATGCGCTGTACCGTCCGCCCGAGTGGCTGGTCGATTGCCCGGATGAAACGCTGGTCTGCCGCTGCGAAGAAGTCACGGCCGGCCGCATCCGCGAAATGGCCAAGCTGGGCTGTGAGGGCCCGAACCAGACCAAATTTTTCAGCCGCTGCGGCATGGGCCCTTGCCAGGGCCGCATGTGCGGCATCACGGTTACGCAGGTGCTTGCTAAGGCGCTCAACCGCGCACCTGGCGACGTCGGCGCCTATCGCGTACGTGCCCCGCTCAAACCGGTACGCCTGGGCTCGCTTGCTGCGCTTGCCGAACCATCTGCCGCCTCTTTGCATGCATCAACCAAGAAATGAAAATGGACATCCAACGCCATCACTCCAACGCCCGCATCAGCAAGATCGTGATACACGGCGGGGTTGCATATCTTTGCGGCCAGACTGCCAAAGGCAGCGCGGCTGCAGAGGCCGACATCGCCAGCCAAACCACGGAAGTGCTGTCGCGCATTGATGCACTGCTGGCTGAGGTGGGCACCGACGCGACGCGCTTGCTCACCGTCACCATTTACCTGCGCGAGATAGCGGATTTCGCCGGCATGAACGCGGTGTGGGAGGCATGGCTCGAAGGCAAACAAGCGGCCGCACCCGCGCGCACGACCATAGAAGCAGCGCTTGCCACTACCAGCCTGCGCGTGGAAATGACAGCTGTTGCGGCCTTGACTTAGTTATTCGGACTTTCGGCTCGGTGGTTGTTTCGCCTGATTTGCGTTCGTGCTACCCACACGCCTATGCGGCGACAAAAAAGTGCCATCGCGCCTGCGCAGTAGTCTGAGAAAAGGCCGCTCGGCAATGCGCTAATGATCGAACTACGCCACCTTCGTTATTTCATCGCGGTTGCCGAAGAACTCAGCTTCCGCCGAGCCGCCGAGCGCATCCATATCGACCAGACGCCGCTGTCGCGCACCATCCGCGATCTGGAGGATCAACTTGGTGTGCTGCTCTTCATTCGCATGCCACGCAAGCTGCGCCTCACTCCCGCCGGTGCACGTCTGCTCAAAGAAGCCGACAACCTCTTTATCCGACTTGAACGCACGCGACGCGTTGTGCGCGCGACCGATGCCCGCCATCGCGCTCCGCTTCGCATCGGCGTTGCGGACGGCATAGCCCAGCCCAAGCTGTCCGAATGTTTCACCGGGTGGCAAGCACTAGCGCCAGAGACGCCACTAGAGTTAGCCGAAATGAGCGCCGATGAACTTGCCACCGCGTTGCGGCGCGAAGAGATCGATGCCGGCGTATCTTTCGGTTTGCCCGAAAACGAGGCCATCGCTCAGGAGCCGGCCTGGAATTACCCGCTGGTGGCGATGCTGCCGTTTCGGCACGAGCTCGCGTCCCTGGAGAAGGTGGCGCTGGCCGACCTTCTGGCTTTCCCTTTGATCTCATGCAGGGCTGACCGGCAGCCGGGTCTGGTGCAGCAGATGCGCGACATCGTGCGGCGCCATCGAACGCAACCCACGATCACGGGCGAAGCGAGCAGCCTAGCCGGCTACGTCACACGCATCGCCGCCGGCATGGGTGTCGGCTTGGCAGATGCTGGTCATGCCGCCACTTTGCACCGCACCGACGTGGTCGCGGTACCGCTCCAAGAAGACGAGCGCATCATCACCTGGGTGCTTCACAAGCACCAGCGCTTCGGCCTGCCTGAAAGGCTGCAACGCTTCCTGACATACGCCAAGACGCTGCACTGATCGTTACAAGGCCAGCCGTATCGCAGCGATGCGTCGCGCCATCGGCCTTGGACAAGTTGCTCATGTTTTGCAATGCTGCAGGCTCGACGGCCTTTAGGCCGCGTTGATCGGGCCAGCCACCTGCGTCTTCACGTACCCGCCAGCGTACGCCGCGCCACGCCCTGTTGGGTGTGCATCGCGGCGATCCGATTCCAGACTCAAGCACTCGTGCCGCTGCGGCACATGCGTGCTGGAACCAGCACGCAAACAAAGACGGAAGCAAGACGTGAAGGGGGTGGACGATGCCCACAGGCATCCTTTTCGGACAGATCTGCGTTGTGCTGGGTGTGGCCTTCGGCGGCGTGTGGTCGGCAACACAGTGGACGGCTCATGCGTTGGGCTTCCAACCGCGGCTCGGAGCTGCATGGTTCGATATTTCCGGCGTGCCCGTTTACGAGCCCTGGAAGCTCTTCGAGTGGTGGTACTTCTACGATGCCTACGCACCCGACGTGTTCCTCCGCGGCGGCACCATCGCGGCATCGAGCGGCCTGTTCGCCACCGGCGCAGCCATCGGCATGGCGGTCTGGCGCTCACGTCTGGCCAAACGCGTCACGACTTACGGGTCGGCCCGCTGGGCCGATGCGGATGAGATCCAGCAGGCCGGCCTGATCCGGACCACGGGCATCTTCCTGGGCAAATTGAGTGAGAAGGTCATCGCGTACCTGCGCCACGACGGCCCGGAACACGTGATGGTGTTCGCGCCCACGCGATCAGGCAAGGGCGTCGGCTTGGTCATCCCCACGCTGCTGTCCTGGACCGGCTCCGCAGTGATCCACGACATCAAGGGCGAAAACTGGAACCTCACCGCAGGCTGGCGCATGCGCTTCAGCCACTGCCTGCTGTTCAACCCGACCGACGGGAAGTCCGCAGCGTACAACCCGCTGCTCGAAGTGAGACGCGGCATGCATGAGGTTCGCGACGTGCAGAACATTGCCGACATCCTGGTTGATCCCGAGGGTGCGCTGGAGCGCCGCAATCACTGGGAGAAGACCAGTCATGCGCTGTTGGTCGGCGCGATCCTGCACGTGCTTTATGCGAGCGAAGACAAAACGCTGCGCGGCGTTGCCAACTTCCTGTCCGATCCGGCATGCGCGTTCGAGGTGACGCTGCATCGGATGATGACGACGAAGCATCTTGCAGAGGAGGTTCACCCCGTCGTCGCTTCGGCCGCCCGCGAAGTCCTCAACAAGAGCGACAACGAACGCTCCGGCGTCCTGTCCACCGCGATGAGCTTCCTGGGCCTGTACCGCGATCCGACAGTGGCCGAAGTCACGTCGCGCTGCGACTGGCGCATCGCCGACCTGATCTCCGCCGAGTACCCCGTTTCGCTCTACCTGGTCGTGCCGCCCTCGGACATCAGCCGCACCAAGCCGCTGATCCGTCTGATCCTCAACCAGATCGGCCGGCGCCTGACCGAATCCCTCGACGGCTCGGATGGCACTGCTCGCAGGCACAAGCTGCTTCTGATGCTCGACGAGTTCCCAGCGCTGGGACGGCTCGACTTCTTCGAGAGCGCCCTCGCCTTCATGGCCGGCTACGGCCTGCGCGCCTTCCTGATCGCGCAGTCCCTGAACCAGATCGACAAGGCCTACGGCCAGAACCATTCGATCCTGGACAACTGCCATGTGCGCATCGCGTTCGCCACGAACGACGAACGCACTGCCAAGCGCATCTCGGAGGCGCTGGGCACCGGGACTGAATTGCGCGCGCAGCGCAACTACGCCGGCCACCGGCTGGCCCCCTGGCTCGGCCACCTCATGGTCTCGAGGCAGGAGACCGCGCGGCCGCTGCTGACGCCGGGCGAAGTGATGCAGCTTCCGCCAGATGACTCGGTGGTGATGGTCTCGGGCCACCCGCCGATCAAAGCGAAAAAACTCCGCTACTACCAGGACCGGAACTTCATTACGCGGGTGCTCCCGCCGCCGGCGCTGGCATCAGGTGTCTATGTGGACCGACCTGCACCGCGCTCTGACGATTGGAGTGGGCTGGCTCCGCTCGCAGCGACCGAATCCTCTTCCGGTGGCGATGAAGGCGGCTTTGCCGACGAGGGAGGTCACCAACTCAAGCCCGAGCTCGAAGTGACCCCCGACACGCCGATCCTTCCGGCCGACGATGGTCTGCTGGTGCTCGACGATGAGGACGACATGCCACTGCGTCCTCAGGACGTGGACCGGCAACTCACGCGCAGCGCACGTCTCGCCGCCATGGACCCCGATGACGGTATCGCCCTATGAGCCGCACACGCCTGAACATCTTCATCGAACCAGCGCACGCCAAGCGCCTGGACCAGGTCTCCGCGCACAAAGGCGTCTCAAAGTCCGCCGTGATCGCGGCGGCACTGGCGTCGTTCCTTTCGCCGGACGGCGAGGACCAGCGGGAGGCGGCCCTGGCCAAGCGCCTGGATCGCCTGTCGCGCCAGTTCGACCGTCTGGAACGCGACCAGGGCGTGCTGATCGAGACCGTCGCTCTGTACCTGCGCCACTACCTGACCGTGGCGCTGCCGGTACCCGAACACCAGCAGGAGGCCATGCGCGCTCAGGGTCGCGCCCGCTATGCCCAGTTCATCGAACAACTGGCTCGCCATATCCAGCGCGGGCGCAGCCTGGTTCGCGAGATCCATCACGAGATCGAGCCGACTGCACCGGCACACCAAACGGGTGAAGGCCACCAGCCGCCTTCCTCCGAAGGCGCGATTCGTGGAGACGACCCAGCCATGTCCAGTGAAGGAGGAAAA
>LNAP01003033.1_pt1 | contig 16276 bp, 15 predicted proteins | sample 602601 | NCBI WGS metagenome assembly LNAP01 (sample SAMN02440304, study PRJNA202911) | soil metagenome | biome: Subtropical and temperate rainforests or woodlands; isolation source: soil samples (1 kg each in a 20% v/v slurry with milli Q water) were... ... | reverse complement strand
CATCGCGATGGCCTGCGACATCCGCATCGCCGCGCGATCGGCCTTCGTGGCCACCGGCTACGCGCGCATCGCGCTCTCCGGCGACTACGGCATCGCCTGGCTGCTGACGCGCCTCGTCGGCACCGCCCGGGCGCGCGAGTTGCTGTTCACCGGCGATCGCGTCGATGCCGCGCGGGCCGAAGCCATCGGCCTCGTCAACCGCGTCGTGCCCGACGATAAATTGCAAGCCGAAGCATTCGCCCTGGCAAAGTCGCTCGCCGAAGGCCCGCGCCTCGCGCTGCGCTACATGAAGGACAATCTCGACGAGGCCCTGCTGTTCGATTTCGAAACCGCCCGCGACCACGAGGCCGAGCGGCTGATCCGCTTGACCACGACGGCCGATCACAAGGAAGCGGTGCAGGCGTTCATCGACAAGCGCAAGGCGGTGTTCACGGGGAAGTAGGCCGACGGATCAGCATCAGTCGCCGTCATTCCGGGGCGATGCGCATCATCGAGCTTTGATGCGCAATTGCGCATCAGAGAATCCATCAGGCGACAGTACACGTCGTGAAATGGATTCCGGGCTCGCGCTATGCGCGCCCCGGAATGACGGCATGAGAGGGCGGGGAGACTGCAAAAAAATGCCCGGCTCTGGATCGCCAGAACCGGGCTTGCAGTAACGTCAGGTCGAGGCTGAGGGGCTTTCGGCCTGACGGGAAAGGGCGGCGAGGCGCCAGCTCGCGCAGGGAATGTCTTTCGGTGCGACGCTGATTTCCTTGTCGAAGCGCACCAGCTTCCAGTCATCGGGATGATTGACGAAGGCGAAGCCGGATTTGCGCGCGAGCGAGATCATGGTTGCATTGGCGCGCAGCGTATCGCCGAACAGGTGCTCGGCGCCGAGCGCAGCCGCGCGGCATTCCAGATTCTTCATGAGCGCGGTGGCGATGCCGTGGCCCTGCCAGCGGTCATCGACGGACAGGCCGAACTCCAGCGCCGCGGTCTCGGCATGGAAGGCATAGCGCGCCTCGGCGACGATGGTCTCGAAGCCGTCGACCAACTTGGTCGCAACTACGGTGAAGCGTTCGCGTGCTCCGACATCGAGGAATTCGCTCAGCAGGCCTTTCGGCAATTCGCTGATCGCGCCGAAGAAGCGGTTGTAGCGGGACCGCGTCGTGAGCGAGCGGAAATAGTGCTGAAGCTCTTCGGTGTCGCGCGGCTCGACGAAACGGACGTTGAGCGCCTCGCCGTGTCGGGTGCGTAGCGTGTCCGAATATTGCTTCAGGTCTTCCAGGCGGAGAGAGATCATGACACGTGCCCAAGAGAAAGAGGGACCGCCGGCGCCCCCACAGTCGGGCGGCGCCGGCCTGGCGGCCAATCAGGCCCGCCAGAAGGGTTTGTCAGCCTCGTAGGCAATGTCGCTCCAGGACAGACCGACGTCATGAAGATCGCGGGCTGTCCAGTGGGTCAGTTCACGCCTGGTGCGATAGCGCTCGTGCCAGACATGCAGGGCCTCCCCAATCTGGGTGAGTAGTCCGGACGCATGATGATTTGTCATTGAATTCTGGGTCAAAGTAGACATGTTCAGCTCCTTGAGCTAACTTGCACGCTAATATCTGCCTCCGAGTGCGCTGCGACAAACGACAATTTGCACCCTTTCGCATGAAATAACGTCATGCATCCTGCTGCCAGATGACTGCCAGATTGCCCTCGCTGAATGGATTGCGGGCGTTCGAGGCTGCCGCGCGCCATCTCAGCTTCACGCTGGCCGCAAGCGAGCTGAACGTGACGCAGACCGCGATCAGCCATCAGATCCGCAGGCTCGAGGAAGAGCTCGGCATCCGCCTGTTCATCCGGCAGAACCGCGCGCTGGCGTTGACGCCGGAGGCGCGCGACTATCTGCCGGGCGTCCGCGCCGCCTTCAACGACCTCCGCCTCGCCACCGACCGGTTGCTGCGCAAGGACGACGACAAGGTGTTGACCGTCTCGACGCTGGCCTCGCTCGCGGCAAAATGGCTGCTGCCGCGGCTGACCGATTTCCAGGAGCAGCATCCCGGCATCGACGTCCGCATCACCACCTCGACCAGCCTGGTCGATTTCCAGCGCGACAATGTCGACGCCGCGATCCGCTATGGCCGCGGCCAGTGGCCGGGCCTGCGTGCCGACTGGCTGATGGCCGACGAGCTGTTTCCGGTGTGCAGCCCGTCGCTGCTGCGCGGCGACAAGCCGCTGCGCAAGCCCGAGGATCTCCGGGGCTATCCGCTGCTGCACACCTCCAACGCCAACAGCGACGACTGGCGGCTGTGGCTGACCGCGGCGGGGCTGCCGGTCGATATCGCAAGGCAGCCGGGCATCACCTTCGACATGATCTTCATGACCATCCAGGCCGCGATCGACGGCATCGGCGTGGCGATGGGCCGGACCTCCTACGTCCAGGACGACATCGCCAAGGGCCGGCTCGTGGTGCCCTTCAAGATTGCGCTGCCGGCCGATGCCGGCTTCTACCTGGTCGCGCCGGAGGGCCGCCGCGAGGCCCCGAAGCTTACCGCGTTCCGCACATGGATGATTGCTGCAACGCAGAATAAAGCCTGAAAAATCATCAGCTTCGTCAGCAAAATTGGTTGACTCACCCCCGCTCGGCGCGAGAGAGGTGACAGATTGTCGCAGCATCGATCTGTCGCCTTGCCGTGAACGAGTTCCGGTCCGGCCACGTCTTCAGGGAGCCATGCCATGGCTGGACCAGCAACCAATCCGCCCGAGATCAAGTCGCGCATCGGCGCGATCCTGCGCGCCACTTCGGGCAATTTCCTCGAGCAGTTCGACTTCTTCCTGTTCGGCTTCTATGCCGCGGCCATCGGCAAGGCGTTCTTCCCCTCCACTAACGAGACGGCATCGCTGCTCAACACATTCGGTGTGTTCTGGCTCGGCGCCCTGATGCGTCCGGTCGGCGCGATCGTGCTCGGCGCCTATATCGATCGCATCGGACGCCGCCAGGGCCTGATCGTCACGCTTGGCATCATGGCCATCGGCACCGTCGTCATCGCGTTCTGCCCGAGCTATGCAACCATCGGCATTGCGGCGCCGGTCATCGTGCTGATCGGCCGCTTGCTGCAAGGCTTCTCCGCCGGCGTCGAACTCGGCGGCGTGTCGGTGTATCTCGCCGAGATCTCGACGCCGGGCAATCGCGGCTTCTACACCTCGTTCCAGTCGTCGAGCCAGCAGGTCGCGATTTTCGTCGCCTCGATCCTCGGCTTCCTCCTCTCCGAGGTGATGCCGGCCGACACCGTGGCCGCCTGGGGCTGGCGCATTCCCTTCTTCGTCGGCTGCATGATCATTCCCCTGATCTTCTTCCTGCGGCGCACGCTCGAGGAAACACCGGCCTTCCTCGCCATGAAGAGGCACCCGAGCGCGAACGAAGTGTTCGCGTCCGCGCTCGCCAACTGGCGCATCGTGCTGCTCGGCATGATGATCGCGATCCTGACAACGACGACGTTTTACTTCGTCACCGTGTATACGCCGACCTTCGGCAAGACCGTGCTGAAGCTGTCGTCGCAGGATGCGCTGCTGGTGACGCTGCTCGTCGCCGTCACCAACTTCTTCTGGAATCCGGTCGGCGGCGCGCTGTCCGACCGTATCGGCCGCAAGCCGGTGCTGGTCGGCATCGCTACCCTGGCGCTGCTCACCGCCTACCCCGCGCTGAGCTGGCTGGTGGCCGCACCGACCTTCGGCAAGCTGCTCGCCGTCGAGATGATGTTCTCGTTCTATTTCGGCATTTACAGCGGCACCATGCTCGGCGCTCTCGTCGAGATCGTACCGGCGCATGTGCGCACGACCTGCTTCTCACTGGCCTTCGCGCTCGCCGCCGCGCTGTTCGGCACCTTCACCCCGTTCGCCTCGACCTTGCTGATCGACTACACCGGCAACAAGGCCGCGCCCGGTCTCTGGCTGATGTTCGCGGCGGCGCTCGGCATCATCGCCGCGCTGGTCGTCTATCGCGGCGGCGGCAGGGCGGTGCCGACCTATGATGCGGTGGCGGAGCCGGTCGCGGGGCATTGATGGCTCTCGCCTCTCCCCGCTTGCCGGGAGAGGGGGCGCACGATGGGGAGAGATTACAGCTCCACCACCACGTAATCGCTCTCGACCTTCACCGTGACAGTCTCGGCCACATACGGCCCCTTCACCACGCTCGCGCCCGGCTCGACGTGGGCCGGGTACGCCTTGACGCGGAAGCGGCGGGGATCGCAGTAGGACTGGCCGGTGCGGATGTCGAACTCCCAGCCGTGCCAAGGGCAGCGGATGATCTCGCCGAGCTTCGTATATTCGATCTCGCCGGGCTCGCTCGACTGTGCGAGCCCGATCAACGGGCCCTCGCACAGCGCCGCGCCCTGATGCGGGCAGCGGTTCATCAATCCGAAATATTCGCCCTTGATGTTGAAGACCGCGATCGGCCGTCCCTCGATCTCCAGGAATTTTCGCGTGCCGGGCGGAAGCTCATCCACTGGCGCAATGACATGACGCGCCATCAAGCAATTCCGTACAGCTTCTTCGCATTGCCGAGATAGAACGCCTCGCGATTGGCTTCGCTGACGCCGGCCGGCAACACGCGCGACGGCTCGTCATAGTCCCAATGCGGATAGTCGGTCGCGAACAGCAGGCGGTCCCAGCCGATCCATTTGATGACGTCGAACAGATCCTCGCGCCGCTCCGGATCTTCCATCGGCTGCGTGGTCCACCACACCTGCTCGCGGATATATTCCGACGGCGGCCGTTTGACATGCGGCACCTCGCTCCTGAGACGCTGCCAGACCTTGTCGAGCCGCCAGGCCAGCGACGGCGCCCAGCCGAAGCCGGCCTCGATCATCACCATCTTCAGTTTCGGGAAGCGCTCGAACACGCCTTCCAGGACGAGGCTCGCCAGCGCCGATTGCTGGCATTGTGAATGTCCCACCATCTCCTCGATGTAATAGGACGGCCAGCCCGACGGCGTGATCGGGTTGCCGCCGAAGCCGAAGGCGTGGACGCCGACGGGCAGGCCCGCTTCTTCCGCGGCCTGATAGATCGGCCAGTAGCGGCGCTGGCCGAGCGGTTCGACATTGCGGCTGAGCAGCAGCACCTGCACAAAGTTCTTGTCCCCGGCGCGCTCGCGGATCTCCGCGGCGGCAGACAGACCGTCCTCATTGCCGACGACGATGGACGCCTTCAGCCGCTTGTCCTTGCTGGTCCATTTGTCGATCTGCCAATCGTTGATCGCCGAGCACAGCGCAGCCGAGAGCTCGTGGTTGCGGATGCCCTGCCCGGTGTTGAGCGGATTGAGAACGCCCAGCTGCACATTGTTGGGATCGAGCAGCTGCTTCTGCATGAAGGAGAGCGAGGAGCCCTGCGGGCCGCCTTCCGGCGGATAGGCGTCGCGGCGCGAGGCGTTGGGCTGTGCCTTTGGATAAGGCGGGCCTTCCATCATGCCCTGATAGGCGTGCACGCCGTAGACCTCGAGATGATGCTGCCAGCGTTTGGCGAGGTAGGGATAGAGCTCGGTGCGGGTCGCGCGTGCCGGATGGATGTCGCAGTCCGCGATCGCGGTCTTCACGGTGAGGGGAGCGGCGGAATCCGTTTGTTCGCGGAACTGGATGTTCATGGCCTTGCCTCCTTGGGAGGGAGTTCTTTCAGGCGGGGATAGGTCGCATGCGGATTATCGATCATGATCTTGCGCACGAGATCGGGAGACAGACCTTCGGGCAGCGCGTCCTGGCCGTCAAACTGCCAGTGCGGATAGTCCGTGGAGAATAGGACCAATTCGTCCGACTGCATATGATCAAACAGGCGAATTAATGTCTCGGCCTCCGGCGGCGCATCAAATGGCTGTAACGAGAAGCGGATATTGCTTCGCACAATTTCCAGCGGCGCGCGATCGACCCAGGGAGTCTCCATCCGCACCCCGCGCCAGAACTTGTGCAGCCGCCAGAGATAGGGGGAAATCCAGGAGACGCCGGATTCCAGCATCACCATCTTCAGCCCAGGATATTTGGCGAACACGCCCTCGACGATCAGGCTGGTGAGCTGGGCCTGGAACGCCTGGGCCTGACCGACATAATCCTCGATGTGGTAGGACCCCCATCCCACCGCGGTCGGCGGATTGTGATAGGCGGAACCGGCGTGGATGCCGACCGGCAGGTCCAGCCGTTCGGCGGCCTCATAGATCGGCCACAGCGCCCGCTTGCCGAGCGGCGTGTCGCCCATCACCAGCATCAGGACCTGCACGAAGCGCCTGTCCTGCGCGCAGCGCTCGATCTCGGCGACCGCCTTGTCGACGCTTTGCGTGGGAATGACGATCGAGCCGCGCAGCCGCCGATCGCGATCGAGCCATTCCTTCGCGAGCCACTCGTTCAGCGCGCGGCAGAAGGCGGCCTGCAAATCTTCCGAAAACACCATCTGCACGCCATAGAGCGGATTGCAGATGGCGAGCTCGAGCTGGAAGGGATCGAGCACATGGCGCTGCATGTCCTCCAGTCTCTCGCCCGGCTTGCCGCTCTCGGGCCGCCAGTCGGGCCGCGCCGTGATCGGCGAATGCTCGGGATAGGATTGCGAGACGAGATCGACCATGCCGCGCGTCGTCACCTGATCGCGCCAATAGTCGTTCAAATACGGCAGCAGGCTGGTCAGATGCGGCACGGCCGGATGCACGTCGCAATCCACCCCGCCGGCGATCAGGGACGCCATCACGTCTCCTTGTTGCGTTTCCTCGTGACGTTACCTTGCGCAGCGCTTCACCGCGCCGTCTTGCGCCTGCCATTCAAGCAGGCCTGCCCGTCGTCCGCAACTCGGCCAAGGCGACTGGCATATGCTAGGAAGGCACAGCTCGGTTGCGAGGAATGAGAGGATCAAGGGATGAAAGAGCTCGTCGGCATTGCGGAACAGGTCGCGGCCCAACTGATCGCGCGCAAGCAAACCATTGCGGTCGCCGAATCCTCGACCGGCGGCCTGATCTCGGCCAGCCTGCTCGCGGTCCCCGGCGCCTCGGCCTACTACCTCGGCGGGGCCGTGGTCTACACCCGCGATGCCAGGCGCGTGCTGATGGATATTTCAGATGAAGGAATGAAGGGCTTTCGCTCCTCGTCCGAGCCCTACGCAAAGCTCCTCGCGGACCAGATGCGTAGCCGCTTCAGCGCCGACTGGGGCCTGTCCGAGACCGGTGCCGCCGGCCCCACCGGCAACCGCTACGGCGACGCCGCCGGCCACAGCTGCATGGCGGTGTCCGGCCCCACGGCGGAGGTGATCACGCTGGAGACGGCGAGCGGCGACCGGTTTGCAAATATGCAGGTGTTTGCGGCGACGGCGTTGAAACTATTGCTGAAGAAGCTGGAGAGCTGAGCGCCCTTACATCCGGACCGGACTCACGCCGGATCTCTCCTGACTGATCGCCATATCTGGCGTTTGAGGCTGCGCGTCGCCGCGCAGGCTCGATAGGAGCAATGATGCATCTCCCTGCGTTCGTCATCACTATCCTGTTTTTCCTTGGGCTAACAACGGCACAAGCCGCTGGGGTCAGAAACTTCGACATTCCTGCCGGTCCAGCGGGACCGGCAATCAGATTGTTGGTTTGGACTCCTTGTGCAGAGCCTCCTCGGGAGATGGATGCGCGAGGCGCCACCTTTCTCGCTGTGCCTGCATGTCCGGTCACAGGAGAAAAGCTTCCGCTCATCGTGATGTCGCACGGTAGAAGAGGATGGTTCGGCGGTCACCATGACACTGCAGCCGCCTTGGCAGACGCGGGGTTCGTCGTGGCTGCGCTCAATCACCCCGGGGACACTTGGCGTGACACGAGCCGCACCGATAGCCTTTCGGTTTTAGTCGAGCGACCCACAGATATGAGCCGGTTGACCGACTATATGCTGGACGAGTGGCCGGACGCGTCACGCATCGATACTCAGCGCATAGGGCTCTACGGGTTCTCGTTTGGTGGCTACACGGGTCTAGTGGTCATCGGCGGCAATCCCGATCTGCGCAAAGGATTGCCGAACTGCGAGACGTCGAGCTTGAGGGCGTGCAGGCAACTCGAAGGCGGCGAGCTTCCTGATCAACCGGTGATCCATGATCCGCGCGTAAAGGCCGCCGTCATCATCGATCCCTATCCGGCATTTGTCTTCCCTCAGGAAAATCTGAAAGGAATAGCGGCGCCGGTCCAATTGTGGAGCTCTGACCCGGCGCAGAATGCCGATGGTCTATCCGGATGCTGTGCAGCTGCCATCGATCAGAGGCTTCCGGTAAAGCCGGACTTCCATGTAGTGGAAAATGCCAAGCATTTCTCATTCCTCGCGACCTGCACCCCAAAGGAAGCCCAGGAATCCCCCGCGGTCTGTACCGATGCGCCGGGTTTCGATCGCGTTGACTTCCATCGACGGCTTCACGCAGATATTGTTGCATTCTTTCGAAAGCATTTCGCCGAAAGCGCTAAGCCGTGATGCAGCCTACAGCCGGGCGCATCGCCGTGTTGTGCTAAGAGCACGACAAGCCGTTGCCGGGCTCGCGGCACAGCTTCGCGCGAACTTCGACAATGTCAATCTTGCACTCCCTGGCTCTCCGCATGCGCGAGACGTAAGCAGCGTCAGCACTGACCATTGAAAGCAGGTTGAGCTGCTTCTTGATGGCCGCGCTACACAGGAGATCAGGGTTGCCATCGAGATACCTGGCCTGAGCCCCAAGCTCTTGTCGGGTGAGCTGCGCGAATGGACCCAGATTCAATTGCGTCTCAATTCGAGTGATCTCCTCATCGATCGCCTGTGCCCGAGCCACACCATTCGCTTTACGATCGAATCCGTTTTCGATCGCCGCCCCATGCGCTGCCCCGAGCTCCGCGAGCTCTTGCGCTGCGTCGGCAAACTCACCGAGCTGCGAGCCCGCCAAAAGATAGGACTTGCATGCCAATGGGTTACTCGCGAGCTTCAGAAGGGCCGCCAGCTCGGCCCGGTCCACGGCGCTAATGTGCGCGTCGTCGGCATAGGCTTCCATCTCGTTAGCCAGGATCATGTTGAGCGCACTATTGGCCGCCGGCCATCCGCCACCGTTGAACGCCTTTTCGGTCTCCCGGAGGAAGACATCCCTGAGGCTTCGATCGCTGCGGGCGATCGAAGCAGCCAAAGGAAACCGCGCGATATTCTGATCGAAATCGCGCGCAAATGCGCTTGGCCCGGCAAGGAGCGTATACGCCAGGTTGCCGGCCAGCAGGGCGACGGCCAGAATGAGCAATATGGATCGTCTGGTCATGCGAGCGCTTTGGCGTGACGTTGCTGCGGCATAATCTCACGACGCGTTGCGGCTATCCAATGCAACTACAGGCTGACCTTAATGATTCCTTTCGCAGCGATGGCAAGTTGCCCGCTCACCGCCCCAAATGCCGCATGAAAATCCGCACCACATAGCCGTGCACCCGCGGCGCCTCGTCATAGATATCCGACGCGATCCGCTCGATCGTCTCGCGCAGGGACAAGAATTGCGCCTGGCGCGCGCTGCTCTCGGTGCCCTGCATGCCCGCAAGCTCGTCCATCGCGGCGTCGCTGATCTGGCACTGCACGATTTCGCCCTCGCTCAGCATGGTAAAGCGAAAGGCGAGCCGTTCGAGATCATGGCCAATGATCTTGTCACGCATCAGCGGCATGGAAAGCGGTCCGGTCGGCCCCCGCGCCGACAATGCTTGGGATTGCCGGGCTTGTCAGCCGCAAAGAGGTTGAAACGCTCTACTGGAACGCGACTTCGGCGAAACTGCGGAGTTTTCGCGAATGCAGGCGCTCGGACTCCTGCTGCTTGAGCCGCTCGAGCGCCTTCAGGCCGATCTCGAGATGCTGGCCGACACGCTGGCGGTAGAATTCGCTGGCCATGCCAGCGAGCTTGATCTCGCCGTGCAGCGGCTTGTCGGAGACGCAAAGCAGCGTGCCGTAGGGGACGCGGAAGCGGTAGCCGTTGGCGGCGATCGTGGCCGATTCCATGTCGAGCGCGACGGCGCGCGATTGCGACAGGCGGCGGATGACCTCGGGCCCGCTGATCTCCCAATTGCGGTTGTCGACGCTGGCCACCGTCCCGGTCCGCATCAGACGCTTGAGCTCGAAACCCTCGAGACCCGTGACGTCCTCGACCGCCTCTTCGAGCGCGACCTGCATTTCGGCGAGCGCCGGAATCGGCACCCATAGCGGCAGCTCGCGATCCAGAACATGGTCCTCGCGGACATAGCCGTGGGCGAGCACGTAGTCGCCGAGCCGCTGCGTGTTGCGCAGGCCGGCGCAATGGCCGAGCATCAGCCAGGCATGCGGGCGCAGCACGGCGACGTGGTCGGTGACATTGCGCGCATTGGACGGACCGGTGCCGATATTGATCAGGGTGATACCGCGGTAGCCCGGCGCGACCAGATGGAAGGCCGGCATCTGAGGCACGCGCGCGGGCGCCGTCCCGCTGGTCGCCCCGCCACCGCGCATGATGACATTACCGGGTGCAACGAAGGCCTCGAGGCCGGCCTCGCCGGACTGAAGCCGCTGCTGGCAGGCTTGCGCGAAGGCGTCGACATAGAACTGGTAGTTGGTGAAAATGACAAAGTTCTGGAAATGCTCGGGGTCGGTACCGGTGTAGTGATAGAGCCGGCGCAGCGAATAATCGACGCGGGCGGCGCGAAACAGCGACAGCGGCTCGGGCACGCCGGGCTGGAGCTTGAAAGTGCCGTCGGCGATGGAATCGTCCATGGTGGCCAGATCCGGCACGTCGAACGCATCGCGCAGCGATCGCGCGACGGGCGAGTTCTCGCTGGTGGTGATGGCAGCCTCGATGTTGATGTCGCGGCGATAGGCGAAGTGAATCGGGATCGGCTCGGCGGACTCGCCGATCTCGACGGGCACACCGTGGTTCTGGATCAGGAGGCCGATCTGCTCGGTCAGGTAGGCGCGAAACAGATCCGGCCGCGTCACGCTGGTTTCGTGCACGCCAGGTCCGGCGACGAAGCCGTAAGCGAGGCGCGAGTCCAGCCGCGCATGCGTCGCGGTGGTGATGCGCACGAAGGGATAATAGGCCCGCACTCGGGCCGTGATCGCTTCGCCGTTGACGTAAGCCTCGAACCTGTCACGCAGGAATTTCGTGTTGCGATCGTAGATCTCTTCGAGCCGGGCGACGGCCGGACCGGCGTCGGTGAAGGATTTGGTGGCGATGGAAGGTGGGGATTGCATGGTTCGATTGCCGGATTGCTTGGGGCTTGAGTCGAACTATAGCAAATAACGAGGACGCGTAGGGTGGGCAAAGCGAAGCGTGCCCACCACCGTCGCGCGAAGAGTGGGGGGCACGGCGCGTTGCGCCTTTGCCTACCCTACGAGATCGAGCCTGCCGCGCGAGATCCCGGATGCGCGCTAAGCGCGCTCCGGGATGCCGCGCTTTCGCGCGTCACTTCTCCCTGAACGCCCGCATCAACTGGTCGTGCAGGGGTTTCATCAGATAGGACAGCATGGTGCGGTCGCCGGTCTGAACGAAGGCTTCCACGGGCATGCCGGGGATCATCCTGGAGTCGCCGAGGCGGGCGATCTCGTCCGCCGGCAGCGAGACGCGGATGGTGTAGTAGCTCTGGCCGGTGCGCTGGTCGGTGGTGACGTCGGGCGAGACACGGCTGACGACACCGTTGAGCTCGGGCGTGGTGCGCTGATTGAAGGCGGACAGGCGCAGCAGCGTCTTCTGGCCGATCTGCAGCTTGTCGATGTCAACCGGATTGACCTTGGCCTCGACCTGGAGATCGTCGGCCTGCGGCACGATCAGCATGAGGGCGTCGCCGGCGGTGACGACGCCGCCGACGGTATGAACGGTCGATTGCAGCACCATGCCGTCCTGCGGCGCGCGGATGTCGACGCGGCGAAGCTGGTCCTCGGCGGCAACCTTGCGCTCGATCATTTCGCCGATCTTGTCATTGGTCTCGCGCAGATCCTTGGAGACCTCGCTCACCATGTCCTTGTCGACCTGGATGATCTGGAGCTCGGTCTCGGTGATCTTGCCCTTGGCCTGCGCCCGCGAGGCGATGTACTGCGCGCGCTCGCCGTTGAGGCGGGCGCTGTCGCGTTCGAGCGTGGTCAGGCGCGAGATCTGCACCAGATGCTTCTCGTAGAGATCGCGGACGCCGACCAGCTCCTGCTGCACCAGCGAGATTTCCTTGTCCTTGGCCCTCTCCTGCGCTGAGAGACCCTCGATCTCCTCGTTGAGCTGCTGGATGCGCTCGCGAAGCTGCGCCTTCTGGCCGGCGCGGCCGTTGACACGGACGTCGAACAGCTTGGTTTCGGCGGAGAGCAGCGTCCTGACGTCGGGATCATTGCCGCGGTCGAGCAGCGATTGCGGGAAGTCGATCCTGTCGATTCCGCGCTGCTCGGCCTGGAGCCGCGCCGCGCGCGCCAGCGCTGCGTCGAGATTCTTGGTGACGATGGCGAGGTTCGCCTTGGTGACGGTGTCGTCCAGCCGCACCACGACGTCGCCGGCCTTGACCACGTCGCCGTCGCGGGCGCGCAGCTCGCCGACCACGCCGCCGGTCGGGTGCTGCACCTTCTTGACGTTGGATTCGACCACGATCTGGCCCGGCGCGATCAGCGCGCCGGAGATTTGCACGGTCGACGCCCAGCCGCCGAGGCCGACCACGAGGACCAAGACGATCCCGAGCCCGAGCATCAGGTGAAACCGGATCGATTCCCGCACGGTCCGCTTTGCGGCGGGTTTTGTCCCGCCGATCGTCATCGTGCTCATGACTTCCCGCCTTCGCTGACGATCTTGATCGGTGCCGGCGGCGTCACGCGCGGCTGCAGCACCTGGGCGAGCACCTGCTCCTTCGGTCCGAAGGCCTGCATGCGGCCGTCACGCAGCACCAGGATCTGGTCGACCGCCTCGACGCCGATCGGCCGGTGCGCCACCACGATGACGATGGCGCCGCGGTCGCGTGCGCCGCGGATCGCGCGGGTCAGCGCCTCGTCGCCTTCGGTGTCGAGATTGGAATTGGGCTCGTCGAGCACGATCAGGAACGGATTGCCGTAGAGGGCACGCGCCAGCGCCACGCGCTGGGCCTGGCCTGCGGAGAGCGCGGTGCCCTGCTCGCCGACTTGCGTGTTGTAGCCCTCACGCATCTTGATGATCATCTCGTGCACGCCGGCTTCCTTGGCCGCGGCAATGATGCCGTCGGAGGTGGCCGCGGGGTCGAACCGGCTGATGTTCTGCGCGATGGAACCGCCGAACAATTCGACGTCCTGCGGCAGATAACCGATGTGGCGGCCGAGCATGTCGCTTGACCATTGGTCGAGCGCTGCGCCGTCGAGCCGTACCTTGCCGCGGACCGGATGCCAGACGCCGACGAGGGCCCGGATCAGCGAGGATTTGCCGGAGCCGCTCGGCCCGATCACACCGAGGCCGTTGCCGGCAGCGAGCGCGAAGGTGACGTCCTGCACGATGAGGCGCTGGTCGCCCGGCGGCACCATGGCGATGCCCTCGACCGAGAGGCGGCTGGTGGGCGCCTGCAACTGGGTCGGCATCGTCTGCGCCGGCATCTGCTCCAAAAGGCGCGTGAGGCGATGCCAGCTCTGGCGGGCCGCGGCAAAGGACTTCCAGTGCGCGATGGCGAGATCGACCGGCGCCAGCGCGCGGGCCGAGAGGATCGAGCCGGCGATGATGATGCCGGCGGTCGCCTCCTGGTGGATGACGAGATAGGCACCGACCGCGAGCACCGCCGATTGCAGCATCATGCGCAGCACCTTGGCGACCGCGCCGAGACCGCCGGCGACGTCGCTCGCACGCTGATTGCCGTCGAGATATTTTTCGTTGGCCTCGCTCCAGCGCTGGTTCATCCGGCCGGTCATGCCCATCGACACCATGACTTCGGCATTGCGGCGGCTGGACTGGGCGATGTCGTTGCGCTGGGCCGCGAGACCCATCGCGTCGCGCGCCGGCTGGCGGGACATGAACTCGGTGACCAGCGTCAGCCCGACCAGAATGATGGCGCCGACCAGGGCGGTGACGCCGATCATGACGTGGAAGGCGAAGCAGATGGCGAGATAGAGCGGCAGCCAGGGCAGGTCGAAGAACGCGCTCGGCCCCATGCTGCCGAGGAAGGAGCGGACATTGTCGAGGTCGCGCAGCGGCTGCAGCCCCTCGTTGCGGTTGCCGACCAGCAGCGGCAGCCGCACGATGGTGTCGAACACGCGCTTGTTGAGGGCTTCATCGAGCGCGGTGCCGATCCGCCCCAGGATCCGGTTGCGGATCATGTCGAGCACGCCCTGCGCCATATAGAGGAAGCTGGCGAGGACGATCAGGCCGATCAGGGTCGGAACGCTGCGGCTCGGCAGCACCCGGTCGTAGACCTCCAGCATGAAGATCGACCCGGTCAGATAGAGCAGGTTGATCATGCAGCTCATCAAGCCGACGCCAATGAACGCCGTGCGACAGGCGCGCAAGGCGTCACCGAGCTCTGAACGGCGGACGCCAGGTACGGCTGCCATCAGTCTGATCTCTTTCAGGTGAGGGGCCGGAGCCCCCGATTTCACAGGCAGTTCAGGGGTATTCGACCCGGATTAACATGGTCTTCCCGCTGCGCCGAGCGCAGCCGATTAATCCGGGACCCCGATGGGTCACATCACCCCCTGACGGCCTCGCACGCAAGTCCGGTATTTCACAGTCTTTGCGGCTTTTTATAGCAGACATCGCGGCCTCTCCCCAGCCGGGGAGAGGCGAAAGTTCCGATTGAACCGAGGGAGCTGCTAAAGCCGGCCGCCGCCGCGCACCAGCCTCACCACCAGCAGCAGGATGACCGCGCCGATCGCGGAATAGACGATCTCGGACACCAGGCCCGTGCCGATGTGAATGCCGAGCTTTGGAAACAACAGGCTCGCGACCAGCGCGCCGCAGATGCCGATGACGATGTCGCCGATGATCCCGAATCCGGCGCCCCGCACGATCTTGCCGGCCAGCCAGCCGGCGACCAGGCCGACGAACAGGATGACGAGCAGGCCTTCGTTGGAAATGTACATAAGTGACGTCCCTCTGGCGTGAATGCCCCGCATGGAACGGGAACCGGAATGAATGGGGTGTGAATGCGGTTCCCCACCGCCTGGTTGCGCCTGCGGAAACAAAAATGTCGAAAACAACCCCATGCACAGTAGAAACGGGTTCGGCAATTGGCGCACGGTGAACTGTGACAAGTCGGTGTTGTCGTGGAGGAATTCTGAAATCGCGCGCGATTCTCCTAACCTCACCCCGCATCCGCCTTCGCCCGAAGGCGGGCTTCGGCGGACAAGAGGGCGGGGCGAGGGCGCGCACCGGCTACGGGGCGACAGCTAGGAAACGGCCACCGGCTCCGCCAGCACACACCGCGCCGCCCGGCCCGGTCCGACCTCCACATTGGGAGGCAGCTGCTCCAGGCAGCGCGGCTCGGCGAGCTTGCAACGGGGGGCGAAGGAGCAGCTGTTCGGCTTCTCCGCCAGCGACGGCGGAGTGCCGGGGATGGTTTCGAGGCGCTGCCCCCGCTTGGCGCCGTGGATGGTCGAGGCGAGCAGGCCCTTGGCGTAGGGATGCACCGGACTGCGGACGATGTCGCGAAGCGTGCCCTGCTCCACGATCTGGCCGGCATACATCACCGCGACGCGGTCGCAGATCTCGATGGCAACGCCGATGTCGTGGGTGACGAAGATGACGGACATGCCGAACTCGCGCTGCAGTTCGCGCAAGAGCAGCAATATCTGGATCTGCACGGTTGCATCGAGCGCCGTGGTCGGCTCGTCCGCGAGCAGGATCTTGGGCCGGCAGGCCAGCGCCAGCGCGATCATCGCACGCTGGCGCATGCCGCCGGACATCTCGTGCGGATAGGCGTCGAGACGCCGCTTGGCCGAGGGAATACGCACGACCTCGAGCATCTCGAGCGCCCTCGCCCTGCCCTCCGCGTAAGACTTGCCCTCGTGACGCACGACGCTTTCGGCGATCTGTGCGCCGATGGTGTAGACCGGGTCGAGCGCCAGCGCGGGCTCCTGAAAGATCATCGACACGGTCTGACCGCGGAACGACGAGAGTTCCTCGTCGTTCATGGCCAGCACGTCGCGGCCCATGACGTTGACCTTGCCCGTGATCTGCGTGCGCTTCTTCGGCAGCAGCCGCATCAGCGCACGCAATGTCACGCTCTTGCCCGAACCAGATTCGCCGAGCAGGCCCAGCACCTCGCCGTCGCCGAGCGAGAGACTGAGATCGTTCACGGCATAGACCGTGCGCTCGCCGGTGAAGCGGATGTTGAGACCTGAGATGTCGACGAGCTTTGTCATGACGGCAG
>LNAP01003031.1_pt1 | contig 16286 bp, 14 predicted proteins | sample 602601 | NCBI WGS metagenome assembly LNAP01 (sample SAMN02440304, study PRJNA202911) | soil metagenome | biome: Subtropical and temperate rainforests or woodlands; isolation source: soil samples (1 kg each in a 20% v/v slurry with milli Q water) were... ... | reverse complement strand
ACGCTGCCCTATGGCAAGTTCGCCCACGGCATATTCCGCTCCGCGGCCCTGCTGAAGTTCAATCTTGAGAAGCGGCTGCCGAACAGGCTTGGGCTGGGCTGTGAATAGGTGGTGGGAGCCCGAGACTGGCGGGAGTATTGGTTCGCAATTCTTCCGCAGTTTTCCTGCCGCTCTATCGCGAGCGCATCTATCCTGTTGGGCGGCTTGGGTTTGCCGAGAACGTGCTGTGACTGACTTCTTCTGGCGCGAAGCGGATCCTTCAAATTAAGACGTATTCCGCTCTCTTATTGCTGTGCCGAGAGCCAGTGCTTTCGCCAGAGTCGCGGCCGTGGCCTTCAGAGCGGCGAGTCTTGACGGCAGTTGTTTGTTCATAATGCGCTCCAGCGGGCCGGTCATGCCGACGGAATGAAGTACTGCTCCACTCGGCAAAACGACCGGTACGGAAATGGCGGCTAGGCCTTCATCGATCTCACCGATGCAGGTGGCGTAACCATTCGCTCGTACCTTGGCAAATTCCTGTTCGATCCATTTTTTGCTGGTGCGCGAATTGACGGTCGGTTTTGGCAGCTCGTGCGACAGCGCATCGGCGATCAACTCTTTGCTCTGAAACGCCATGATCGCCTTGGCGGTTGCTGCAGCGTTGACGGGCATTTCGATGCCTGGCTGCACATACCCCCTCCATCTGACGTCCGGCGAATAGGAGACGGCGACCACCACGCGCGATCCGATCAGGCGCGCGAGATAGCATGTTTCCGTCGTGATCTCCGTCAGCGCGCGCAGGTGCGGTCCGGCTAGCGACGCATACCAGCCGTCGTCGGCGCCTGCATGCAACAGACGCGTCAAGCGCTCACCGATGTAATAAGTGCGACCCGCATCGCCCTCGGCTGCGAGTCCCGCACGCACCAATCCCTTCAGAAGCCGATGCGCCGTTGTCTTGGGCAGAGCGAGAATGGATGAGACGTCGGCCAGCGTGACCGCTCCGGAGAAGGCCGCAATCACTTCCAGGACGTCGATATAGCGCGCGAGCGGACCGGGCGACGTGTCGTCTGTGGGCATCTGACTGACCAATTGTTGGGCGGGATGCGCCAAATTGTGCGGCTTGACTCACGAATGGGTCGGCGATTATCGTTTCGGTATCCGGAATTATGTTCCGAAAAACGGAATGGTTTGTCAAGGCCTCGAAGTCGATGGGGCCGGGCAGGGCGCATCAATTCTCTGAAGGAGACGCGACATGGGGATCACGCGAAAAGACGTTCTCGGCTCGATGATTGCAGCGACGATGCTGTCACTCGTCGGAGCGGCGCATGGGCAACAGACGGGGCCGATCCTGATCGGCGCCACCGTTCCGATGACGGGGCCGCTGTCATTGACCGGGAAGCAGTACCAGAACTCGCTGGCGATGGCCGAAGAGGACATCAACAAGGCCGGTGGCATCAATGGTCGCCAGATCAAGATCGTGTTCGAAGATACGCAGGCGTCCAACGGCACGGCCGTCAACGCGTTCGTGAAACTCGCGCAGGAGACCAAGCCGGCATTCTTCTTCCTGTCGAGCTATTCGACGCAAAATCTTGCCGTCGCGCCTGAGCTAAAGAAGGTGCAGGTCCCGGCGATGTATGCCGGCGGCGCTGACGCCGTGGCAGATGGCGGCAATGAATGGATGTTCCGCATCCGGCCGGCCGACAGCGTCGCCGCCGAGGGCATGGTGAAGGCCACCGTCGAGGTTATCAAGGCGAAGAAGCCCGGCATTCTCTACATTCAGAACGACTTCGGTCAGGGTGGCGCGCAGACGGCCGCGAAGCGCTTCGAGGCCGCGGGCACGCCGGTCGTCGGCATGGAGGCCTACGGCCAGAACGACAAGGATTTCTCAGCACAGTTGCTTGGTCTGCGCAGCAAGGGTGCCGACGTGATCCTGGTCTTCAACTATCCGCAGGATGGAGCGCTGGTGCTGCGCCAGGCCAAGATGCTCGGCTTCAAGATGCCGCTCGTCACGTCGTCGGCGGCGCTGGTGCCGGCCGCAATGCAGCTACTGTCGCCTGCCGATCTCGATGGCGTCTGGGGCGTCGTCGATGCCTTTATGGATGTGAGCGTCGGCGGCAAGATGAAGGACTATGTCGAGCGCTTCAAAACGAAGTTCGGCATCGATCCCGATCCCTATGGCCTCGCTTACTATGACGGCGCTCTGCTGATGGCCGACGGCATGCGCAAGGTGGGCTCCGACCCCAAGGCGTTGCGCGATTGGCTCGCGGCGGTGAAGGACTGGCAGGGCATTGGCCATGTCTACGCCTATGACGCCAAGGGCAACGGCGTGCGCGACCTTGCTATCGTGAAAGCCAAGCCCGGCACCAAGACGCTGGAGCTGGTGCAGCCCGTCTCTCTCAACTGATTACATCGCATGCACGGCCCCGCGACCGGCAATGCGGTCGCGGGCATGAACGAGCAGGGGCCTCATGGCGGATTTCGTACAGCTTCTTGTCAACGGACTGGCGATCGGGAGCGTTTATGCGCTGGCGGCAATCGGATTCGTCATCGTCTACTCGGCGACCGGCGTGGTGAACTTCGCCGCCGGACAATTCGTGATGTTCGGAACCTTTGCCGGGGTCGCGACGCTGATCAATGCCCAGCTCGCCTGGCCATTTGCCTATAGCGCCGCGCTCCTGATCATGGCGCTGTTCGGTCTGTTGTTCTTTATCGCCGTCTATCTGCCGCTGCGGCGCGGATCGATCGTGACCATCATCATCGGCACTGTCGCCGTCAGCATCACCATGCAGAATGCCGCGCTTCTGTCATTCGGATCGTGGCCGTTTCGTTTGCCGTCGCCGGTCGAGGGCAGCGCGGTCACCATCGGCGGTGCAATCATTTCGACCCATGCGCTCGGTGTGGTGGGCGTCACCGCACTCATGGTTACCTGCCTCTGGCTGCTGTTCAATCGCACCTCGGTCGGTATCGGCATGCGCGCGGTCGCGCAAGATCTGCAGGCCGCCAAATTGATGGGCCTCAAGGTCAACCGGCTGCTCGCGCTGTCATGGGTGCTGGCTGCCGTGCTCGCCGGTGTGGCCGGGCTGATGCTTGGGCCGATGTGGTTCGCGGACGTCAATATGGGCGACCCGATCGCGCTGAAGGCGTTTGCCGCAACCATCATTGGCGGCTTCGGCAGCCTGCCGGGCGCTATCGTCGGCGGGCTATTCGTCGGGCTCAGCGAAGTGTTGGGTGCGTCCTATGTCTCGTCTGCCTACAAGGACCTAATTTCCTTCGGCATCATGATCATCTTCTTGTTGGTGCGTCCTCAGGGCGTGTTCGGCGAAAAGATCCAGGACCGGGGTTGATCGGATGGCTATTCGATTTCCCCTGTCGATCGCGGCAGCCATCCTCGTCATTGGCAGCCTGCTCGCGCTGGTGCTGCCGGAATATTACTTGCGGCTGCTGAACCTGTCGGCGATCTCCGCGGTGGCGGTGATCGGCCTGAACTTCGCGTTCGGCTATGCCGGTCTGATCTCGCTTGGCCATGCTGCCTTTGTCGGGATGGGTGCCTATGGACTAGCGATCCTGACCACGACCTGCGGCTGGTCACCCTGGCTCGCGGCACCGGCTGCCATCGTTGCAAGCGCGGTGCTTGCCGCGCTGATCGGCTTTCCCTTACTGCGCCTGCGCGGCCATTATCTGGCGCTGGCGACCCTCGGGCTCAATGTCTCGTTCTATATCGTGACGTCGAACTGGATCTCTCTCACCGGCGGCACCAACGGCATCGCGCGAATTCCCGAACTGGCGCTCGGCTCGTTTGCCTTCTCCGGTGAACACCGGTTCCTGTGGCTCGTGCTCGTTGTGCTCGCGACGGTGGCTGCCGTCGCGGCGATCCTGCATGCCTCGCGTCATGGACGCGAGATGATGGCGGTGCGCGACGACGAGATCGCATCGGAGATGATCGGCATCGACACCACGCGCGTGAAGATCACGGCCTTCGTGCTGTCGGCGATCTGCGCGGCCATCGCGGGATGTTTGTTCGCCCTGCATGTCCGCTTCGTGGCGCCGGAGGATTTCACCTATGCGCATTCCATCACCTATCTGGCAATGCTGATCGTCGGAGGTGAGGGCACCATCATCGGCGCGATCTTGGGCGCGATCCTGCTTACGTTCCTCCCCGAATGGCTGCGCTTCCTCGGCACCGCCTATCTGTTCTTCTTCGGCCTGCTGATGCTCTGCATCCTGGTTTTCCTGCCGACCGGGCTGGTCGGGCTCGGCGAGCGGTTGCGCCGACCGCGGAAGCGCGTATCGCCGGTCCCCGTTGGCGCACCGGAGGCAACGTGATGACGGTGTTGGAAGCGCGTGGCATTCACAAACGATATGGCGGTCTCGCCGCTTTGGCGGATGTCGATCTGACCGTTGCGAAAGGACAACTTGTCGCCGTGATCGGACCGAACGGCGCAGGCAAATCGACACTCCTGAATGTTCTGACCGGGCTGGCCATACCGGACGAAGGTCGGGTGCTGCTCGACGGCAGGGCTATTACGCGCATGGCGACCAACAGGCGCATCCGCGCCGGCCTCGGCCGCACGTTCCAGCATGGGCGCGTGTTTGCGCGGCTGAGCGTTCTGGAAAACGTCATGACCGGCGCAGCGATCTGCGGCGATCTCAGCGAAGCCCGTCTGCGAGACGTTTCGATGGAGGTCATCTCGCAGATGGGGCTCACCGACGAGGCGAATGAAGCGGTCGGATCGCTCTCCTATGGCCGCCGTCGCATGGTCGAACTGGCCCGCGCACTCGCCTGCCGGCCGAATGTCCTGTTGCTGGACGAGCCCGCGGCGGGCCTGAATTCCGCCGAGGTCGATCAGCTGGTCGATCGTCTAACGCGACTCCGCGCCACCCATGGTCTCGCCATCGTGCTGATCGAGCACAATATGGGCATGGTCATGCGGCTTGCCGAGCGCATCTTCGTGCTCAATTTCGGCTGCAAGATCGCCGAGGGAACACCTGCGGAGATCCAGGCGCATCCCGCGGTACTGTCGGCCTATCTGGGCGAAGGATATGTCCATGCTGATGTGTAACGATCTCGTCGTCATGCATGGTGACATAGCCGCCCTGCAGGGCGTGACGCTAAAGGTCGATGCCGGCGAAACCATCGCACTGATCGGCTCCAACAGCGCGGGCAAGACGACCTTGCTGCACACGATTTCCGGCCTCAACCAGGTGTCGTCCGGCGACGTCCAACTTGAGGGCACGTCGATTGCCAGCTGGTCCACCGACCGACGCGTGGCCGAGGGCATCGCGCAGGCGCCCGAGGGGCGACGAATCTTTCCCGGGCTCACGGTCGAGGAAAACCTGACATTGGCCACCGTGAGCTGGCGTCGCTGGGGTCGGTCCATCGCGGCCGATCTCGACCGCGTCTTCGAACTATTCCCGCGCCTGAAGGAGCGCCGCAAGCAACTCGGCTGGTCGCTGTCCGGCGGCGAGCAGCAGATGCTGGCGATCGGACGGGCGCTGATGGCGCGGCCAAAGTTGCTGCTGCTCGATGAGCCGTCGCTTGGCCTCGCGCCCCGTCTGGCCGAGGAGGTCTATGAACGCGTCAGGCTGATCAGCAAGTCCGGCCTGACCATTCTCGTCGTCGAACAGAACACCGTACTGGCGCTGTCGGTCGCCGACCGCGCTTACGTGCTGGAAGCCGGGCGCATCGTGCTCGAAGGGCCGGCCAGCGAACTCAAACACAATGCGCGCGTGCGCGAAGCTTATCTGGGCCGTTGAACCCGGAAATCCAAGGAGACAACATGTATCCGAACAATCATGAGAAGTCCGGCAACCTTTATCAGCGTGCATTGAAGAGCCTGCCGGGCGGCAATACCCGCACCACTGTGTTCATGAAGCCGTTCCCGATTTATGCGGCATCGGGTGCCGGTTGCCGCGTGTGGGATCTCGACGGTAACGAATATATCGACTGCATCAACAACTTCACCTCGCTCATCCACGGCCATGCACATCCGACGCTGATCGAGGCGGCGACCAAACAGCTCGCGCTCGGTTCCGCGTTCGGCATGCCGACGGAATCCGAGGTCGATCTCGCCGAACTTCTGGCGGATCGGCTGCCGGCGGTTGATCAGGTTCGCTTCGCCAATTCCGGCACTGAAGCGGTGATGATGGCGCTGAAGGCGGCGCGCGCGTTTACCGGCCGTCCGAAGATCGCGAAATGCGAGGGTGCGTATCACGGTTCCTACGACTATGCCGAGGTCAGCCTCGATCCGACGCCGTCGGCCTGGGGCGGCAACGCGCCGGTCTCCGTCGCCTATGCCAAGGGCACGCCGGACAACGTGCTCGCCGATGTTGTGACCATTCCGTTCAACGATATCGAAGCCGCGGTGAGCCTGATCCGCGAACATGGTCCGGAACTCGCTTGTGTTCTCGTCGATCCGATGCCGAACCGGGCAGGGCTGGTGCCGGCCGACAAGGCATACATTGAAGCGCTGCGCGAGGTCACGCGCGAAGTGGGCGCGCTGTTGATCTTTGACGAGGTCATCACTTTCCGCCTCGGCTACCACGGCGCGCAGGGCCTGTGGGACATCCAGCCAGATCTCACCACGCTCGGCAAGATCATCGGGGGCGGATTCCCGGTCGGCGCCATCGCCGGTCGCAAGGAGTTTATGTCGGTGTTCGACCCGTCCTCGGGCAAGCCAGCGCTGCCTCACGGCGGCACCTTCTCGGCCAATCCCGTCACCATGCGGGCCGGCATCGCGGCCATGGAATTGCTCGACAAGGTTGCTTTCGCGCGGCTTGACGCCATCGGCCAGGCGGTACGCGAGGGCATCGACGCGGCGTTCCGCAAGACCGGCGTGCCCGGCGGCACCGTCGGCCTCGGCTCGCTGCTGAAGATCCATTTCACTGATCGCCAGATCCGCGACTATCGCTCGGCCTATCTGAACGAAGCCGAGACGAAGCGGCAGGCCGTGTTCAACGCGGGGCTGCTCAATCGCGGAATTTTCGCGGCGAACTATGGTTTGATGGCGCTGTCGCTGCCGATGACCGATGCCGATCTCGATACCATCGTGGAGGCGGCAGCGGCGTCGTTGCATGAGGTCGCAGCGCTCGGTTGACCGGACGGCATTCGTATCATGGCTGCTCCAGCCGGCGCCACACGGCGCCGGACCGGATCGCTCTATTCACAAGCAGGCCCGCGATGACTTTGAAAATCGATCCCATTACCCGCTCCGTCGTGCAACATCGCCTAAGTTCGATCGTCAACGAGATGGGCGAAGCGATGCTGCGCACGTCCTATTCGCAGATCCTGAATTCCAGCCGCGATTTCTCGCTCGGCATCTGCGACGTCAACGGACGCCTGATCGCGCAGGCTGACCATATCCCCGTGCATGTCGGCGCGCTGTCCTGGGCGACGCTTGCCGTTGAAGAGCGGTTCAAGGACATCAAGCCGGGCGACGTGCTGCTGCTCAACGATCCCTATCACGGGGGCAGCCATCTACCGGACCTCACGGCCTTCGTCCCGGTGTTCGACGGCGACCGGCGGCTGTACTGGACCATTGTGCGGGCGCATCAGAGCGACATTGGCGGCGCCACTCACGGCGCTTATAACCCCGGAGCGACGGATATCTGGCAGGAGGGCCTGCGGGTGCCACCGATCCGGCTCTACGAGGCTGGAAAGCTGCGAGACGATCTGCTCGACATGCTGGCGTTGAACGTGCGCAACCCGCGCGACTTCCGCGGCGATCTCGCAGCCATGGTCGGCGCCGCGCATCTCGGCGAACGCCGCGTGCGGCGGCTGTTCGCGGAATTCGGCGGCGAGACGGTCGAGGCTGCCGTCGAGACGATCCTCGATGCGGCCGAGCAGCAGACGCGCGCGGTGCTGTCGACCTGGAAGGACGGCGTGTTCTACGGCGAGGCGTTCCTGGACGATGACGGCCACGGCCGCAGCGACATCAAGATCGCGGCGAAGGTCACCAAGAAGGGCACCGACATCGAGATCGACCTGTCGGACTCCGATCCGCAGACCACGAGCTTCGTAAACTCGTCACATGCGAACATGCAGGCCGCGGTGGTGATGGCGTTCGCCTATCTCATCGATGCCGACATTCCGAAAAACGCTGGCGCATTGCGGCCGCTCACGGTGGTGGCCAAGCAGGGCACCATCGTCTGGGCCGATCCCGGCCTGCCGGTGACAATGTGCACCAGCCATCCCTCCAACGAGATCGTCGAGGCGATCGTCAAGGCGCTGTCCGCATCCTGTCCGGAACGCGCGATGGCGGGCTGGAGCCGGCGCTTTCGGATCGCCATCCAGGGCGAGGATCCGCGCACCGGCCGCAGTTTCATCTGGCACATGTTCCAGGCGCGGCCCGGCGGCGGCGCGTCGTCCGGCGGCGATGGCTGGTCATCGATCGGCGAATGGCACACGGTAGGCGGTATCAAGTTTGGCAGTATCGAAGTCGCCGAAGTGCGTTTTCCCCTGCATTTCCGCCATCACGAATTCCGGGCCGATTCCGGCGGCGAGGGCAAATATCGCGGCGGCCTCGGCGTTTCACTGGATCTGGTGATGGAGACGGCGAAACCGGCGCGCGCGAATACTGCAGGCGAGGGCACGAAGCATGGCGCCTGCGGCATGCTCGGCGGCAGCGATGGCCAACCGCATCATTATTCGCTGATATCGGAGGGTCGCGCGCCGCGCGTGTTGCGCACCAAGGAGGTCGGCATCGAGGTGCTGCCGGGCGACTGCTTCGAGATCCGTTCAAGCGGTGGCGGCGGCTGGGGGCCACCCGACCAGCGTTCGCAACAGGCGCGCGCGCGCGATGCCGCGCAAGGCCTCACGACAACTGATGCAAAGACCGAGCAGGTATCCTGAAGATGTTTACGATTGGAATCGATGTCGGCGGCACCTACACGGACCTGGTGGCGCTGGATCGCGACGGCAACGCCGTATTCGCGAAGTCGCCCTCCACCCCACAGGACCAGTCGATCGGTGTGATGACCGGGCTCGAAGAACTCGCACGCCGGCTGGGCTTGTCACGCGCCGACATGCTCGGCCGGACCGATCGCCTGGTGCACGGTACGACCGTCGCGACCAATGCGCTGCTTGAGCGCAAGGGCGCAAAGGTGGCGCTGCTGACGACGGAAGGGCATCGCGATATCATCGAGATGCGCGAAGGTTTAAAGGGCGATCGCTACAATCTGCGCACTGCGCCGCCGGAGCCGCTGGTGCCGCGGGAATTGCGCTTTGGCGTGCGCGAGCGCGTCCGGCCGGATGGCGAGGTAATGATTCCGCTCGATCAGGATTCGCTGGGCGAGGCGATTGCCGCGATCCGCGCGGCCGGCGCGAACTCGGTCGCGGTGTGCTTCCTGCATGCCTATCGCAATCCCGCGCATGAAATTGCAGCGGTGGAACGGCTGCAGCGGGAACTGCCCGACATCAACGTGTCGCGGTCGAGCGATGTGCTGCCGCAGATCAAGGAATACGAGCGGGTCTCGACGACCATCGTCAACGCCTATGTCGGGCCGGCGGTACGACGCTATCTGACCAATCTGGAAATGCGACTCAAGGAAGCCGGCCTCGCCAGCAGCCTGTTCATCATCCTCTCCCATGGTGGCATGGCGCCGGTCACCGAAGCCGCGCGTCTTGCGGCAGGCACTGTTCTGTCCGGCCCCGCGGGTGGCATTTCCGGATGCCAGCGCTGTGCGGAACTGCTGGGGATTCCCGACCTCGTCCCGTTCGATATGGGCGGTACCAGCACGGACATCTCACTGATCACCGAAGGCCGCGCCTCACTGTCAGCGGATGGCGGCCTTGCCGATCAGCGCATCGCGCTGCGCAGTCTCGACATCGCCAGCATCGCAGCCGGAGGCGGTTCGATCGCGACCGTCGATGCCAGCGGCACCTTCCGCGTCGGGCCGGAAAGCGCCGGCTCGGTGCCGGGGCCTGCCTGCTACGGCAATGGTGGTCTCGAAGCGACCGTCACCGATGCGAGTGTCATTCTCGGTTATCTCGATGCGTCTGCCTTCATGGGCGGTAAGCGTCCGCTGGACCGCGCAGCCTCCGAAGCGGCCATCGACCGTCTCGCAGCATCGCTCGGGCTGTCGCGCGAGGATGCGGCGGCGGGCGTCTATCGCATGGTCAATCTCCGCATGGCCGACGGCATTCGGCTGATGACCCTGCGCCGCGGCGTCGATCCGCGGCGTTATGCTATGCTCAGCTTCGGGGGCGCTGCTGGTCTGCATGCGGCCGAAGTGGCGCGCGAACTCGAAATCAAGCGCATCATCGTACCGACAGCGGCATCGGTGCTGTCGGCGTGGGGCATGCTGACCAGCGATCTGCGCTATGAGGTCAGCAGTACGCATTACAGCGCGGGCCAGCGCATCACGCCGGCGGAAGTACGGGCGATTTTCGCTGATATCGAAGCGCAGGCGACCGGCCGGTTGCAACCGTGGTTCGGCGGAAAGATCGTGGTCGAGCGCTCGGCAGAAATGCGGTACGGCGAACAGATTTTCGAGATCGACGTTCCGCTGGGCGATCTCGACTGGGCCTCGGACGACATCGTCGATCGGACCGAGGAACTGTTCCATCGCCGTCACGAAGAACTCTACACCTATGCGTCGCCGGATCAGGAAGTCGTTTTCGTCAATGCGCGCGCGGCTGCGATTGGCGTCATTCCGCGAGGGGCGAGCGCGTCGCGTGTTCCCGCTGCGGTGTCCGCCTGCGCGCCATCAGGCAAGCGCAATGCGTTCTTCGGGGCGTGGAAGGAAGTACCGGTCTATGCAGCGAATATGCTTGGGCCCGGTCATGCCATCAATGGTCCTGCGATCGTCGAGGCGGAAACCACGACGGTGGTGGTCAATGACGGCGACCGCATCACGGTGAACGATCTCGGCTGGCTCGATATCTCGCTGGCATAGGCCACAGTCTGAGTAAATTGGTTCTGATAGCCTTGCTCGCACTTCGGGCTGCCCAATGGCGGATTCTGGCGCAAAGCGGGCGTCCACATTCAACTGCAGTAGCGGCGTCAACCCATGTTCTGCTCGAAACCGCCGGGGGTCGTCGCCACCAGAAGCGACGGGCGGCCGAGCAGGTCCGACCGGATCGCGGCGACGTTCGCCCTGCACCACCTCGACGCCGGCCTGGCAGCTCGCCTTCGACGTGTTGCGAGTGGGTATTCCGCTTCTTTCTGTTGTCCAGCTAGATGTCCTTGGTCGTGCTTCGCGCGATCGCCATGAAAGCGCGGGCGGCGGCGGTCTGGTAACGGTGGGCATCCCATAGGAGCGCGCCCGAACGCCGTATCCACGGCGGCCCAATAGGGATCATCACGAGGTCCTTCCGGGCATTCAGGCTTCGGTCGGCGAGGACGGTCGGCAATCCTCCGGATTTTGCCAGTTCGATCAGCGCCTCGACCGAATCCATCTCGACGCGGATATCGAGTTTCGTGTCCGGCGGTAGCGATTCATCGAGAATGCGCCGCGTCGCGAATGCCGTCGTCAGCAATGCCAGCGGACGCCGAGCGAGGGCCGCCAGTGAAATGGAGGCCTGCTGCGTCCGGTTTTGCGATTTTGCGAGCACGAGGACCAACCGTTCCTCGAACAGTCGGCCAGCGCCCAGCTCAGGATGCTGCGGCGGATCGAAAGCAATTCCAAGGTCGAGATGCCCGGACAGGATGCGCTGCTCGACACTTCTAGCATTGCTGGCCTCCACGCTGAGCCGGACAGCGGGATACTTGTCGCTGAACTCGCCGATGATCTGCGGCAGGAAGGCGGTGCTGTAGGTGTGGATAACGCCCACACGAAGGGTGCCGGTCATGCCGCCTTCCAGTTCGGCAATCGCGGTGCGGGCCGCCTCGGTCTGAACCATCAGGCGTTGGGCATGTTCGCGGAGCGCCAGTCCCGTTGCGGTCAGTTGCATGCCGTTGGAGGTCCGGTCGAACAGGACGGTGGCCAGGTCCTGTTCGAGTGCGCGTATCTGCTGCGACAGCGTCGGCTGGGAAACGCCGAGGATCTCAGCGGCCTTTGCCATTCGCCCATGCGTGGCAATTGCGAGAAAGTATCCGAGGCGCCGGGGGTCCATGGCCGATTATATCTTCCTATCGCATCGATAGTTTTTATTCTGTTGGCCTATGACGCCTGTCATGCCACTGTTTGTCAACGTCGGATTTGGCGCGGCATCTGAGCCACCCATCCCGAGCAAAATCAGAATCGGAACGGGAGGCTTTCATGCTGCCACAACTGACCTTTTGGGCTTGTGCGCGCCTGGCCGCGGCGGTGCTGGGCTCGGTCGCCATCGGCGCTAACGGGGCCGCGGCTCAGGATTATCCAACCAAACCGATCCAATTGATCGTTCCCTTCGCGGCCGGCGGTGCTGCCGATATCATCGGGCGAACGATTGCGGAGAAGCTGGGCCAGATCTACGGCCAGCAGGTTATTATCGACAACAGGGCAGGGGCAGGATCGAATATCGGCATCAACGCGGCCGCCAAGAGCGCGCCGGACGGCTACACGCTGGTGCTTGCGTCGATTGCCGTGGCGGTCAACCCCTGGTTGTTCAAGTCGATGCCGTACGACCCTATGAAAGACCTGACACCGCTGACCCTGGCGCTGGAGACACCGAATGTGGTGCTGGTCCCGACCTCTTCATCGATCAAGAACATCAAGGATCTGATTGCCTTTTCCAAGGAGAGGGCAAAGTCGGGTGGCGCCACCTATGGCTCGGCCGGCATCGGATCCTCTCTGCATCTCGCCGCGGAAATGTTCCGGCAACAGGCCAATGTCGAACTGACCCACGTGCCCTATCGCGGTTCGTCGCCGGCGCTGACCGACCTGATGTCCGGGCGGATCGACCTGATGTTCGACAATGCCTCGACCGCCCTTCCGCAGGTGCAGGGCGGCAGCGTCCGCGCCATCGCCGTGACCACGAAGGAGCGCATTGCAGCGTTGCCGGACGTGCCGACGATCGCCGAATCCGGCGTGCCGGGCTTCGAGCTTGCCAACTGGTGGGCCATTTTTGGTCCGGGACATATGCCTCCGGCGCTGGCGGAGCGCATCAGCGCAGATATCCGCAAGGTTCTCGCCGACCCGGACGTGCAGAAGCGCTTCGCGGACGTCAGCGGTCGCGTGATCGCGTCGACGCCGCAGGAGCTGGCCGCGCATTTGGCCAAGGAGAGCGCCAAGTGGAAGCAGGTCGTCGATGCCGCCGGGATTCGCGGCAGCCAGTAGCGCCAACGTCCGCCATCACGCGATCAGTCACTCAGGGAACATCAAGCGCGCCCATAGCGTGGGCGCGCAGGGAGAACGATGTGAAGAAGTTGGTTTCAGGTTTTATGGCATCCGTGGTGTTCTTCGCGGCCTCGGCTGCGTCGGCGCAGGAAACCAAGCCGCTCAAGCTCGGTGCCGTGCTCGACATGTCTGGCCTGTTCGCCGACATTACGGGCCCGGGCAGCGAGACTGCCGCCAGGATGGCTGTTGAGGATTTCGGCGGCGAGGTGCTCGGCCGCAAGGTCCAGATCGTCGTCGCCGACCATCTCAACAAGTCCGACCTCGCGGCTAACTTCACCCGCGAGATGATCGACAACCAGGGCGTCGAAGCGATCGTCGACGTTGCAGGCTCGGCTACGGCGCTGGCTGCGGCCGAGATGGCGAAGGCGCGCGGCAAGATCATCATGTTCAATGGTCCAGGCGCCGTCCGGCTGACCAACGAGGCCTGCGGGCCCACCATCGTCCACTACACCTATGACACCTATGCGCTGGCCAGCGTCACAGGCCTTGCCACGGTGAAGCGTGGACTGAACAGCTGGTTCTTCCTCACAGCGGACTACGCCTTCGGCCAGGAACTGGAGCGTGACACGTCGAATATCGTCGTCAAGGCGGGCGGCAAGGTGCTCGGCAGCGTCAAGCACCCGATCAATACGTCGGACTTCTCGTCGTTCCTGCTGCAGGCCCAGAGCTCCAAGGCCAACGTCGTCGGCCTCGCCAATGCTGGCGGCGACACCATCAACGCGATCAAGCAGGCGGCAGAGTTCGGCCTGAGCCAGTCCGGTCAGAAGATGGCGCCATTGCTGGCCTTCATCTCCGACATCGACAGCGTCGGGTTGGAAACCGCGCAAGGCCTGTTGCTGGCCGAGGCGTTTTACTGGGACCTCAACGACGAAACGCGGGCATTCTCGAAGCGCTTTATGGACCGCACCAAGCGCGCGCCGACCTCGGCGCAGGCCGGCGTCTATTCCTCGGTCACGACCTATCTGAACGCGGTCAAGAAGGCCGGTACTGTCGAATCAGCATCAGTCATGAAGGCGATGAAGGACACGCCGATCAACGACATGTTTGCCAAGAACGGCCGGATCCGCGAGGACGGTCGCATGGTGCACGACATGTACCTGTTCGAGGTGAAGAAGCCGTCAGAATCCAAAGCGCGATGGGACGACTACAAACTTCTGGCAACCGTCTCCGGCGACGACGCCTTCCAGCCGCTTGCGGCTTCGCGCTGCCCGCTGATCAAGAAGTAGCCCGCGACGAAGTGGCCAACGGCGGATCACTGGCAAAGGTGATCCGTCAGGCGCGGTCGGGGACAACAGGAAGATACCTATCATGCACAGCAGCGTGGCCATCCGGGTCGAGGCGGTCGAGACGATCCTGATCGACGTGCCGACGATTCGTCCTCATCGCCTGTCGATGCATACGATGAACAGCCAGACCCTCGTCATCGTGATGATCCAGTGTTCAGACGGGACGGTCGGCATCGGCGAAGGCACGACCATCGGTGGCCTCAGCTACGGCGAGGAAAGTCCGGAAGGCATCAAGCTCACCGTGGACACCTACATTGCTCCGGCGATCGTCGGCGGGGATGCGTCGCGCGTCGCTTTGCTGATGAACTTGGTGAAGCTGCACGTCAAAGGCAACCGTTTTGCCAAATGTGCGGTGGAGACGGCACTTCTAGACGCGCTGGGCAAGCGCCTCGGCCTGCCGGTTTCGGAACTGCTCGGCGGCCGGCAGCACGACAGCCTGCCGGTGGCGTGGACGCTGGCCAGCGGTGACACCAGCCGCGACATCGTCGAAGCCGAGCAGATGCTCGATATGCGCCGCCACAACATTTTCAAGTTAAAGATCGGCTTGCGTTCCGTCGACGCCGACGTGGCGCATGTTGCGGCCATCAAGAAGGCGCTCGGCGACCGCGCCAGCGTCCGGGTCGACGTCAATCAGGCCTGGAGCGAGCCGGAGGCGCGGCGCGGCATCCCAGCTCTCGAGGCGGCCGGTGTGGACCTGGTCGAGCAGCCGCTGTCACGCGACAATCGCGGCGCCCAGACCCGCCTCAGCGGCCGCTTCGCGGTGCCGCTGATGGCCGACGAAGCCTTGCATGGCACAACGGACGCCTTCGACATCGCGACGCGCGGCGCCGCCGATGTCTTCGCGTTGAAGATCAACCAGGCCGGCGGTCTGTATGATGCGGTGAAGATGGCCGCGATCGGCGAGGCGGCAGGCGTAGGCTTGTATGGCGGGACGATGCTGGAGGGCGGGGTCGGCACCGCGGCGTCGGCGCAGGTTTTTTCCGTGCTGCCGAAACTCGCATGGGGGACCGAACTGTTCGGGCCGCTGCTGCTGACCGAGGAGATTCTCGCGACGCCGCTGCGTTACGGTGACTTCGTGTTGCAGGTGCCCACAGGCCCCGGAATCGGAGTCGAACTGGACATGGATCGGGTCGCGTTTTTTCGGCGCGATGGCTACGCGCCCCGTCTCCAATCATCCCGTGCAACGACAGGAGTTTGAATCATGCTGTTTCACGTGGAGATGGACGTGCAGATTCCGGCCGGACTTGCGGTGGACCTGGTCGATCAGTTGAAAAAGACCGAGCGTGAACGTGCGCAGGAATTGCAGAACAGCGGCCAGTGGCGCCATCTTTGGCGGGTTGCCGGCCGCTACGCCAATGTCAGCATTTTTGACGTCGAGAGCAACGAGGTGCTGCACGACATCCTGTCGACTTTGCCGCTGTTTCCCTTCATGCGCGTGACGGTGACGCCGTTATGCCGGCATCCTTCGTCGGTCCGCACGGACGACAAATAGGAGCCTTTCATTTTGAGCTTGCGCGTCATCAGCGCGCGAGCACGATGATCTTTCCACCGGCTACGGCTTCAGCGTCACCGGAGCCAACAAGCCGTTGGGCTTCTTGGCGGACTTCACCGGGTTGCGCGCTCGCACACGCTACCTGGCCGGCTGGGCCGGCAGCGGCGACACGCGCGATCAGGTGCGGCTGTTCTTCCCCACGCTCGAGGCAGCGATCGCCTATTGCGAGCGCGAAGGGTTCGACCACACCGTCGTGCCCGCGCCGGGGGGGG
>LNAP01003029.1_pt1 | contig 16287 bp, 13 predicted proteins | sample 602601 | NCBI WGS metagenome assembly LNAP01 (sample SAMN02440304, study PRJNA202911) | soil metagenome | biome: Subtropical and temperate rainforests or woodlands; isolation source: soil samples (1 kg each in a 20% v/v slurry with milli Q water) were... ... | reverse complement strand
CGCCGAGTGCACCGTGTATTCCCTGGACATGGGCGCCCTGCTGGCCGGCACCAAGTACCGCGGCGATTTCGAGAAGCGCCTGAAAACCGTGCTCAAGGATCTGTCGAAAGACCCCGGATCGATCCTGTTCATCGACGAGATCCACACCATCATCGGCGCCGGCGCCACCTCGGGCGGCTCGATGGACGCGTCGAACCTCTTGAAGCCCTCGCTGCAGTCGGGCGAGCTGCGCTGCATCGGCTCGACGACCTACAAGGAATACCGCAACTACTTCGAGAAGGATCGCGCGCTGGTGCGCCGCTTCCAGAAGATTGACGTGCCGGAGCCTTCGATCGCCGACGCCGTCGAGATCATGAAGGGCCTGAAGCCGGTCTACGAGAAGCATCACCACGTCACCTACACCGACGATGCCATCAAGGCCTCGGTCGAGCTGTCGGCGCGCTACATCCACGACCGCAAGCTGCCCGACAAGTCGATCGACGTGATCGACGAGGTCGGCGCCGCCCAGATGCTGCGCACGCCCGACATGCGCAAGACCACCATCGAGGTCCACGACATCGAGGAGATCGTCGCCAAGATCGCCCGCATCCCGCCCAAGAGCGTGTCGAAGGACGACACCGAGATGCTGCGCAAGATCGACCGCGACCTCAAGACCGTGGTGTTCGGCCAGGAGCGGGCAATCGACCAGCTCTCTGCCGCGATCAAGCTCGCCCGCGCCGGACTGCGCTCGCCGGAGAAGCCGATCGGCTCCTACCTGCTGGCCGGCCCCACGGGCGTCGGCAAGACCGAGGTGACGCGCCAGCTCGCGCGCCTGCTCGGGCTGGAGCTCATCCGCTTCGACATGTCGGAGTACATGGAGCGGCACTCGGTCTCGCGCCTGATCGGCGCGCCGCCGGGCTATGTGGGCTTCGACCAGGGCGGCCTGCTGACCGACCAGGTCAACCAGCATCCGCATTGCGTCATCCTGCTCGACGAGATCGAGAAGGCGCATCCCGACGTGTTCAACGTGCTGCTGCAGGTGATGGACTACGGCAAGCTCACCGACCACAACGGCCGGACGGTGGATTTCCGCAACGTCATCCTGTGCATGACGACCAACGCAGGCGCGGCCGACATCGCCAAGCCGGCGCTGGGCTTCGGCCGCGAGGCACGGCACGACGAGGACGACGAGGCGATCAACCGGCTGTTCGCGCCGGAGTTCCGCAATCGTCTCGACGCCGTGATCAAGTTCGCCAACCTCGGCCCCGAGAGCATGAACAAGGTGGTCGACAAGTTCGTGGCCGAGCTTGAAGTGCAGCTTGCCGATCGCAAGGTGTTCATCGAGCTGAGCGACGGCGCGCGCCGCTGGCTGGCGGAGAAGGGCTACGACCGCCTGTTCGGCGCCCGGCCGCTCGCCCGCGTCATCCAGGAATACCTCAAGAAGCCGCTCGCCGAGGAAGTGCTGTTCGGCAAGCTGTCCCAGGGTGGCGGCACGGTGCGTGTCGACACCAAGGGCGAAGGTGCTGCCCAGGAGCTTGCCTTCACCTTCCTGCCGCCTGAAAGGGATGCCCTGCCACCGGCTAGCCAAGAGCCTGTGCTGGCTGAGTGAAGCTCTTCCGGCCGGTTTGGGTCGCGTTTCGGACCGCGGTGATCGCCACCGCGGTCTTCTGGGTCACGATATTCATCATCGAGAACAGCGGCTGGGAGGCCCCGATGGGTGCCATCCAGCCGCTGGCGTTCTTCGTGATCTTCTTCTTCGGCGCGCTCCTGGCGCGCAGGCACTGATTGTGAAGCGCGGGCCTCGATCAATCACCGGCGGCGATGTTCCGTTCGTTGGCGATGCCGGCGAAGGTCTCGACCGTGCGATCGAACAGCCTGGCGAAGCCCGCACCGTCGAGGCCGACAGGATCGAAGCCCAATTCGCGAAGGCGCGCCGCGACGGCCGGGTCCCTCAACACGGCGAGCACCGCGCTGTGTATCCGCGCCAGGATCGGCTCAGCCGTTCCCTTCGGCGCCAGTAGGCCCTGCCAGGTCGTCTGCACGAAGCCCGGCGCCACGGTCTCGCTTGCGGTGACGACATCCGGAAAGGCGGCAGGCCGCGCTTCGCTGGTCACGGCGAGCGCCACGAGATGACCGGCCCGCGCCTGCTGGGCGCCAGCCGAGAAGGTGACCACACCGGCGTCGATGGTGCCGGTCAGCAGGTCCTGCAACAGCGGACCGCCGCCGCGATAGGGGACATGGGTCACGCGCAGGTCGCCGGCCGCGCGCAGCAGCAGCTCGCTGGTCAGATGCTGCGAGCTGCCAAGACCGGGCACGCCGACATTGAGCTTGCCGGGCTGTGCTTTTGCCGCTGCTGCAAAATCCTGGATCGATCTGATGCCCGAGTTGGGATGGGTGAATACGCCTTGCGGCGCGGAGATGGCGAGCGTCGCCGGCACGAAGGCTGGCCGCAGCGCCGGAGTACCGGCCACGGGAATGGCTTCCGTCGCGGCGAAGGTGTCGTTCACCAGCGCAAAGGTGTAGCCATCCGGCGCGGCGCGCGAAGCGCTTTGGGTGCCGACGCGGCCCGAGCCACCGCCGATGTTCTCGATCACGACACTCTGGCCCAGTTCGGCGCCCAGCGGCGCCTGGATGGTGCGCCCGAACGTGTCGACGCCGCCGCCGGGCGGCCACGGCACGACAAGACGCACGGCGCGGGAAGGCCAGGCTTCCTGTGCGCGCACGATGGCAGGTGCCGCAAGCGGAACGAGGGTGCCGCCGACGGCGGCGGCGCGCAGGAAAGTGCGTCGGGTGGGAAAGCGAAACATCGCGGGGGTACTCCAGGGAACGCGGGGAAGAATGAGAGAAGGCGCAGGCACGCGCCGGCAGCTTCTAGCTGCGACAGCAACAGGATTGGACGCGGGGGATGGCGTTGCTCGTCATGGCGCAACCATCGTCCGATTCGGTGCAGCCGGTAAATAACCGGGAAAACCAAAGATTCGGCCGGCACAGAAAGCATCTTCTGCGAAGCGGCCGGCTCGCGACCGACAACTGTCGTGCGCGTAACACCGATGCAAGCGCCGATCGTTGACGGTCAGTGCGGCGTAATCGAGCCCGGAGAGAATTCCGCCACAGGCGCCCAGCCTGAAGGAGGATTTGCATGAAGATCAGCAACACCGTCGTGGCCTGCGAGCTGTTCATGGTCGTGTTGCCCGACTGGCATGCGCTCAAGCCGCAGGTCGGCGACAGTGCTCGCCAGTAAAGCCAGCTCCAGGCGAAGCGTGCGGCGCGCTCCGGCGCGCCGCTACTCGTTCTCCTTTCGGAACGGGGAGTACTCCATCAGCCCCTGGATCTCCCGCTCGACGGCAGGGCGCTCCTGCTTGAGGAAGTTGTCGACGGCGCGGCGGAAGCCGTCATCGACGATCCAGTGGGCCGAGAAGGTCGGCACCGGAAGATAACCGCGTTGGATCTTGTGGTCGCCCTGGGCGCCGGCCTCGACGCGCTGCAGGCCATGGGCGATGGCGTAGTCGATGGCCTGATAGTAGCAGGCCTCGAAGTGCAGGAAGGCGTGGCTCTCCAGGCAGCCCCAGTAGCGGCCGTAGAGCGTGTCGTCGCCCTTGAGGTTGAGCGCGCCGCCGACCGGGCGGCCATCGGCCTCGGCCATCACCAGCACGACCTTGTCGGCCATGGTCGATCCCAGGATGTCGAAGAAGGAGCGGGTCAGGTAGGGCGAGCCCCACTTGCGGCCGCCGGTGTCCATGTAGAAGGCGAAGAAGGCGTCCCAGTGCTCGGGCTTGATCTCCTCGCCGCACAGTGCCCGCACGCTCAGGCCCTCGCGCCGCACCGATTCGCGTTCCTTGCGGATCGCCTTGCGCTTGCGCGAGGCGAGTGCCGCGAGAAAATCGTCGAAGCAGCCGTAACCGTTGTTGTGCCAGTGGTACTGCCGGCCCAGTCGCAGCAGCCAGCCATGCTCGCCGAAGCGCTTCCAGTCGGCCTCGGTGCAGTAGGTGGCGTGGACCGAGCTGATGCGGTTGTCGCCGGCGATCTTGGCCAGCATGTCGATCATGGCGTCGCACACGCCGGCGGCGTAGGGCCCCGGCCGCACGAACAGGCGCGGACCCGGCACCGGTGTGAACGGCACGGCGACCTGGAGCTTGGGATAATAGCGCCCGCCGGCGCGCTCGAAGGCCTGCGCCCAGCCATGATCGAAGACGTATTCGCCCTGGCTATGGCCCTTGAGATAGAGGGGGGCGGCGCCCAGCAGGCTGCCATCCTCGGCCTCGGCCAGCAGGTATTGTGGCTGCCAGCCGGTGCGCCGGCCGACCGACTTGGAATCCTCCAGCGCCTTCAGGAATCCGTAGCTGAGGAAAGGATTGCCGGCCGAGCCCGGCGCCAGCGCACAGGCATCCCACTGGTCGGCGTCGACGGCGGAAAGCGACTCTACAACACGCAGGCCGATGGTCGGGGAGGCATCCGGCATGGATCGAGCATAGCGCGAAACGTGCCAGAAATTGTGCCGGGAATTTGTCCGTTCTTTTGTGTACTATCCCAGGACTGGGAGACCACAGGCCAAACCTCCGCACAGATGGGGATGCGCCGTTGAAAGACTTGATTGGCAGGGAGATATCCGCCGTGGCGTTCGCGCGCGATGGCGTCGAGTTCCATTTCGACGGTCCGATCCTGCGCAGCCGCACGGATCCACAGGTCGCCGTCGGCGAAGCCGTCTATAGTTTTCCCAAGCCCGGCTCGCGTGACGCGCTTTGCCTAGTCATCGGCGCGACCGTCCGTTCACTGAATTTGGACGACTCCCGGCATATCGAGTTCACGACCAGCAACGGCTGCCGGGTGCGTCTCCCCTTGGGCGCGGGTGGAATGCTGCACTTCAGGGCAGAGGGGCTGTTCCAGGTCGGATGAGACCCGCTATTCGGCCGGCTTGTGGCTGCTCGCGAGCTCGTCGGGCGAGCGGCTGAAGCGCTTCTTTGTCCACAGGCCGATGCGGTCGATATAGACGAGCGCCACCGGCACGACGACCAGGGTGAGCAGGGTCGAGCTGATCAGGCCGCCGATCACGGCATGCGCCATCGGTGCGCGCTGGCTGGCACCTTCGCCCAGACCGAGCGCCAGCGGCATCATGCCGAACACCATGGCCAGCGTGGTCATCAGGATGGGCCTGAGCCGGATCGAGCCTGCTTCGATCAGCGCCTCGTTGACTGGCGTGCCGCGCGCGCGGGCCTGATTGAAGAAATCCACCAGCAGGATGGCGTTCTTGGTGACCAGGCCCATCAGCATGATGAAGCCGATGGCCGAGAAGATGTTGAGCGTGGTGCCGGCCACCAGCAGCCCCAGGAACACGCCGATCAACGACATCGGCAGCGACATCATGATGGCGACGGGCTGCAGGAAGGAGCCGAACTGCGAGGCCAGGATCAGGTAGATCAGGATCACGGCGAGCAGCAGCGCCTGGCCGGCATAGGCCGCGCTCTCGGCCATGTCCTTGGTCGAGCCGCCGAACACGAAGCGGTAGCCGGGCGGCAGCTTGATGTCGGCCAGGAGCTTCTGCATGTCGCTCGAAACCTCGCCCGCGGAGCGGCCCGAGACGTTGGCGGTGATCCAGACCTCGCGGTTGAGGTCGCGGCGGTTGATCTGCGAGGCGCCGACATCGTTCACGATATCGGCGATCTGGGCGATGTGGACCATGCGCGGCAGGCCGTTGGCCTCGGTGCCGGCGGTCAACCAGATGCGCTGCAGGTCGGCGAGCCCGGTGCGGTCGTCGACCGGCAGGCGGACCATGACGGTATAGTTCTCGCCGTCGGGCGCGCGCCACAGGCTGGTCTCGTCGCCGGCGAACAGGGGCCTGAGCGACTGTGCCACCAGCGCCGAGCCCAGGCCGAGATCGGAAGCCGCGTCGCGGCGCAGTCGCACCGACAGGACCGGCTTGGCGGCTTTCAGGTTGCGGTCGAGATCGACCAGACCCGGGATCGCCGCGGCCCGACGCATGACGTCCTGGGAGATCGCATCGAGCACCGCCATGTCCGGTCCCTGCAGGGACACCTGCAGCATCTTCTGGACGCCGCCGCCCGGCCCGCCCGGCACGTTGATCGATACCAGGATGCCGGGGATGCTGGCCAGGCGCTCGCGCAACGGCTGGGCAAGCTGGTTGGGCGAGCGTTTGCGCTCCTTCACAGGCTTCAGCTTGAGATAAAGGCTCGCCTGGTTCTTGCCGACGGCATAGCCAGTATTGACCGTGCCGTAGGTGTAGGCCACCTCGGGGAACTCGCGGACCGCGGCGTCGACCTGGCGCAGCTTGGCCTCGGTATATTCCAGCGACGAGCCGACCGGCGCCTCGATCGACACGACCTGCTCGCCAAGATCGGCCTCGGGCACGAACTCGAAGCCGATGTACTTCGGCAGGGCGAAGCTGCCCAGGAAAGTCGCCAGGGCGATCAGGAGCGTGAGCTTGGGCCAGCGCAGGGACCAGCCCAGCACGCCGCGGTAGATGCCGTTGGCGCGCTCCTGGACGGCATTGACGGTGCGGGCGAAGCGGCCGGTCCCGTGGGCCTGCGGGTCGTACCAGACCGACGACAGCATCGGGTCCAGCGTGAACGACACGAACAGCGAGATCAGCACGGCAGCCGAGACCATGACGCCGAACTGGAAGAAGAAGCGGCCGATGATGCCGCCCATGAAGGCGACAGGCAGGAATACCGCGACGATGCAGAAGGTGGTGGCCAGCACCGCCAACCCGATCTCGTTGGTGCCGTCGATGGCGGCCTGGCGGTGTGTCTTGCCGAAGCCGATGTGGCGCATGATGTTCTCGCGCACTACGATGGCATCGTCGATCAGGATGCCGATGGCGAGGCTGAGCGCCATCAGCGTCAGCACATTCAGCGTGAAGCCGAAGGCGGCCATCACCATGAACGAGCCGAACACCGAGATCGGCAGCGCCAGCCCGGTGATCACCGTGCTGCGCCAGGAATGCAGGAACAGGAAGACGATGGCGATGGTGAGCAGGCCGCCCTCGACCATCGTCTGCTGCACGTTGTCGACCGAGTTCTGGATGCCGCGCGAGGCGTCGCGCACGACCTCGAGCTTCACGTCGGGCGGCAGGGTGGGCTGCAGCTCGGCCACGGCCTTGCGCACGCCGCGGGCCACGTCGATGGTGTTGGCGCCCTGGGTCTTGACGATGTCGATGGCAAGGGCGCGCTCGCCGTTCAGCAGGGCGACGTTCTCGCGCTCCTGCTCGCCGTCGACCACCGTGGCGATCTCGCGCAGATACACCGGAGCCAGGCCGCGCCGGGCGACGATGAGGTCGGCGAAGCTGCCGGGCTCGGCGATGCGTCCGGTGACCTCGACCAGGCGATCGTCGTTGCCGCGCTGCACGTTGCCGGCGGGGAAGTTCTGGTTCTCCTCCCGCACCACCTTCATGATGTCGTTGACGCCAACGCGCAGCGAATGCATGCGGCCGGGATCGAGCTCGATGTTGATCTGGCGCTTGACGCCGCCGGCGATCTTGGCGCTGCCGACGTCGCGGACCGTCTGCAGGCGTTTGACGATGACCTGGTCGGCAAGCGTCGTCAGGTCCCGCACCGAGCGGATGTCCGAGCGCACCGCGATCGAGATGACCGGCTGGTCGTCCGGATCGTAGCGCTGAATCAGGGGTTCCTTGACCTCGGGCCGGAAAGCGGCGCGGACCTGCTGGACCTTCTCGCGAACATCCTGCAGGGCGACGGCCGACGATACCGAGAGCTCGAACTCGGCGATGACGATCGACTGGCCTTCGAGCGAGCGTGACGACAGGGTCTTGATGCCGGCCACGGCATTGACGGCTTCCTCGACCTTGCGGCTGATCTCGCTTTCCACCGTCTCCGGCGCGGCGCCGGGATAGTTCGTGGTGACCACCACGATCGGGAAGTCGACATTGGGGAACTGGTCGATGCCGAGCTGGCGATAGGAGAACAGGCCCATCACCAGCAACGCCACCATCATCATGGTGGCGAAGACCGGGTTGTCGACGGCGATCCGGGTGAGCTTCATCGCCGCCGCCTACTGGGCCGCGACGATCTTGACCGGCTGTCCTGCCTTGAGGCCGGGCAGGGGAGCGGAGACGATCATCATGCCCGATTCCAGGCCCTTCACCTCGACGAGCTCGCCGCGCGACCAGGTGCGGACGGCGCCGACCGGCTTGCGCACCAGCACGCCGTTTTCGATCGCGAGGACATAGGCGCCATCGTCGTCCTTGCGCATGGCCGCAGCGGGGACGGCCAGCGCATGGGCCTTCTCGGCCACGTTCACCGTGCCGGTGGCGAACAAGCCGCCGCGCAGCGCGTCGTGCCGGTCGCTGATCTCGACATAGACCGGGATCGAGCGCGAGCCGGCCTGTGCGGTCGGGCTTATGCGCGTGATCTGGCCGCGGAACTCACGCTCGCCGAAGCCTTCCAGCGTCACGCTCGCAGCCAGGCCGACCTTGAGGCGCACGACGTCGGCCGCGGGCATCTGGGCCGCGACCTCGACATGCCTGGTGTCGAGCAGGGCCAGGATCTTGCCGTCGATGGGCAGCGATTCGCCCTGGTTGGCGATGCGCTCGCCGACCACGCCGTCGAACGGCGCCCGCACCTCGGCATCGCGCAGGCTCCGCTGGGCGATCTCGAGCTGGGCTTCGGCCACCGACACCATGGAGGCCTTGTTCTCGGCGGCGGCGCGGGCGGCATCGAGCGCCGACTGCGAGACGATGTTGCGCTTGGCCAGCGTCTCCTTGTCGCCGAGATCGCGCGCCGTCCAGCGCGCATCGGCGCGCGCGGCATCGAGTGCCGACTGCCGTTCGTTGACACGCGACTGCAGCTCGCTGGTCTCGAAGCGCGCGAGGACCTGGCCCTTGGCGACGCGGTCGCCTTCGCGCACCAGCACCTCGGCCAGGCGGCCGGCGACGCGCGCCTTCACGATCGTCTGCTCGATCGGCTGGGTGGCGCCGGTGAAGCGCACGACGTCGACCAGGCCACGCGGCTTGATGGTGTGCAGCTCGGCCGCGATCAGCTCGATCGGCCTCTCGCCCGGCTTGGCCGTCGTGGCGACGGAAGCGCCGTTGCTGGACACCTTGCCGTTCTTCCAGGCGAAGGCGCCACCCGCCAGCACCACGACGCCGGCTAGGGCGACGAGTAGCAACTTGCGCTTGGCGTTCATGGCCGCAGTCCTTTCAGCACGAAATCGATATACGCGGCGTAGAAGCGGTCGCTGTCGACCGGCTGGGTCTCGTCGTAGGGGGCGATCGAGCGCAGCCACACGGAATGCATGGCGATGGGTTGGGCCAGGATGATTGCCGTCATCTCGATGTCGTCGATGGGCCGGAACTCGCCGCGCGCCACGCCGCGCCGCAGGGTCTTGGCGAACAGCTCGCGGCCGCGCACGTCGAAGTTGGAGCAGTAGAAGTGGGCGACGTCGGGGAAGTTTCCGGCCTCGGCCAGGATCAGCTTGATCACGCCGCCCAGCGGGCTCTCGGCGAACTCGCGGAACTTGGCGGTGAGCTCGCGCAGCAGCTCTTCGGTCGTGCCCTCGAAGCAGTCGACCAGCTCGTTGGCGCGCACCAGCGGCTCGCCGATCGCCTCGACGATCACCGCCTTGAAGAGCTCTTCCTTGTTCTTGAAGTAGAGGTAGGGCAGGCCCTTGCTGACGGCCGCCGCCTTGGCGACGTCCTCGAGCTTGGTCGCGGCGAATCCCTTGGTGACGAACAGCTCCAGCGCCGCCTGCGCAATTTCCCGCGAGCGGTCTTGCGGCCGGCGCGTCCGGGTTGCTGTTTCCGGACCATCCGGCATGATATTGACTGACTGGTCAGTATTCATATTCCGCTATGTAGAGCGGAATATGGGCGGCGACAAGGCGCCTCTACGGTGAATTTCTCTCTATTTTTTATTGCCCAGATTGACCTTCAGAGCCATCTGAGCGCGGCCTACGTACTCCTCGATCCTCGAAGGGTTCCTGTCGATAGCCCATCGGAGCTTGTCGAAGCGGATCAGCAGGAAAAGGCGATCAAGCTCCGGCTTCAGCCGTGCGTGCTCTTCGTCCGACAGACCATAGCCCTGTCGGAACGCAGCCATCTCTTCGATGGTCGGCGTCCCGTCTCTCAAGTGTTGGCGGATGACATACAGCAAGTCGAAGTGAGGGACGATGTGCGCTTCCGCGGACCCCCAGTCGAGCAGGTTGACCTGCCCGGAGGGCTCAACAAGCGTGTTCCACATGGCAAGGTCGCCGTGGTTCAAGCCGAACTGGAATGTCTTGTCGCGCAGCTCCTCAAGGAGACGGCGAGCCACCGGCAATAGGTCTCGGGTCAGGACGCCAAGGTCGATCAGCGGGTCGCCGTCAGTGAGGCTCTCAATGTTGTAGGTCAGATGCTTCAGCCATGACGCCCGTTGGCCGCCCGGCGTGTCGTCGAAAAAGTCTTCGCCCCAACCCGTGACCTTGATGGAGTGCGTGAGCCTTGCGTACTCGCCCAGCTTCCGCCAGATCGAGGTCCGGTCGCCTTCGACCTGCTTGCCGTTGATGCCTTCGACAAATGTCTCGATCATGAAGGCGTTGCCGTCGATTTCACCGACCGAAAGCACCGATGGTCCCGGCACGCCGAGCGTCGAGGACTGTTCAATGCACCACTTCTCTTTGCGATAGTCCTGAAGAGCCCGGTGTTGTCGATGCCCTTGGCTGAGCTTGACGACGGCGCGGCCGTTGGCCGTCTCGACCAGGAAATTCTTGTTGTTGCTGCCTTGGCCGATCGGGCGGACGGATCGGACCTGCTCCCGCAGGAATGCCGCCGCTATGTCCGATGCGACGGCGCTGTCGTTCGGCTTCGGGTCCATGGATCAGCATCGCACATAAAAGAAGTCCGGCAGACCGAAGTCGCCGGACCCGTACAGTTACGCCTTTCCGCCCCCAAAGGCGGGACGTCTTATTGACTTAAAGACTTGTCGTTTAGAAGGTGGCTTCCGGTGGGGCCATGAGGGCACCCACGCGGAAGCCGAAAGGCGTTCGGTTAGAGGGGCCAAAGCTCGAGGCTTTGGCCTACGCCCTTTCCTTTTTTACTGCTTCTTCTTCTTAGCAGCCTTCTTCTTCGCAGCCTTCTTCTTAGCAGCCATAACTGTCTCCTATGGTTAGCTTTGAGGCACCCAACCGTGGGAACCCCGGGGTACGCGGGTACGCTTCGTCACGCATGCTCAACTGCATCCAGTGGTGCCGCCGCAGGTCGTGCATTTGAGGCACGTCCCGTTGCGGACCATGGTGAAGTTGCCGCACTCCGGACAGGCATCCCCTTCGAAGCCCTTGAGCTTCGCCTCGAGGGCGAAACCAAGAGCGGAGGAGGATGCCTCTCCGACCGCGACGCTGACGACGGCCGCCGTGGCGCCAGGCGCCAAAGCGACGGTTGAACCGTCGTGCAGTTCGGTGGGCTGGGGACCGGCATGGACCGCCTGCTCGGCGATCGCAGTGTTGCCGGCCGTCCGGCCGTTCAGGACATAAAGGTTGCTGCGCACGTAGCCGACGCTGGCGATGCGCTTGACTTCAACAGCGGCCGCTTCGGCCGCATCGGTGCCAGGCGAGGGCAGGCCTTCGATCTGGCCGCGGCCGACGCTGTCGGGCCGCAGGTCGGACTGCTCGACATGGGCGAGGTCGGAGCGACCCAGGTAGGAGATCGCGAGCTCGCGGAAGATATAGTCGAGGACCGACGTCGACATCTTGATGGCGTCGTTGCCCTCGACCATCCCCGACGGCTCGAAGCGCGTGAAGGTGTAGGCCTCGACGAACTCTTCCAGCGGCACGCCGTATTGCAGGCCGATCGAGATCGCGATGGCGAAGTTGTTCATCACGCTGCGGAAGGCTGCCCCTTCCTTGTGCATGTCGATGAAGATCTCGCCGACCCGGCCGTCCTCGTATTCGCCGGTGCGCAGGTAGACCTTGTGGCCGCCGACGATCGCCTTCTGGGTATAACCCTTGCGCCGCTGCGGCAGGCGCTCGCGGCCGGCGCGGACCTCGCGCTCGACGATCCGTTCGACGATCCGCTCGGCAATGATGGGCGCGCGCTGAGCCGGCGTCATCTCGGCGAGATCGTCGTTGGCGGCAAGGTCATCACCCAATGCCATGGCCGACAGCGGTTGCGAGAGTTTCGAACCGTCGCGATAGAGAGCGTTGGCTTTCAGGCCGAGCTTCCACGACATCTCATAAGCCTTGCGGCAATCCTCGACCGTAGCTGCGTTTGGCATGTTGATGGTCTTGGAGATTGCGCCCGATACGAACGGCTGGGCTGCAGCCATCATGCGTATGTGACTCTCTGCAGACAAGTAGCGAGTGCCATCTCGTCCACAGGGATTCGCACAATCGAACACGGAGAGATGCTCGCGCTTGAGATCGCGCGCTGCTTCGATGCTCATCGTCCCGCACGCATGAACGTTCGCCGCGGCGACATCGCTCTTGGAGAATCCGATGCGAGACAGCACGTCGAGCTTGGGATCGGCGAGCGCATCGTCGTCGAGACCCAGCACGTTGCGGCAGAAGGCTTCGCCCAAGGTGTAGCGCGAGAAGGCAAAGCGGATGTCGAAGGAGGTCGCGATCGACTTTTCCACACGCTCGATGGCGCCAGGGTCGAAGCCGCGTGCCGCCAACGTCTCGTGGTTGATCGCGGGCGCTCCGGCGAGCGAGCCATGGCCGACAGCGTGGGCGATGATGCGCTCGATGGCAGCCTGGTCGTAGCCCAGCGTCTCGAGCGCCAGCGGGACGGTGCGGTTGATGATCTTGAAGTAGCCGCCGCCCGCCAGCTTCTTGAACTTCACCAGGGCGAAGTCGGGCTCGATGCCGGTGGTGTCGCAATCCATCACCAGGCCGATCGTGCCGGTGGGCGCGATGACCGAGACCTGGGCATTGCGGAAGCCATGCTGCTCGCCCAGCGTCAAAGCCTTGTCCCAGGCCCTTTTTGCCGCCTCGACGAGGGGGGCGTCGGGGCAGTTCGCGGAGTCGAGCGGCTGCGGACGGATCGCCAGGCTTTCGTAGCCGGCGGTTTCGCTGTGGGCGGCGCGGCGATGGTTGCGGATGACCCGCAGCATGGCATCGCGATTGTCGGCGTAGCCCGGGAAGGCACCCATCCATCCGGCCATCTCGGCCGAGGTGGCGTAGGCCGTGCCGGTCATGAGGGCCGTCACGGCGCCGGCGATCGCCCGGCCGCTCGCGCTGTCGTAGCCGAGGCCGGTCGACATCAGCAGGGCGCCGAGGTTGGCGTAGCCCAGGCCGAGGGTGCGGTAGCGGTAGGAGAGCTCGGCGATCGTGCGCGAGGGGTACTGCGCCATCATCACCGAGATCTCGAGCACAACTGTCCACAGGCGGGTGGCGTGCTCGAACGCCGCGACATCGATCGTGCCGTCGGCCTGACGGAACCGCATCAGGTTCAGCGACGCCAGATTGCAGGCCGTGTCGTCGAGGAACATGTACTCCGAGCACGGGTTCGAGGCGTTGATGCGCCCCGACTGCGGGCAGGTGTGCCAGTCGTTGATGGTCGTGTCGTACTGCACACCGGGATCGGCCGAGTGCCAGGCGGCCTCGGCGACGCTGTCCCACAGCGCGCGCGCGTTCACCGTCTTGGCGGTCTTGCCCGTCGTGCGCTCGGTCAGCGCCCATTCCCGGTCCTGCTCGACGGCGCGCAGGAAGGCGTCGCTGACGCGGACGGAGTTGTTGGCGTTCTGGCCCGAGACGCTGAGGTAGGCCTCCGACTGCCAATCGGTGTCGAAGGTCGGGAACTCGATGTGCCGATAGCCCTGGCGGGCGAACTGGATGACCCGCTGGACGTAGTTCTCGGGCAGCGCGGCTTGTCGGGCGGTGACGATGGCGCGCCGCAGCGTCGGGTTCTGCTTCGGATCGAACGCGGCCTCGCCGTCGCCGTCGAGGCAGGCCTGCATCACCGCGTTGAGGTGCCGGTTGGCGAGCTGGGAGCCGGCAACCAGCGCCGCCACCTTCTGCTCCTCGAGCATCTTCCAAGCGATGAACTGCTCGATGTCGGGATGGTCAATGTCGACCGACACCATCTTGGCGGCGCGGCGCGTCGTGCCGCCCGACTTGATGGCACCCGCCGCGCGGTCGCCGATCTTGAGGAACGAAATCAGGCCGGACGACTTGCCGCCACCCGACAGCCGTTCGCCCTCGCCGCGCAGGCGGGAGAAGTTGGAGCCGGTGCCCGAGCCGTACTTGAACAGGCGCGCCTCGCGCACCCACAGGTCCATGATGCCGCCTTCGCCTACAAGATCGTCGTCGACGCTCTGGATGAAGCAGGCGTGCGGCTGCGGGCGCTCGTAGGCGGAAGAGGAGGGTTGGGCCTCGCCGGTGAGATGGTCGACGAACCAATGGCCGTGGCCCGGCCCGTCGATGCCGTAGGCCCAGTGCAGGCCGGTGTTGAACCATTGCGGCGAGTTGGGCGCGCAGATCTGGGCCGCCAGCATGAAGCAATGCTCGTCGAAGAAGGCGCGGGCATCGACTTCGCTGTCGAAGTAGCCGCCCTTCCAGCCCCAGTAGGTCCAGGCGCCGGCCATGCGTTCGAACACCTGGCGTGCGCTGTTCTCGCTGCCGAAGCGCTCGCCTTGCGGCAATTGGGCGAGCGCTGCTTCATCGGGTGTGGAGCGCCACAGCCATTGCGGCACGTCGTGCTCGGCCACCTTGGCGAGGCGGGCGGGCACCCCGGCGCGGCGGAAATACTTCTGCGCCAGCACGTCGGCGGCGACCGCCGACCAGTCGGCCGGCACGTCGATGCCCTTCATGCTGAAGACGATCGAACCGTCGGGATTGCGGATTTCGGAATCGGCAGCACGAAACGCCATTCCTGCGAATGGCGATTTTCCTGCTTGCGTATACCGGCGCTCAAAGCGCATCGACGATCCCCCGTGTCCAGTTCCCGTTCGTTCGATGACCCTGTCGGGGTGTGCTCTGTCACTGACGAGCACGCACATATGGACACAGAGAGATACTAAATTACAAAATCTTGTGTGCGCAACTACATTTTGTAGACCTGTGCAAGGGTGGTACTAGATGATGCAAGTGCGCAACAGGTGTCAAAACGCCAAGGCAACGGGCAAATCGCATGTCGACAAACGAACTGAATCGCTCATGTGATCGCGTCGCGTTGCGCCGGTTCAGGTGCACGCGTACAAGCGGCGCGGTCACTCTCGCAGCGTGGTTTCATCAATGACGATCGGCACCTGGCTCTTCACGAAGATGCGCGGCGAGCTCGTCGGCACCGACGCCGAGGGCAATCGCTACTTCCAGCACAAGCGCGTCATCCCCGGTCGCCGGCGCAAGCGCTGGGTGATGTACAATGGTGTCGCCGAAGCCTCGCGCGTTCCGCCGGACTGGCATGGCTGGCTGCATTACACGACTGATGCGCTTCCTCCGGTCGGTGGCTCGCCGCGCAAGGCGTGGCAGAAGGAGCATGTGGCCAACCTCACCGGCACCGACCACGCCTATCGTCCGCCGGGCCATACGCTGTCCGTTGGCGAGAAGCCCAAGCCGCCTTATGAGGCGTGGCGGCCGGGCTAGGAGACAGCCGTGGGCCGCAATATTGTCGAGACGATCGTGGGCGCGCTGGTCCTGGTGGTGGCCGGTGTGTTCGTCTTCTATGCCTTCGCCAAGTCGGACCGCAGCGGGCCGGCAGGCTACGAGATCATCGCCCGGTTCGACCGCATCGACGGGCTGAAGCGCGGCGCCGACGTGACGCTGAGCGGCGTCAAGGTCGGCACGGTCACCGGCTTCGACCTCGATCGCAAGACCTACCAGGCGGTCGTGCGCATGCTGGTGTCGTCCAATGTCAGCCTGCCGGCCGACACCCACGCCAAGATCGTGAGCGAATCGCTGCTGGGCGGCATGGTCGTCGTGCTCGAGCCCGGCGGCGACGCCAAGATGCTGCCGGCCGGCGGTGAGATCCAGGTGACCCAGGGCGCCATTCCATTGTCGGAATTGATCGCCAAGTTCATGTTCGGCGGCACAAGTTCGGGGTCGAAGTGATGAGCGCGCGAACTTCCAAGGCGACGGCGGTGTGGCGGCAACCGGACGGCAAGCCGGTGTCCTGCCTCGAAAAGATCAAAGTGCTGAACCAGAACATCCAGGAAATCGAAACCCTCTGCGCCGACGCGCTGGAGGACGGAGTCCTGATGGGATGCGATGCCGACCAGATCAGAGCTGCCCTGCACGAGCTGATCGACGGGCTCAAGGCGCCGCATACCACCAAGAAATAAGCGTGCGCGTTCCGCTCATTCTGGCGCTGCTTGCGGTTTGTGTATTGGCCATGGGGCTATACCCTTATCCATTCACTGAAGTGATGCA
>LNAP01003028.1_pt1 | contig 16288 bp, 20 predicted proteins | sample 602601 | NCBI WGS metagenome assembly LNAP01 (sample SAMN02440304, study PRJNA202911) | soil metagenome | biome: Subtropical and temperate rainforests or woodlands; isolation source: soil samples (1 kg each in a 20% v/v slurry with milli Q water) were... ... | reverse complement strand
AGAAACACACACTGTGTTGGGAACTCTACCGGTAAGAAGAAGTCGCAATCAATTAACAAAGTGTTACATTTTCAAGAGTATTGTGCAAGCGGCGGCTCACCTACAGCGCGCCACACCGGACCTGGGCCATCATCAAGTGTGGTAAGTTGTCTCAGTGGAATGTCTTCAATCCGCAAGGGACTGCACTTGTACTGTACGACTTCGAAGTTCATGTGGCCTTCACCTGCCAACACGCACACGACACAAATCAGAATTGTTAGCATCGAAATATTGAAGATAAAAATAACACCATTACCTGAGTCATTGATTACACAGTTTCTAAGCAAACAAACCTCCATCATATTGTCGCTCACAAAGCGCGCAACCACGCCGCGGAGCTGATCGTCAGTAGCAAACGATTGGAACCCTTGCTTCAGCAAACAGTCAAACACAGAGAACATTACGGAATGATGATGACATTCACGCGCGCCACCAGCACCATCTTCTGAGGTTGCGATACTTAAGGACAAACTCAACTTGTTCTTCATGAGTGAAATAACGCTTGGCTTGGCATCTGTGTACAGAATTGGGAAGCCGCCGGATGGAAACGCGGTGCAACCAGGGTATTGCAGAAGATACCTGCTTGCCATTTGAATCGATATTTGCTCAAAATCTCCACTAAAATGAAAACAATCAAGTGAATCAAAGGTATTTGCGTGCTCGGAATCAACAGTGAACGGAAGGACGAAGGCGCCTGGGTTGCTCACTCCCTTCCTCACGTGGCTAAATTCACCCGCAAATCGTTCTTCTCGTAAACAAAGATCGTTCGGGTCACTCTTTGCCCACCCAAAGCCGAATTGGTAGCTCATGGAACAGTCCACACAATGACAAGGTTTATGGAGGGTGCTGTTTTCGAAAATCTGCGACAGCTTCGAAGCCCAGAAAAAGGAAAGTGGGAATCCGGAAGCCATTCTTTTATTGGGTAAATTAACACACACACAAACTTCTTCACACGGAATTACTTACAGTAACAAAATATAGTGTGAACAATTCATAGATCATTTCGCATCGAAATATCAGAAATTAAAATAGTCGGAGACTACTTTGCTCAGCGACCACGCAGGGACAATATATACTTCAGTGACAGAAATGTTGTCCGCTCCTAGTGCCCATTCCGCTCTCCACCCTACCATACCCAAGACCCTGACTGTACCATCAGAACTAGTGGTCCACACAGCCGCTCCGGAGTCACCAAAGTTACACTCACTGCCTCTCATTAGTATAACGTCATTGTCGGTGAGAATGTGATGTGCAAGATGGTGGGCATATCCAACCATTTCACCCCTTGCAGCACCGTACCCGTTCACTTTAATTCCATCGAAGTGTTCTCCCAGCTCCAGCAGAAACTCTTCCTTCTTCCAAGCATACTCATCCAACACAACGTGAAAATCATCTGGTGGGCCAGCGTCCGTCCAGTGCCACGCTTGTAAACTAAATGAACTATCCTGATCCACTTCAACCAAAGCTACGTCCAGTTGCTCGTCCGTGAACACAATCGTGGCAAATTCCTTAAGCGGATCATCTTCTTCCGACAGGACTTGTCCGGGATATGTATTCATTACATGCTGTACAGCTTCAGAAAGAGTTTTGTCCTCGCGCAAAAGCCTGTAAAAGGCAGTGAGCGGGTTGCGTCCTCCGCCACCACTGTCGATGGCTTGCAATGCTCGCGCTACCATGCCCGGCAGCACAACTCTTTCCCCAACTGCACAATCTTTAAACAAGTGCCCGGAAGTGAAAAACCTAAGCTTTCCATCCCCAGTCGACACTGCCGGACCGGCTGTTCCCATGCGGTTTGCATGCGTGGCTGGAGCGATGGCGCCGCCTGTCTGAGGTTGAGGACTGCCTGTTTGCCAACGTTGCTTGTGCAGAGGCACTTCTCTATACTCACACACTATTATTGGGTACCCGTGGTAGCGCTTGGGTAGGAGAGTGTCGCCTCGCGGGACAAACCCCTTTCCAACCACACCCACCAGAATGCTTAGCTGTTCGCGCACCAATGCTGCAGTTACGGCTAAGACGTTCTTTCTCGTCTTTACTTGCTCTTGCAATGATGAAATTGTCGACATAAGGCTGCCACTGCGAACTTTGATACTTGAGCATGTGTCACTGGGAGTGGCGGGAACGATTTTCGCCGCTTCACAGACATTTATTTGTAATATAAGTGTGCCGTCTTCGAGACTGGGCGGTAGCGTAATGAATTCTGTCGTTAGCACAACGAAAACCAGCAAATCAACGGTGGCTCCTCTTGCAAAATAAGCGCGAACTACTTCCGGTGCTTCTGATATCCGTTCCGGTAAAGTTGCACGCGTTGTATCCATTACACGCAAAATATTAAGTGCACAGAGAGATTAATTTGTCAACTGAGTTTAAACGCGTGGATTCTAAGACGGTGCGAGAGTGTGCAGTCCTTCAGCAGTGATCAACTTGAACATCAAAAGATGAGTCTGAATACGTTTATTAAATGAGATAATGTTATTCTCCTACCAAAGTTACGAGGGGCCACAACTTACTGTAACGCTATCCATATGTACACGCTGCTACAAATTGGACAATAAACACCATTTAACCGCAGCCTAGTTCTGTGCCTGAAGCTTTTCCTAAAAATTTCGACTAAATAAGAAGAAAGGGGATTCCGGACGAAATTCTATGCACCGATTTATTTTTAACAAAATAAAAGTTACAGGTTACTAATTGTTGTGATACTCTTCCGACAACGACAACGAATGGTACAGCAAACCAGGCAAGCGTTGCATTTTGTCCCACGTGAGATAGAGGGTGTGGAAGTGCGTGGCATACAGCAAAATCTGGTTTTCTTTGAGCTCCTTCGGGTTGGCAATGGAGATTTGCTGCGTACCGTCTCGAGAGAAGAGGGACATGTACGAAATAGTTCCATGTACCGACACGATCACTTTGGCCCGCTGCACTTGGCGAATTTCATCCTCAAATGTGAGGTCGGAGGGCACGAAGCACTCCACTTTGTATTTGGCACTGAAATCACTGTGAGCCTTCAACGCTGCACCGACTGACTCGCACAGATCATTTATCACCTTACCACCCGCAGAGCCCACCGTGCGCATGCCCACAAGGATAAGATCTTCTTGCGGAGGCAACACCACATGAGGCAGTCGTTTCACCAGGCGCTGCAGCACGAAGTCACGGAATTCTTTCAGAAAGTACCCTCTACTCAGGTCGATGGACTTGAGACCAAACGTAGAGCCCTGGCCCACCATGAGCTTCTTGAAACACATCGTACTCGATGCCATGTTGTCCAAATACAACGGAGGCTTGTCGAAGAAGTGGCCATACATACCATCCAACTTGGCCAGACAGGCTTGGCGGTATGTGCCCATGGAGCGATTATACGTGACAATGCGGTCTGAAAACGCCGGCTCGAGGGTACTGAAGAGACGGCAGTTGTTTTCAAACAGCTGCTGCGTGTCGGCGAAGGGCAGATTGAATATCTTTGCAGTCATAAAAGCTGGAATGATGTTGTCAATCAGATAGTGGCCGTAGTTGAAACTCCAACTGTTTGAGTCCAAAAACGTCAAATCTGTTGGTGAAAACGGATGACTTGTCGGTATTTCACCAACCTTCGATTGGATCGGTAATGTGAATGCGCGGAGATAAGCAACATGAAAGAGGTTCCCTTTGAAGCCGTCCGGAATATACTCCACAGGAACTTTGTCGCTTCCGTACTTGGAGTAGTAAGTAAGCTTGCCATCTTCAGTGCAGATGTTTTTAAACAAGCAAGTTCTATGGGCCGCGTCATTCAGCGGAAAGACCGTAACAGATGCTTGTTTCATGCTGTTTTCATCCAGAACTTGCGAACCGCCAATGCATTGAAACGAGGAATACTTCGCAGATCCAGCCAGCTGGCGATGATGCTCTGGGTCTCCGCCCTTCGCCAAAACGCTACCAACAACTGACAGTACCAGAGCAAGAAAAGAAAACATCATCTTTGGCAAGATCAGCATAATGAGAAGTGAAAACTTTGCTCTAGCCCCCGTCTCAGAGCAATGTTGTTCATGTTCCTACATAATGGCGCGAATGTGTGAATTGTTATAGCCTTTTAAAGCCGATTAAACGAACCAAAACCGTTACATTGCTATGGACATATGTTTCCAACTCGTGTGTTTCTATTTTTTGGGCTTTGTTTTTAGAGTCTACAGTGCTTCTCTTTCTCATATGAACTTAGTCTTCTCGTATGGTTCCAATTCAATCGCTCAATTAAGAGCAAGAGTGGAAAATCCAAACCTATTAGCGGAGCCCGCAAAGGCACAAGACTGGCAACGAATCTTCTGCGTCCGAACCACAACGTGGGGTGGAGCTGCGGCAAGCCTGATTCCTTATAAAGGAAGTGTTACTTATGGGGCCGTAGTCACGTTGACTGACGAGGAGTTGGCCCGGCTCGATCGATTCGAGGGTGGGTATCACAAAGAGGAGCTGGGAGTGGACATATTGAGAAATGACAAATGGGTGACAATGCACGCAATTGTATACCTTGCTAATGCTGTATTCTGGACCGAGTTGCCTTCTGAAGCGTATCTTAGCGCCATTCACATCAATCTAAGAGAGCAATTTGGCGAGACTATGCCTCACATTGCGAATAACATTGACATCTACGGAGTCTTCTCAAGCACAGAATGTGACGACTCTGTGCATAGTCAAAAGAACACCATTGGGTTTAGCGACTCTTGCAGCGGATATGGACATGTCTCGTCGGTGCAAGACATAGACCTAAGTACAGTGCGGGTTGCACGGATATCGCAGTGGTCCTATCCTGGTCCCCACGCACTAACTCTGCCTGCATTGTGCGTGGAAGTCAACGCGGCACGAGAATCCAAGTGGGTGATGCCGCGTGCGGTAGCGGGAGTGACCCAGGAACTGTCTTTGTTTGGTATTTTATCCGTTTCCCACTTGGCCGCCAGGTTGACTTCGGGATGGCACTTTCAGGATATTGATGGTGATACTAAAACCCAGCTGGAGTATCTCGATACGGAGGCGTTAGTATTATTTTCAAGACTTTTATTCGGTTAAGGTTTTAATTCAGGGCAGTGGTGGTGCGTTTGGTCTAAAATCTATAAAAAAAACATTTCGCAAAAGCAGGTATGTGTTGTTGCAGGGTACTATCTGCTTATTTGTTGGAAAACGGTTTCGACGTAGCAGGTCGTGTGCGTGCAGTGTTTAAACGTTGGGTTGGGAGCATAGGTGTCTGTATAGTACAGTAACCTATGGTTGGGAGGACGATGTAAGAATAACATTGTTATTATTGTTTAATAATGCATGTTTTGCGCGGTTTTCGTACCAGGTAATTTCAAGACACATTTCGTTCAACGTGAGAGTTATGTTATTAAAGTCTCTCTTGTGTGTTACACTGATTCTTGGAGTAGCGTGTACCAACTCGCAACAATGCCGCGAGCCAGCGACAGGAAGTACTCGCAAACTCAGTGAGAAGAAGTTTGTAATGATCGCAGGTGCTGGTGCTGGAATTGGAAATTTCCTGGTCTTCTATCCTGCGGCATACTATTTTGCGGTTTTGACTGGAAGGGTAAGATTGGCATGTGTTTGTTTGACTGTACTTGTCGCAACTGATTCAATTCACGCTGTGTACACAGGAAATAATTATTCAAGACGATTCAGTAATAGGAGAAATGTGTCGAGTGTTGCATTGTGGATTTCCTTTATTCAGCGAGCTGGCTGCTGTATTCCCTTCCATTTTAAACCCAAAAGTTTTAAACAGCGTTCCTGGTGCCAAAGTTGGTGATTTTGGCCAGTACATAATCGGAGATAAGCAAAACGTCAAAGTCGTGCGAGCGGATGGATATAAAGAGCATTCTTACTGGTATTATGGCATACCTCAGGCTTTGGACTGTATTGTAGCACTGACAGGGTGTAGTGCGGAGGACGTTTCCTGCCACGATCGTCACGCTCTACAACAGCTGGTACGCGGACCTTTTAGGTCCGCTTTTTCTGCGGAGGAAGAGAAGAATATTATCGGGGTTCCTTCAAACTTTAAGCACGGTCTGCTTACCTTACCTCACGCCTTCGCGCCTCGCCTCGACGCTGCTGTACACTTGCGGTGCCAATTTAAGCACTTTGAATGGCTAGTAGGTGAGACCGAAATAAATAAACACTATCAGTGAAACTGAATAATGGCTCTTTTTGTGCACGTAACAGGTAAGGACGACACAATGTGGAGTCAGTATGTACAGGAAGTGGACGAGTGGCTGTACTCAAAAGACTTTAACAAAGGCCAGGCGTTGTTCAAAGAAGTAGAGGGGAAGATCATGGCGGAGCTGAGCCTCATCCTCGCAGAGCGCCGCAGCACCGAGCGACGGCGTAAGTTGCTTGTGACACATTATGTTGACTCGCTGGTGGACGCACACCGCCGCTTGGAGGTGCAAAAGAAGGCTTCACGCGCACATAAGAAGAAGCCGTTTGTTTCGACTATTCAACACCGACGCTTATTATCTGGGGCAGCGGAGGCTCGTTTTGGCTCAGAGACCAACTTCACCCAATTGAAAGTGGATTTGGAGCACGAGCATGAGGTCTACCACGGCGCAGAAGACAACTCGGATCGCGTGTATGTGTATCTCGCCGCAGACAACGAACGGGTTAAAGAGGCCTTTGCAGCGTATCTGCTGAACCACACGCACATCTCTGTCATGCGGGTGCACACCAATGACATCATTGTGCATACAAAAAATACCGGTACGTTCTTATTATAACGGCTAATCTTTCTAGTTTCGCCGATTGTGTCTTACCGTTCGTGATTTAGGCTATCTGAAACAAACCAGCGGAGGCGTGATGGCGCTGGTAGTGGACTGGTATAGTTTGTCCCTGGCCAATGTGCTCTTCGCTTGGCGCAGAGACACCGGTTTCACCAGCACTTTTGCCAGGGTATGTGTTTTGTTTCTGGTTCTGCTCTGTTTGGTCTCACTCTTGTGTCTACTCTAACCGCAACATGCTTCATTTTGTGCACTTTGTACAGTCTGCACAGAAAGTATCCGGCAGCGCGGATTCGCTCACGCAAAAGGTGTTTCAGAACAAGGCCAGCAAAGGGAGCGGAACTACTAACGACGCCACTGTGAAAGAAAGCATCCGCCCAGCTGCGAAGATGTTCCAGCTGACGTACAAAAACGATCAAGCCCACTGGAGTGAGAGTGGTTAAACAGCTGAAAGTGTTGTTGTTGGTTTGTTGATGTTTTCTTCAAACGTATTTTGTGTGACGTGTGTGCTCGTGTTTTTTTATATATATATTTATCGTTAAGGTTGGTATAAGTTCAGGCAAATAAATCGCATTCGCAACATCCTATATTGTGTGTTTAATTACTACAATTGTTGGTTGTCTAAGAAAGTGAAAAAACAGATAAAAACTGACAATATTTCCTCCACCTACGAACTAAATTAAAAAAGACCACGATCCTTTTCCAGCACCTCCTTCACCTTCACATTGTACTATTTACTTGCCCATCCAGGAAGGAGTGCGGAAGTTCTTGCCCGCATAAGAAGCCTTGGCACCCAGTTCCTCCTCAATGCGCAGCAGCTGGTTGTATTTGGACAGGCGCTCGGAGCGGCAAGGAGCGCCGGTCTTGATCTGGCCGGTGCACAGGCCCACCGCGAGGTCCGCGATGTAGTTGTCTTCGGTCTCGCCGGAGCGGTGAGAGGCCATGACGCCCCAGCCGTGCTGCTTGGCGAGCTTCACGGCGGCGATGGACTCGGTCACGGAGCCAATCTGGTTCACCTTGAGCAAGAGGGCATTGCAGGCACCGCTCTTGGCCGCACGTTCGATGCGCACGGGGTTGGTCACAGTGAGGTCGTCGCCCACGACTTGGATGTTCTTTCCGACGTCACGGGTGAAACCCTGCCAGCCCTCCCAGTCATCCTAGATGCCGTATTGAAAAGTAAACGATTAAGGGGAGCTCAGACAACACAAAAATTGGGTAGACGGGTGGGGAAGACATCGCAACCCAAATTCCAAGACCATCAAAAAAGACACCAAAAACAAGAATTTATACCTGGTCGAACGGATCCTCGATGGAGACGATGGGAAAGTTCTGGCAGAGATCCTTGTAGAACGCCGACAGCTCCTTGCTAGACAGCATCGGGTCCTTCGTTGCGGCAGTGCGGGACTTCTTCGCAAGATCGTACTTGCCGTCCACGTAGAACTCACTGCTCGCCACATCCATGCCCAGCACGACTTTGTCGAGGTGGCCACTCTTCTCGATGGCATTCATGAGCAGCTCAATGCCTTCTTTGTTGTTCTTGATGGGGGGAGCGAAGCCTCCCTCGTCACCAACATTCACAGCGTCCTGGCCGTATTGCTTCTCGGTCACGTGCTTCAAGGAGTGGTAAATCTCCGCACCGATCTGCATGGCGTGGGCGAAGGAGCGGGCACCAGTGGGCAGTACCATGAACTCTTGGAAAGCCTATGGTAAACAATGTACACACAAAAACAAGCGTCAAGGTCATGTTCATGGGAATGCGAGCACAAAAAGAGTCAAGTCAGAGTAACTTACCAGTCCATTGCCAGCATGAGAGCCACCATTGATAACGTTGAAAGAAGGAACGGGCATGACGAGCTCATTCTTGTTGCCCGCCAGATCGGCGAAGTGCTGGTAGAGAGGCACGCCCTTTCTGGCAGCTCCAGCCTTGGCCACCGCCAGTGAGACACCCAGGATTGCATTGGCACCAATCTTCTGCTTGTTAGGAGTACCATCAATAGCAATCATCAGCTCGTCAATCTTCTCTTGATCGATTTCGCTCAGGCCAACCAGCTTGGGGCCAAGGATTTTGTTCACATTGTTCACGGCCTTGAGCACGCCCTTGCCCAGGTACCGAGATTTGTCCTTGTCACGCAGCTCGTGAGCTTCATGGGTACCAGTAGATGCGCCAGACGGAACAGAGGCAGTAAACTTACCAAGATCCGTCATAACATCCACTTCGACGGTAGGGTTACCACGAGAGTCAAGGATCTCTCTTGCATGGACGCTTTTAATGCCCTGTAGATTGCACAATGAGTGAACCGATAAGTCTAACATACATACATATTATTGTGTAGAAAAGGCCTTACCAGAGAAAAAGACCCCTTTGCTGGGCTTCCGGCATTGAATCCAAAAGCTGCATGAAAAAAATGGGAAACGGATCATGATTGCACCAGATACGTCAATCGCTCAATATATACCTGCACCAATAATTGCTAACAGAGCTAACAACTTAACCAACATCATCTTTTGAATAGTCTATGCCAAACTATGCAACCTTTGCAATATTGTGCCTCCTTGCCACGGGATTCGTTGAGATGCGGGGCGAGATTCGTCGTTGATTGAAGTTGCCATTGTGTGCAGCAATTATAGTCATTATATGACTATAGCAATAGAAGTATAATGCATATTCACATATACAAATATCTAACCCTGTCTACAAATCAGAACAAATCGACGGCCAGCAACTGATTCGCATTGTGACTCAGTCTTCGACGAGGCTACATTGATATTTTCTCATCATTGATCTATAGATACTCAGATTATGTCTGGTAAGGAGTGGAAGCAGGAAATTAACGGAGAGAAAGGTTCACTATACATGTGTATTGACGAGTTCTGTTTCTTGTTTTTGAATAACCAATTGCTTGTGATCATCATTAAACCACTTTCACAGATTACTACAAAGCATTGGGAGTTAGCTCAAATGCAACAAATGAGGAGTTGAAAGCTGCCTACGTTCAGCTCGGTATGTACGTTTGTTAGTATACGGGATAGCTGCTGTTTCTGACTCATTTGCACTGTATTCACAACGACACAGCTTTACTTCACCATCCTGATACTGCGCGCACTGGAGAAGAGGAGAAAGCCAGTTCCGAGTTTATCAAAGTGGCTGAGGCGTGGAGTATATTGTCCAAGCCGGAGAATCGAACTCGCTATGACCTTCTTCGTAATGCATATTTGGGACTCTCACCCTCTGCCCTCTCGTCAGATGGCACCTATATATCAAGCGAACCCGTGGGCTTTTCGGAAATGAAGAACAACTATACTTTTAACATTCAAAGGAAGGCTGGTGGCTCCAGAGAAGATACGCAAGAAAAAATGCGTGCGGAAAAATGGCACAACCTTCCATTGAAAGATAAGAAGGTGCCTTACCCTGCCTTGTGTGTAGTGTTTGCAACAGTTCTGTACGAGCAGTACTTATATGACAATTATTTTATGGAGACTGATTCTTTACTACTTTCTGGTCCACTATTTGTATATACAGGCGTTCAGATCCCAGAAAGTATCAGGCTTTGGTTTTGGTCTAACCAAGGTTCTCTTGCCTGCTGCTGGAGTAGTACTTTTTATGGCATTTACCTACAATACTTTTAAGGACCACAAACGCTAGATATACTGTAGCATCATATTTAAGCTTGATATGTCCATCGCGCAATTATTTTGTACTTTTTGTGTAAATTGTAAAAACAATCACCATCGCTGCTTAATTTGAACAAGTTAGGTCGATTTATATGCGTCTGATAACGAGAAGCTTCCCCAGCCGTGTAAGTGGAAATTTACAGAGAGGCGAAACAAAACATGTTATGAAAGGTGTTTTAATTTATAAACGTCACCAGTTATTCAACAAACTACAACTATTCCGTGTTTTACTTCGATTCCGAATCAACTGCGAGAACAGGAGGAAACTTATCGTATCCCAAACGCTTGATCACTCTGTCCTCCAACAGACCTCTATGGTATAATCGGCTGGCAATCTGTTCTCTGACTTTGGTAATGTAGTTGGACTCCGCCACGGCATTATTGTCCAAGGAGAGAATATAGTTATCAATGCCACCCACATTGTCAGCCTCCTTCATCGCCCTGGTGGTCATTTTGAATTGCACGAAGTCGTCCAGAGCTTCGCTCCAAATGCGCTTGTTTTGCACGTTGGGCTCCCACCTCCTTTTGGACCGGGTGTGGGAATGTGAAATACTGTGACCAAACATTCGGTCCTTGCCATGATATAGTCCTATACAACGAAACAGAAGTGAAAATGTGTTCTTCTTGACCAATTAAAGAGAAATGAAATAGGAATCGTACCTTCTTTAGCCTTGTTTGATCGGTGGTAGTTCACACCATACTTGGTTGTAGCGGTGGGTTTCTTAATAAACACGGCAGGACCCTCAAAAATAGGCCGAAGTGGCACCTTGAGGAAATTCTTGAGACTCATTTCAGTGGATAAAAAGAAGTGGGCAGTCAGCCGCAGCGATGCCGCCCAAGCAAAGTTAGCAAAACGCCTGTTCATTAATCGGCGTCTGTATCCCTTACACATAGGCTATATACGTAAATTAATATGATGTACAATATATTATCCGGAAGATCAGAATCGGATAGCGCTCTTCGCAATTTCAACGATCCATCGCAGTCCTTCTTTCAAACCGTTGCTCGTAAGCTTGCAGATTACTTGAAGTCTTACCGAGCATAATGTCAAGTAACGATGTTAGCTCACACATAGTTGCACTTGCCAGCACTGGATTTACCTTGGGTCTTCTGCATGTGCTAGCTGGACCGGACCATCTGTCTGCGTTGGCGGCTCTGGCGGTAGGCACATCTTGGCGCGCCTTTATGCTCGGATTTCGATGGGGTCTTGGTCATTCCACTGGACTGGTTTGTGTTGCAATCATATTTATAGCTTTGAAGGGCGATTTAGACTTGCGTACGTTGGGCCGATATTGTGACACTCTGGTGGGAATATTTATGATTGGTCTGGGTTGCTATGGAGTATTGGGTGCACTGAAAACGTTTCGAGAAAAGAAGGCAAAGCGAGATCCGGATTGGGAGAGTTCAAAATCTTTGGCCTCTGTGCCCACTAATCCAATGACGGCTCACCACGTCACCGAACTTGCACACCCGACCGGTTTAACTAAATCCAGCAGCAGAACGGAAATCGACGATTTCAACGACGTAGAGAAACATGGTAAGCATGCCTCTCCTAGCGAAGTCAGCACAGGAAGCAAGCAGTCACCGCACCACCACGAATTCGATTCGTTTTTCCACGATCACGGGGACTTTTCCGCTGCCGAAGCCTGCCCTTTCTTGCCGTATGTGGACATGCACGATCCCACCACACAACGCATTATCTCCTTTTCTATTGGGTTGCTGCATGGGGTCGCTGGGCCGGGGGGAATTCTGGGTGTTTTACCCGCGGTGGAGATGCAAAACTGGCGCTATTCGTTTGTGTATTTGGGTTCTTTCATCTTGTCGTCGACGTTGTCCATGGGGGCGTTTGCCGCCTTGTATGGAGAATTGACGAAACGCGTTGGGGCCACGGCGGAGTCAGTAGAGCTTGGGCTGAGTGTTTTTAGTGCCACCTTGTCGATCATCGTGGGTACGGTGTGGTTGGTATTGTCATTGTTGGGAAAATTGGAGGGCCTGTTTCATTAAGTGTGAAAAAGAGTAATCACGATGTATCTAGTGTTTATTCTTCCTTTTTTTTACTGTGTGGCGTGTGTGTGCAATTTATACCAGACGGTGTGAAGACGCGGACTCTCTTTTTTCTTTTTGTTCGAGGGTCAATTCTGTGTATTAAACAACCCCAAAAGAGCTTGTGCAGTGCCCATAGAATCCACCTTTTTTATCTTTTCCCTCAACAGAGAATTCTTTGTTTTTAAAAACACCTCAGAGCGAAGGATGATTGTTAATAGTACCTACCCAGCAACGGGGTTCAATGAAATAACAAATTCTTCTTATTAAATACAACTTTCACCCGCACACGCGCACAACAAATAAAAAACACCACATGCGCTTTAGATTCTATAGCAATGTCGCCGAAACATCTTTCAGAAACACAGATAGAGAACATATCGTGACAACGGTGCGACAGATTTATAGGCAGCAAGCATTTTACCATACAAAAGTTGTGTTTATTGGCTAAAATTAATTATACACCCTTCACGAAAGACAGCCACAGCTTGTCGAGTTTGAAACATAAATGCACCAGCCAAATATTTTTTAGGATGGAGGAGATTGTGCGGGAATTTAATCGCAAGGGCAGAATCTCTGAGAAGGAGGAACAGTGTACTGAGAACTGCAGTCACCCTGGACGCCACCGTGGGGGAAATAGCAAGAGTTGGTCAGAACATACTCGCCCTGCTCGGGGTTGGTTTCACTCTTGGTGTAAAGAGGATACTGCATCACGCCAGGGGCGGTGGCGAACGCCCAGGTATTCACACCGCCAGTGCAGAATGCGGCAGTGGAAACAGTGCCCACGTTCTTGCCGAGCTGACTAGCAGAAGCGACGACTGCGTCAAACGCAGCAGCGGTGGTAACAGCTTGAAGGGTGGAAAGATTGCAGGTCTTGGACACTTTGGCGCAGGTGGCATCACAAGATTCACCGGAATAACCCACAATCCACTCAGCGGAAACGGCGCAAGCCATGGCGCAAAGGACAACAATAACTTTGTTCATGATGGACATCTGATATAATTGCTCGAAAAAAATTCTGTGATTTACCAAATCTCGATAAAATGTTTCGCACGACAGGCGATGTTGGTGGTTCGTTTGCTGCTAACTATAAAACCCACTGCCCAAATTTTAATTAAAGTTCAGATATGTAAGCTTCAGTGGTTGGGTTTTTATGCATCATCAAATATTTCCACCGGACCTAAAACATTATTTTAGATTCGGTATCTTCAACTTGTTGCGGGGTTTTGATGAAGAAAAATCCAATGTCGACTCTGAGCGCAATCAATAAACGGCTTGACGACCTCTCGGCGTCGCTAGAGGTGTATCAGGCTAGCCTTGTCAAGTTTCGGACGGATCCCGAAGTTTCCCATCTCGCGTACCTCAAGCTTTTAGACCTTGCGAAATCTGTTCAAAAGGACATTTCCACATTGCAGAATAATGTGAAAACTGATATTGACAAACTAGTTTTAAAACTTGATCAAAAAGACCCCGTTACCGGAGCGTTGCGCTATGGTGAGGCATCCAAAGCTAAAATCATTGGCTTTGCAACCAGGGTCGAAGAACTGTTGCCGAAATTCGCACAGTTGCAGCTGGACCTCGATAACTATATGGCTGCGTCTGGAAAGCCAGCATGTGAAATCGCACCAGCCCCTCCGGTTGACATTAAGCTTTCGAGATTACAAGCACCGGTGATGGGGCCCATCCGAAACATAGATCGGTATGTTGAATTTCCAACCGGTGATGCTTCCAGCGGAAGTGCTGCCGCAACGAACCTCAGTCCCGAAGACATTGAACTTGAAGAGAAAGCTCGGCAAGTAAGAGAGCGAAAGGCGCACGAAGCTGAGCATCATAAGAATGTACAAGAACAACTGTTCACCCAGTTGGAGGCATACATCGGGTTCTTTAACTCCATCGCCGATTTGCAGGCCAAGAGAATTGCATCAAAAAGCGAATGCAGTACAGTTGAAGAACGAATTGCGCAACTCGCACATAATGTGAGGCTTTAGTTGTCATTGTGGGTTACAACTGAGAAGTAACCTTCTCTTCTTAACTTTTTTCTTCGCATTTTGTAGGACATTAAACAAACACGGCGGGAGGCATTGGAAACCATATTAGGCATACTGGAGCGGATAATTAGCCGACCAGACGATATTGCCGCACGTCGACTCCGTATCACTCACCCTGTTCTGAAGGTGAGCAATGCTATTTGGTGCTTTTACTACTGTGCAGCAGTCTTTGTCTTATTTCGAACCACGTTGGCTTTTAAACTGTACGGCGTACTCCGCAACACACTTTGTGCAGGAAAAGCTGACGGGAGTCAGCGGTGGGATAGAGCTGCTGATGGCACTGGGCTATCGTGCTCGCTTGCAGAAACTGGAAGCACCCACTGATGCCAAGTCCGCCAGTGCTGCCCAGTTCATTCCTCTGGCCACTTTGGAAACCACCCTCGCAGCACATCGCCAGCACGCCTTGCCCAGCGACCCAGTATGTACTGTAAGTTATGGTGCGAGTATTTTTGAGCTCCTCAGCCCGGCGACGCTGTACGATGTGCATCTCGAAATGCAGGAGCCCTCGCTAGAGAGCCTGACCTCAAGCAGCGCCGAGGGCAGCGGCAAGACCGACAAACTGAGCTGGCTGGACTTCATGCGCGGATAGAGGCTGAGAAGCAACGTGCCGCTCAGTTGGCCGTGTCTGCTGGCGCTCTGGCTACGCTGAATGACGGCGAAAAGCTCGCCATGCAATACGCGGAAAAGATTAAGCTCGCCACGAAAGCAGGCACTGTTGCAGAACTAGAGCGCAATAAGGCGCTCGCTACGCAATACGGCGCGATCAAACGCAAGAATGACGAACTTGAGAAGGAAGCCAAGCTACAGGCCGACACCATCTCAAAGGTCGAGAGCCAAACCCTAAGCCTGCAAGACCAAATCGCAACGTATGGCCTCGGCAAATCTGCCATCGAAGCCATGATTATCGCTCGCCTGGAAGAAAAGAAGGCGGCGTTAGAAAGCGAGGAAGGCAACGAAGCTGTTATCGCTGGCATCAATAAAGAGATAGCGGCCCGCAAAGAGCTTGGCGCAGCTATGGCTGGCAAAGACCGCCTAGACGCCGAGAAGAAAGCGAACGAAGAAACCCGCAAGGAATGGGAAAAGACCGTCGATCAGTACGGCGACGTATTCCGCACCGGCTTTGCCGATATGCTCAATAACGGCAAGGATGGATGGAAGTCGTTCACCAAGTCGCTAGTGACCACGTTCAAGACGAGCGTTGCTGACCAGATCTACAAATTGTTCGCGCAGCCGTTCGTTGTCAAGATGGTTGCCAGCATTTCGGGCATTACTGGCGCTGGCGGGGCATCGGCTAATCAGCAGAGTGGCGGCGCTGGCGGCATGGTTCAAAACGCCAACTCGCTCAATTCCATATTCGGCGCTGGCTACCAAGCATTGACCGGCGCAAGTGCGGGTGCGTCTACCGCGTCGCTGGGGTACGCGAACGCAGTCGGCGCATTTGGCGGTGACTCCATCGGCGCACTCATATCTGCTAACGGTGGATGGGAAGGGGCAATGGCGGGCTTTGGCTCTGCCGCTGGCACTGCTGCGGCCGCAGGCACGGTTGCGGGCATTACGTCGCTTGGTGCGGGGCTTGGCGCTTCGCTCGGCGCAACAATCGGCACGAGCACTGCGGCAATGGCGACGACCACATTCGCTGCCTCGGTGGGCGGTGCGGCGACTGCTGGCGGTGCGGCAGTCGGCGGCGCTGCTATGGGCGGAATGGGTGCCGCGATGGGGGTTATTGGTACTGCAATGCCATACATCGGCGCTGCCATT
>LNAP01005199.1_pt1 | contig 16294 bp, 13 predicted proteins | sample 602601 | NCBI WGS metagenome assembly LNAP01 (sample SAMN02440304, study PRJNA202911) | soil metagenome | biome: Subtropical and temperate rainforests or woodlands; isolation source: soil samples (1 kg each in a 20% v/v slurry with milli Q water) were... ... | reverse complement strand
TCGACTTCTTCAATCGCGATCCCGTCGTCCACACTTGGACCTACAAACTTGACAAGGCCGCTTGATATGATTCGAATTTCAAAATCGCTGATCTAGATTGAGCCTCGACGTTCCTCCTCGCATCCGGACATCCCGCACATGAGCGCCCTGTTTTCCCCGATTACGCTGCGTGGCCTGAAGCTTCCCAATCGCATCATGGTGGCGCCGATGTGCCAGTATTCGGCCGTGGACGGCGAGGCCAACGACTGGCATTTCACGCATATCAACATGCTGGCGCTGTCGGGTGCCGCGATGTTCTGCATCGAGGCCACCCACGTCGAGGCCATTGGACGCATCACGCCGGGCTGTCTCGGCCTGTGGAACGACGCCACCGAAGCCGCGCTGAAGCCGATCCTGGCTTCGGTGCGCAAGCATTCCAAGGCCGCTGTGGCAATGCAGATCGCGCATGCCGGCCGCAAGGGCTCGAGCCATAGGCCGTGGGACGGAGGTCAGTTGATCCCGCTTTCCGAGGGCGGCTGGCAGACGGTCGGCCCCTCCGCCGTACCGCACAAGGAAGGCGAGGCCGCGCCGCTTGAACTCGATGCGGCGGGTCTTGCGCGCATCAAGGATGCATTCGTCGCTGCCGCGAAACGCGCCGATCGGCTTGGCATCGATGCGCTTGAGCTGCACTCGGCGCATGGTTATCTCCTGCATCAGTTCCTGTCGCCGATCTCCAACAAGCGCACCGACCAGTATGGCGGCAGCTTGCAGAATCGCATGCGTTATCCGCTCGAAGTTTACGACGCGGTGCGCGCGGCGTTCCCGGCCGACAAGCCGGTCGGCATCAAGGTGTCGGCGACCGACTGGGTCGACGGCGGCTGGGACCTCCCGCAGACCATCGAATACGCCAGGGAATTGAAGAAGCGCAGCGTCGACTGGATCGACGTATCCTCCGGTGGCGTCTCGCCGCTGCAGAAGATTGCGCTCGGCCCCGGCTACCAGGTGCCGCTGGCGCAAGGCGTGAAGGAAGCGACGGGCGTCACCACCATGGCGGTCGGCCTCATCACCGAAGCAAAGCAGGCCGAGGACATCGTTGCATCCGGCAAGGCCGACATGGTCGCGCTGGCGCGCGGCATGCTCTACGACCCGCGCTGGGGCTGGCACGCCGCGGCCGAACTCGGCGGCCAGGTCGAAGCTCCGCCGCAATACTGGCGCTCGCAGCCCTCGACGCAAAAAGCCCTGTTCGGCGCCACCACATTCGGGGCGAGGTAGGGACGCTCACGCTCCTCTCGTCATTGCCGGGCTTGACCCGGCAATCCATCACATTTCGCAAAGACTCTCATGAAGATTGATGGATGCGCGGCTTAAGCCCGCGCATGACGGGTTGTGCTTGGTCAAGCTTTCCCGTCACATTTTTGCCGCAGCGCGACCGATGCTTCATGGTTTGCGGTGTGTTATGCTCCGTCCCGGCGTGCGAAAGACGCGTCATAAAAAATGAAAAAACAAACGAGAGGAAACCCAATGGAAATCGGATATTTCACGATGCCCTCGCATCCGCCGGAGTGCGGGTTGAAAGAGGGCCACGACTGGGACCTTCAGGTGCTCCGGTGGCTCGATGAACTCGGCTACCAGGAAGCCTGGATCGGCGAACACCATACCGCACCATGGGAGCCGCACCCGGCACCCGATTTGCTGCTAGCGCAGGCCTTTCTGCAGACGAAAAACATCCGTCTCGGCCCCGGCGGTTTTCTGCTGCCCTATCACCACCCGGCCGAACTGGCGAACCGCGTCGCCATGCTCGATCATCTCTCAGGCGGCCGGCTGAATTTCGGCGTCGCCGCCTCCGGCCTGCCGAGCGACTGGGCGATGTTCAATGTCGACGGCATGTCCGGCCAGAACCGCGACATGACCCGCGAGGCGCTCGAGATCATCCTGAAGATGTGGACCGATGATGCCCCGTGGACCTACAAGGGCAAATTCTGGACCGTGACCAAGCCGGACACCATGTTCGACTTCCTGAAGCCGCACATCAAGCCGCTGCAGGCGCCGCATCCGCCGATCGGCGTGGCGGGCCTGAGCAAGGGCTCGGATACGCTGAAGCTCGCGGGCGAACGCGGCTATATTCCGATGAGTCTCAACCTCAACCCGGCTTATGTCGGCAGCCACTGGGATTCGGTGGAGGCGGGCGCCGCCAAGACCGGGCGCAAGCCGAGCCGGCAGGATTGGCGGCTGGTTCGCGAGGTGTTCGTCGCCGATACCGACGAGGAAGCCTGGAAGCTCTCGTCCGGCGACATGATGGGCCGGATGATGGGCGAATATTTCCTGCCCTTGCTCGGCCATTTTGGCTTCAAGGATTACCTCAAGCATACGCCCGACGTGCCGGACAGCGATGTCACCGTCGACTATTGCGCCCGCCACAACTGGATCGTCGGTTCGCCCGCGACCGTCACCGAGAAGATCGAGAAGATCTATCGCGAGGTCGGCGGCTTCGGCACGCTGCTGGTGTTCGGCTTCGACTACAAGCACAAGCCCGAAGCCTGGCATAACTCGCTGCGGCTGCTGAAGCAGGAAGTGATGCCGCGGCTGACGCACCTCAACGCCGAGCTTGTCCAGGCGGCGTGAAGTTCGAATGAATGGCGCGGGGCGGCGGTTTTTGAAACGCCGTCTCGCAGTTCGTTCCGGAGGCAACGCGAGCACTACTCCGTGGGCGCTGTCGGCATCGGAACGATCTCATAACCAGACGGCATGTTCACGTTCACCGGCCGATAGGTCGAGACCGCGTCCATCCGCTTGACCACGGATTCGTGGATGCACGCGTCTTCCGGAATGGACATGCCGGCGCGCGAGGATCTCAACAAGCTGGAGGTGTTTCGCGACCGCTCGCATCCGCAGCGCAAGGCAGTGGAAGATTGCCCGCCCGGTGCGGTGCTGGTGATGGATAGCCGCAAGGATGCCCGTGCGGCATCCGCCGGCGCCATTCTGGTGACGCGGCTGATGCAGCGCGGCGTCGCCGGCGTGGTGACTGATGGCGGGTTCCGCGATTCCGTGGAAATTGCAAAGCTCGGTTTTCCGGCCTTTCATCATCGGCCGAGCGCACCGACCAACCTGACGCTGCATCAGGCGATCGAAATCAACGTTCCGATCGGCTGCGGCGACGCCCCGGTATTTCCGGGCGATATCATCCTCGGCGACAGCGATGGCGTGCTCGTGATCCCCGCGCATCTCGCCGACGAGATCGCCAACGAAGCCTTCGAGATGACGGCGTTCGAGGACTTTGTCACCGAGCAGGTACAGCAGGGCCGCGGCATCTTCGGCCTTTATCCCGCGACCGACGAGCAGACGCTGATCGATTTTGCGGTATGGCGGAAAATGAAGGGACGGTAGCGGCACCAATATCGCTGTCGTCCCTGCGAACGCAGAGACCCATAACCACAGGATGTAATTATCGGGGCAAAGCCGTCGACCCGCGTGCCTGAACACGACGGCCGCGGCGTATGGTCCCTGCGTTCGCAGGGACGACGGTTAACGGGTTTTCCCGAGCGCGGCCTTTACCTTCAATTCCGCCCACCGTCGCGGCTTCCTGTTTCCGCAACATCGTGCTGTTCTTGCCGGCTTCAACCTGTGCAAGCGTTACCGTCGTAGCACATCATGCAGGCTCACAGCATCTGTGGCTTGAACAGCTTGCGATATCGGGACGTGTTTTCGCCGGAGGCCATGAATTCGCCGTCACCGCGGTAATGGATCGTCTTCGGATACTTTGGTGCAGTCGCGACATGCGCCTTGACCACCTCGAACACGAACACATTGTATTTTTTGATCCAGCTCGAATCCACCAGCTGGCATTCGAAATTGGCGTAGCATTCGTCGATCAGCGGCGCGCGGACATGCGTGCCGGATGCCGGCGTGAGGCCGAATTCCGCAAACTTGTCGATGTCGCGTCCGGAGCTGTTGCCGATCTTCACGACCTTGGCCGCGAGGTCGACGGTCGGAACATTGATCACGCATTGCCTGCTGCCGCGAACCATTGCGAAGCTGTGGTTTGCGGCCGAGATGCAGCAGCCGATCAGTGACGGCGTGAATTCCATGATCATGTGCCAGCCCATGGTCATGATGTTGGTCTCGCCCTTGTGCGCGGAGCTCACCAGCACGATCGGCCCCGGCTCGAGAAAGCGTCGGACATTGGCGACGGGAAAATCTTTTTTGGTATAGGTGGGCATCGCACTTTCTCGCTATGCTCTCGTGCCCCGGACGCAGCGCGCCACGAAGTGGTGCGCTGCAGAGCCGGGGTCCATCTTTCCATATACGCAGGTGGGTCCCGGTTCTGCGGAGCAGCGTTACACGCTGCGCCGCGCCCGGGACACAGACGAGAGTGCTACACCTCGCCTTGCTCCGCCATCCCCACCGCCCACAATGCAAACGCATACGCGATCGCGACTTCGTCGAGCCGATGAAAGCGGCCCGAGGCGCCGCCGTGGCCGGCGCCCATATTGGTGCGCAACAACACGGGGCCGCCGCCGGTCATGGTCGCGCGCAGCCGCGCGATCCATTTGGCGGGTTCCCAATAGGTCACGCGGGGATCGGTCAATCCGCCCATTGCCAGGATCGCCGGATAATCCTGTGCCGCGACGTTGTCGTAGGGCGAATAGGAAAGAACTTCTCGCTCTCGATCGGGTTGCCCCATTCCGGCCATTCCGGCGGCGTCAGCGGCAGCGTGTCGTCGAGCATGGTGTTGAGCACGTCGACGAACGGCACCTCCGCAACGATGCCGGCGAACAATTCGCCGGCGCGATTGGCGACCGCGCCCATCAGCATGCCGCCGGCGCTGCCGCCATGACCGACGATCCGTTTTGCATTGGTATATTTCGCCTCGATCAGCGCGCACGCCGACGCCGCGAAATCGTCGAATGTATTGGTCTTCTTCTCGCGCTTGCCGTCGAGATACCAGCCCCAGCCCTTGTCGGCGCCACCCCTGATATGGGCGATGGCATAGACAAAGCCGCGGTCGACCAGCGACAGCCGGTTGGCGGAAAACGACGCCGGCATCGCCATGCCGTAGGAACCGTAGCCGTACAGCAGCAGCGGTGCGCGGCCGTCGCGCTGGAGATCGCGGCGGTGCAGGATCGACACCGGCACCTGCGCGCCGTCATGCGAGGTCGCCATGATGCGGGTGGTGACATAGTCGGCGGGATTATGACCGGAGGGAATTTCCTCGCGCTTGCGCAGGGTTCGCGTACGGCTCGCCATGTCATAGTCATAGACTTCCGACGGCGTCGTCATAGACGAATACGAGAAGCGCAAATTCGTCGTGTCGAATTCATAACCGCCCATGGTGTCCAGCGAATAGGCGGCCTCATCGAAGGCGATGGCATGCTCCTCGTCCGATGTGAGATCGCGGATGATGATGGCGGGCAGCGCATTGGCGCGCTCCAGCCGCACCATGTGGTGCGCGTAAAGCTCGACGTCGATGATATAGACGCCTTCACGATACGGGATGAGATCGCGCCAGTTTGCCCGCTCGGGCGATGCGATCGGCGCGGTGACGATCTTGAAATCGATGGCGTCATCGGCATTGGTGAGGATGAACAGCTCATCGCCGCGGTCGGCTACCGAATATTGCACGCCTTCCTCGCGCGCCGCGACCAGCCGCGGCGACGCGTCGGGATTTTTGAGATCGATCAGCCGCTGCTCCGAGGTTTCATGATCGCCGCCGGCGATCACGCAGAAACGTCCGCTGGCGCTTTCATGGATATGCGTGAACCAGCCGGAATCCTGTTCCTCGTAGACAAGCACATCGTCCGCCTGCCTGGTGCCGAGCCGATGCAGGTATACCTGCATCGGACGGTGATTATCGTCGAGCTTGACGTAGAAGAACGCTTTTGAATCCAGCGTCCACACCATGCCGCCGTCGGTCTCCTCGACCAGATCGGCATGATCGATGCCATCGGTCCATTCGCGCACGCGGATCGAAAAATACTCCGATCCCTTGATGTCGGCGGCCCAGGCCGTCAACCGGTGATCCGGCGAGTGCCTGACGCCATTGAATCTGAAATAGATGTGCTCTGCCGCCAGTCTGTCGCCGTCGAGGACGATGCTGACCTCGCCGCCGTCGCGCGGCATGCGGCCGAACATCGCGTGCTGCCCGCCCTGGCGGAATTTACGCAAATAGGCATAGGGCCCGTCCGGACTCGGCACGCTGGAATCGTCTTCCTTGATCCGGCCGCGCATTTCCGCAACCAGCTTCTTTTGCAGGCCGGCAGTGTGGCCGAGCAGGCTTTCGGTATAGCCGTTCTCCGCTTCGAGATATTTGCGGATATCCGCATCCAGGATCGCGGGGTCCCGCAGCACCTCCTGCCAGTTGGGATCCTTCAGCCACGCATAATCGTCGGCAATGGTGATGCCGTGGGCATTGAATGCATGCGGCCGGCGCGGCGCGACGGGTCCCGGCTGGGCAATTTTTTTGGGCATCGATGCTGTCACTCGGTTCCTCGTTCGGTCCTGCGGGTATGGCGCCGCTCTCATTACGCTATATCGGTTCGATCCGCCGGATTGCCAGAACTGTGGCCGTCGCGCCAGAGAGCGCGGCCTGTTGACCGGAAAGTTGTAATGGTTACGCTTTTCACCGCGCCTGAGACCCCAAGGACCCATGCTTTTCAACTCCTACCAGTTCATCTTCCTGTTCCTGCCATTGGTCCTGGCCGGCTATTTCGTGCTGGGCCGGCTCGGCAATCTGGCGCCGGTCGTCTGGCTGGTGCTGGCGTCGCTGGTGTTCTATTCCGTGAGCAACTGGCAGTTCGTGTTGCTGCTGCTGGGGTCGATCGCGTTCAACTATCTCATCGGGTTGCTGCTGATCTCGAAGCGGCTCGCCCCCACGCCGCGATTTGCGGTGCTGACGGTCGGCGTTGCCGGCGATCTCCTGACGCTCGGCTATTTCAAATATGCCGGCTTTCTCGCCGCCAATCTCAATGCGATCTTCTCGACCGGCTTTACGCTCAACATCCTGCTGCCGGTCGGCATTTCATTTTATACTTTCACCCAGATCGCGTTCCTGGTCGACGCCTACCGGGGCAATGTCGCGCGCTACGCGCTGCCGCATTATGCGCTGTTCGTCACTTATTTTCCGCACCTGATCGCGGGGCCGATTCTCCACCACAAGGACATGATCCCGCAATTCGAGCGCCCCGAATCAAAACGCCCCGATCCGCATCTGATCCTGTGCGGGTTGATCATCTTCGCGATCGGGCTGTTCAAGAAGACGTGTCTGGCCGACGGCATCCAGCCGCTGGTCTCGGTCGCCTTCGGCCCCAACGTGCCGACCTTCGACCAGGCCTGGATCGGCGCGCTGGCCTATACGTTCCAGCTCTATTTCGATTTCTCCGGCTATTCCGACATGGCGATCGGAATCTCGCTGATGTTCAGCATCTTCCTGCCGCTCAATTTCAATTCACCCTACAAGGCGCTGAGCATCGTCGATTTCTGGCGCTGGCACATGACGCTGTCGCAGTTCCTGCGCGACTATCTCTATATCCCGCTCGGCGGCAACCGGCGCGGCCGCGTGCTGCGCTACGTGAACCTGATGATCACCATGGTGCTCGGCGGCCTCTGGCACGGCGCGGCCTGGACCTTTGTCGCCTGGGGCGCGCTGCACGGCGTGTATCTTTGCATCAATCATGCCTGGAGCAATTATGGACCTTCGGTGGCGCCGCGTTTCAAGCCGCTTGAAAATATCGCCGCGTTCGTTCTGACTTTCCTGTCCGTCGTCGTCGCCTGGGTGTTCTTTCGCGCCGACAGCATGGCGTCGGCGCTGAATGTGCTGTCGAAGATGGCCGATCCCACGCATATCGCGTTCGGCCGCCGTGAGATGGCGCAGGCGGCATTCATTGTCGTTTATGCCGCTATCGCCTGGTTCGCCCCGAACACGCAGACCATCATGGGCTACGATCACGACAACAGGACCGTGGGCCACGGATTCCAGGCATGGCGGATGCGCCCGCTCTTCATCTATGCGTCAGCGGCGGTGCTGGCTTTCGGGATTCTCGGAATCCAGCAGCACAGCGAGTTCATCTACTTCAGGTTCTAAGCATGATCCGAAAAAGGGGGAACCGGTTTGTTGAGGAGATCACGCTCAAACGAGATGAGATCATGAACCGATTCGCTCTGATCGGGCCGTGATTTCATGAGCACCGCCGCGAAGAATCTGCTTCGGCTTATCGGCGCGAGCGTGCTCGTCATCCTGATGGCGGCCGCGCTCAATTTCGTCGTCGATCCGCTGCAGCTGTTCCGGCCGGCATGGTTCTATCCGGCGATGTATTCCCAGGACAGCCGCCTGCAGAATGCCGGACTGATCCGCAGCCAGGATTACGACACGGTATTCATGGGAACCTCGCTCGCGATCCACTTCCGTCAGAGCGACATCGACCGGGTCCTCGGCGTCCGATCGGTCAAGCTGACAATGAGCGGCTCGAATTCCCGCGAGCAGAGCTTTGTGCTGGACGCTGCGCTCGAGCGTCACCCAAAGCGCGTCATCTGGCAGATGGACGACTGGATCTTCCGCGACGCGCCGGAGATTAATTCCGATATCTATCTTCCCGCCGATCTCTATCGCCGGAATTGGAAGGGCGTCGCGAGCTATCTTTTCAGCGGCGCCATGGCGCGCGAGTCGCTGTGGATGCTGGCGCGGTCCTTGCCGCCGCTGCAGAAGACCGTCGCGCGCCTGACGTCAGGCGCCGTGATCAAGTTCCCGATCAACCGTGTTGACGATCTCAATACCTTGCCGCCCAATTTCGATGTGCCTGGGTTCTATAACGCTGGGAATGCGGTGGCCAATTTCAGGCATATCACGGCTCCCGAGCGCCGCATCTACCTGGCGGAGAGCTACAACTATGACGCCATGGTACGGAATTTCGAACGGGACGCGATCGCCCTGATCGCGAGCCATCCGGACGTCAAGTTCGATATCTACTTTCCGCCCTATTCGATCCTGCAGTTCGTCGCGATGCGGGACGCTTCGCCGGCGACGCTGAAGATTGTCTACGACTTCACGGCCTATGCCAGCCGGCGATTGGCGCAATTCCCGAACGCCAGCCTGCATGACTTTCGCGACATCAAGGAGATCACGCACGATCTCGGAAATTACGGCGACGTGATCCACCATTCGCCCGCGGTCGATCTGAAGATCCTGTCGATGCTGACGGAAGAAAAATACGTCGTCGACCGCGCCGCCCCGACAGCATCGCTGGACCGGCTGAAGGCGCAGGTCGAAGCGTATCGGTTGGATAGTATCGAGCGGTAGCCTTGTGTGTAGGGCGGGCGGCTTTTCGCGCCGTGCCCACCATCTATCGAGATCGTTACTTCAAATGGTGGGCACGCTTTGTGGCTCCCCGATTGCTTCGCTGGCGCTCGCCGCGGCGGAAACAGCATCAGCTACGATGTCCCACCCTCCGCACAAGCGACAGGTTTTACGCCCCCACGCTTTCGCCCAGCCATTCGATCGCCGCTTCAGTGCCGCCCTTGCCGTGCGGAATGCCGAGCGCGTTGAGGCCGACTTCGATCACGCCGAGCGTGCCCAGGATCATCGGGGCATTGACGTGGCCCATATGGGCGATCCGGAACGCCTGGCCTGACAGCTCACCGATGCCGACGCCGAGCACCACGCCGCATTTGTCCTTGCAATAGCGTTGCAGCGCCAGCGGATCGTGACCGTTGGACATCACGACCGTCGTCACGGTGTTCGAGCGTTCGCTCGGCTCGGTGACATTGAAACCGAGCACCTGGCCCTCGGCCCAGATCGCGACCGCGCGTCGCACCGCTTCGGCCAGCAGGCGGTGGCGCGTGAAGACGTTGTCCAGCCCCTCGTCGAACAGCATGTCGATGGCCTGGCGCAGCGCGAACAACAGATGCACCGGTGCGGTGCCGGCATATTTGCGGTAATGCTCGGCGCCTTCGCGTTCGGTCCAGTCCCAATAGGGCGTGCGCAGGCCGGCGGTCTTGTGCACCTCGCGGGCGCGGTCATTGGCGGCGACGAAGCCGAGGCCCGGCGGCGCCATCAGGCCTTTCTGCGATCCGGACATCGCGACGTCGATGCCCCATGCGTCCATCTCGAACGGCATGCAGCCGAGCGACGCCACCGCATCGACCATGAACAGCGCCGGATGCCCGGCCGCCTTGATCGCCTTGCCGATCGCCTCGATGTCGTTATACGCACCCGACGCGGTATCGACCTGCACCGCGAGGATTGCCTTGATGGTGTGATCCTTGTCCTGCCGCAGCCGCGCTTCGACCTCGGCCGGGCGGATCGCGCGGCGCCAGTCGCCTTTCAGCACCTCGACGTCGGCGCCCATGGCGGCCGCCGCGTTGCCCCAGCCGATCGCAAAGCGGCCGCTTTCGAGCACCAGGATCTTGTCGCCGCGCGACAGCACGTTGCTGAGCGTGGCTTCCCAGGCGCCATGGCCATTGGCGATATAGATGTAGGAGCGGCCTTTGGTGGCGAACAGTTTCGAGAGATCGCGCAGCAGGCTGTCGGTCATGCCGATCATCTGATCGGAGTAGATGTCCAGCGCCGGACGATGCATCGCCCGCAGCACTTCGTCGGGCATTGTGGTGGGCCCGGGGATCGCCAGAAATTCCCGGCCCGCGCGAACGGTCATTGTTGTTTTTCCTTAAGCTGTGACGGGCCATGCTGGCATGGCCGGGCGCGAAATCAAAGCGCGTGAGGACATTCGAGGGATGCAGCGGAATGACGGCAAATTCAAGCTAAAGGATGGTGATAATCGTCATTGCGAGGAGCGAAGCGACGAAGCAATCCATCTCGCGGCAAGGAAACTCTGGATTGCTTCGTCGCAAGAGCTCCTCGCAATGACGGGAGACGGCCAGCCTATTTCCCCAGCGCCTTGGCGACCGCCTGCCAGATTTGATCCTTCAACTCGGTCGCGGGCGGGCTCGGAATGACGATGGTGGGACCGGTCCGCTTCCGGCACTCTTCCACCAGGCGCAGGATCCACACCTCGCCGTCGGTGTAATAGAGATCGCCGCCGCCGTTGCGGCCGTCAATCGTCGGGCCGATGCCGGTGACCTGATATTTTGCCTCGACCATTCCGGCGGCTTCGAGGTCGGTGGCGAGCAGCTGCCGCTCCGCGTCGATATCGGCACCGATATGGTGCGTGATCGCGCCGGTATAATGGCTGACGCCGACGCTGCGGTCGAAGGTGGCGTCGCCGAGCCAGACCGGCCGCTTCTCCTCGCCCTGGTCCAGCACCTTCCAGAACCGCACATGGTGGCGGTGATCGGCGCTGTTGCCGACCGGCTTCTCGAACGCGAGATCCTCGCGCCGGCCGAGGTAATAGAGCGGGCTCACCGGCGCGTCGCGATAGGGGCGGTCGAGGATCACGCTGCCGACGATTTCGATCGACGAGCGGAGCGTCACGGGATCGGCGGGATACCAGCCGGCGGCGTGCATGGCGCAGACCACGTCCCTGGTGTCGCCGACGAGGCCGACATTGATGGGATCGCCGGGAATGCCCTGCGCGGTCCGCGTCACCATCGGCAACGTGGCGAGGCCCTTCTGGTGCTCGTAATGGGTCCACAGCGACGGCAACACGATATAGGCAACGAGGCCGTAGACAATGACGAACAGCAGCACGAACCGCGCCGCGCTAATGAACCTTGAACGCTTCGGCAAAGCTTTCGATTGCACGCCATCGGTGCCGGCCATTCTGCCGCCCTCACAAATTCATCTGTGGAGGTTAGCGCATTTTCCAGCGCTGTGGCTTCATCCTTCGAGACGCGGCCAAGAGGCCGCTCCTCAGGATGAGGTCTGAAACCCTCATGGTGAGGAGCGCGTTCTTACGCGCGTCTCGAACCATGAGGCCAGGAAAGTAGCTATCGCCTGGTCTCGCGGCAGCCGGCGGCTTCGGCCTCTTCGACCGAGCAGAACCAGCGGGTGCCCTTGCTGATCTTCATCTGGATCTTCGCGTACCAGCGGCTGGTCGGCTGGTGATAGATGCATTCGCCGGAGCGGTTGACGTTGCCCTTGATGGTGCAGTCCGGCGAGGGCGCGACCGGGCCCGAGGCTGACGCCAGCAGGATCGCCCTGGCGCTATCGGGCGGCTTGATGGCGCCCAGGACGGCGGTCTTCTTGTTGCGGATGCGCCAGTCCCACGGCGCGATGAACGCGCCCTGCCACATCCCGGCCTTGGCGTCGCGCGCGGCCTTTTCGTCGGCTTCGTAGTCGTGCGAGACGCGCACATTGGCCAGCGCCCAGCCGTTCTTCACCAGCCATTTCTGGATGTCCTCGCCATCAACCTCGCAGCGCGACACCAGCCGGCCGCGGCGGTCGGCCGAGCGGGTGTGACAGGTCCACGGCTTGTCCTTGGTGTGCTTGACGAGCGCGTCGCGCGCGGCGACGCCGCAGGTCCAGCGCTCGCCCTTGGTGTTGAGGCAGAGCTGGTCCACCGAAGGTGCTGCAATCCCGCCGAGCCGAATCCGGCTGTTGCCGATCTGGATCTGGTCGCCCTCGCGGATTTTTGCGGCGCCGGTGATATCGGCGGCTCGCGCCACCACCGGCAGCAAAACCACGATCAGCGCGAGCAGAAATTTCATGAACATGCAAAAGGCCGCATTGGATGTGAAGGTGCATATAATTGAGCGGCAGGATTGTGGTGTGGATTCGGTCGATGCACCAGTGCCGGCGCGACGTGAATTTTCAACTTAACGCGAGAAACAGAAGCGGCTACTTCGGCAACGAAAGTGCGCCCCCTCTCCCATGGGGTCGAGACGAGCGAAGCTCGCTCTTAGAGGGTTGGGGTGAAGGGGTACGGTCTATCGATAGAACGTAACCCCTCACCCGGATCGCATCTGTCGATGCGATCCGACCTCTCCCTGCGGGAGAGGTGCAGATTCCTGCGCTTCCGCAAATCATTCCTACAATGTTCTCACCCTCTCCGCATCATCGCCCGCCGTGCCAGCGCCAGGCCCATCAGCACGAAGGCCGACGTGACCTCGGGGCCGCCGACCAGGATGCGCGTCGGGGTCTTCATCTTGTTCCATTCATAGGCGCGGAACGGCCCATGCCGGCCGCCTTCGCCGAGATGGCTGACGATGCAGTGCAGCGCCGGCGCGAAGGTCCCGGGCTCGGCGCCGAGATGGCCGAGCGCGATCAGCGCCAGCGCCGCATCGAACACGTTCATCTCGGCTGCGATCAGTTCGGTCTGCACATAGGCCAGCACCCGCGCCCGGATGACATCGAACGTGCCGTCGGGATCGATCGTTTGCCGTGCCGCCGGCGGCAGCGCGATAAAGGCCGCGTAGCAGCGGCCGAAATAGGCGCAATAAAGCTCCGGCAGATAGTAGATGTGCGAGCGCGGCTGGGCGAACGCGCCGCTCAGCACCAGGCGCCTTTGGAAGCCGATGATGCGCTGCACCGTCTCCAGCCGCTTCGGCGTCTCGACGATCTTCCACCGGCTCAGATTGCGAAAACTGACTTCGAGGATGTCGAGATTGAGCGTCGGATCGAGATCGTTGCCAAAGGGCCGCTCGCCCCTGAGGTTGTCGATCCAGGTGACGACGCCGCCCTCGTAGTCGATGTGGTCGTTGATCGGCACCGTCACCCGCTTCTCGTTGGCGCCGCCGCCGACCTGGTAGCCGGCGAGCAGGTCGATCAGCGGCTGATCGAGCATCGGATCGGTCGAGCCGGCCTGGGTCGCCGCCGAGAACGCGGAGACGGTGGTGTCGGCATCCGGCACATAGGTGCCGAAGCCGAGGTCGCGCTTGACCTGGGTGAAGAAGCGCGAGAAGCGCGGATGCGGCGGCGGCGCCAGCGCGGTCACGACGCCATAGGTGCTGCCGTCCGGCGCCGGCACGTCCTCGCGGCTGGTGGTGAGGCAGAAATCGACCATGTCGGCGATGGCGCGCCGCGCCGCGGCGGTCTCGCCCGGTGAGGCCAGACCGGTATCGACATAGCTCAGCAGCGCCTCGATGAAGAACGCGTCGTAATAGGCCGAGCGGTGGCGGATCTGCACCGGCGCCCACATCGGCTCGGCGATGCCGGTCCAGGGCGGGTTGATCAGCGCGCGCGCCGGCGAGCGGGCGATGAAGATGCGCGCCAGATTGAACAGCAATGTCGAGTTCTGGTAGCTGCGCGCATTCAGCCCGGTCAGCGCCATCCTGAGTTCGCGGCCGCGCATGTCGGCGTCGCCGATCAGGTTGAAGGCGGCATAGGTCGGAATGAAACCGTTCTTGCCGAACGAGCGCAGGAGATGCGCCGCGCAGGTGCGGATGACGCGCTCGATGTCCGCAAGTTCGGGCGCGCTCGCCGGCGCCGCCACTGGCTTGGGAGCGGGATGCCGCAGTTCGATCGTATCCAGAAGCTCCGCCACCGGCTGGCCGATCGCATCCCAGTCCGGCGCTTCCTCGTCGCGCGCCCGCCGCACCGCCTCGCGCACGCGTTGCATCCGGCCTTCGTCACGCAATTCGGCAAGCCCGGCCCGGCACAGCAGCGGACGCAACACCGGGTTGCCCAGCGCGGTCTTGTAGAACTGGCCGAGATGCCGGTCGCCGCCGGGGTAGTTCAAAAGCAGGGGGTCGCAGACCTCATACAGCGACGGCCCGTCCTTTCGGGCCGTCAGAGCGCGGAAAGCGGCCCCGGCGAAATGCTGAAAGGTCATGGCGTTTCTTCCCGCGCAGTGGTTCCGCACGTCCCGCCAAGCCGCGGCAACCTCCTCTGCGGCTGCCGCCCGCCTCCCGTAAACCTGCAAGTGCTTGAAAAACTACACGAAAGACTGGGAAATACAAATGTGACGGAGGTCACGGTGGCGCCCCGGAATTTGGCGGAGGATGGCCGCGAAAATGACCGCTGCGTGTCCCAATCTGAGGCACTTCCTGCGTGGCCCTATGCTACAAAAACTGTTGCGGGAGTAGGCTTTTAGAGGTTAATGCTTTGCCTGTTGCAGTGCCGCAAATTGAGCATAATTGGGCGGCACACGTCCGGCACCCCCTCAAACCCAGAACGGCTTTGGCGCGACTAACTCGCGCGCCTGTGGCACCGACCAGGAATGAACCGTGATGAATGTCAGGCAGCTTTGCTCCTCCCGCCGTTCGCTCGCCATCGCCGCCGCTTTGGTCGGCATGGTGTCGCTGGCGATCGGCGCCCACGCCGCGCTGAACAAGCGGGCGCTCGATGCGGCCAAGGCGATCGCGACCGAGCAGAGCGCCGATGTCACGAAGAAGGCGACGCGGATCGCCCTGGTGATCGGCAACGGCCATTATCCCGATGCCAATGCGCCGCTGGCGCAGCCGATCAACGACGCCCGCGCGCTGACGGCGGCGCTGCGCCGCAACGGCTTTGACGTCGACGTCGTCGAGGATGCCAGCAAGGACGACATGCGCCGTGCGGTTGCCCGGCTGAAATCCAGGGTCCGGCCGGATTCCGTGGTGATGCTGTTCTTCGGCGGCTATGGCGTCCAGGTCGGCCGCGAGAGCTACATGATGCCGGTCGATGCCGCGATCTGGAAGGAAGCCGACGTCCGCCGCGACGGCGTCAGCGTTGAATCCGTGCTGGACGCGATGACGGAGCAGGGCGCCCGCGCCAAGCTCGTCGTCATCGACGCCTCGCGCCGCAACCCCTATGAGCGCCGCTTCCGCGCCTACTCCCACGGCCTGGCCCCGATCAACGCCCCCGACAACGCGCTGATCCTGTCGTCGGCCACGCCCGGCCAGGTCGCCGATGACTCGAAGGGCCAGCACAGCGTGCTGATGACCGAGTTGCTCGGCCACATCAACGCCCAGCCCTCCAGCGCCGCCGGCGCCGAGAGCCTCTTCAACAAGACCCGCATCGCGATCTCCCGCGCCTCCGACGGCGCGCAGGTCCCCTCGGTCTCGTCGTCGCTGACCGAAGACGTCAGCTTCCGCGCCCCCGCCGACCGCGCGGGCAGCTAATTCTTATCAGATTTGAGATCGTCTGATTCCGCTTGCTCGGTGCACCTCTCCCCTTGTGGGAGAGGCATAGGCCGCCTTCGGCGGCCGTCCTTCAAAAAAGAACGCCGAAGCGAAGCTTCGGCTACGTCGCATCGCAAGATGCGATCCGGGTGAGGGGTTACGGACTATCGATAGACCTGAACCCCTCATCCCAACCTTCTCCCACAAGGGGAGAAGGAGCTCACTGCCGCTGCTGAAGCATTGAGTATCTCGATCAGACTAGTCGAGAGCCTGAGATTAGATCGAGCCGCGTAGATGGGGTAACGGGCCGCCGGCCTTCGGGCAAGCCGCGCTCGCTACGGCGCTATTGAGGCGCGCTTCGCGCGGCTTGCTTGGAATGTGGGCGGTC
>LNAP01003027.1_pt1 | contig 16298 bp, 14 predicted proteins | sample 602601 | NCBI WGS metagenome assembly LNAP01 (sample SAMN02440304, study PRJNA202911) | soil metagenome | biome: Subtropical and temperate rainforests or woodlands; isolation source: soil samples (1 kg each in a 20% v/v slurry with milli Q water) were... ... | reverse complement strand
GGCCGAGGCCGAGCGCGGCCGGCGCCTGCGCGACGGCCTGCATGTGGTGATCGTCGGCCCGCCCAACGCCGGCAAGAGCTCGCTGCTCAACGCACTGGCCGGCAGCGAGCGCGCCATCGTCACCGATATTGCCGGCACCACCCGCGACACCCTGCGCGAAACCATCCGCATCGACGGCCTCGAACTGACCTTGGTCGACACCGCCGGCCTGCGCGACGGCGGCGACGCGATCGAGCGCGAAGGCATGCGCCGCGCGCACGTAGAGATGCAGCGCACCGACCTGGCCATCATCGTGCTCGACGCCCGCGACCCGCAGGCCGGGCATGCCGCGGTGGCCGACGCCCTGGCCGGCGTGCCGCAGCAGCTGTGGATCCACAACAAGAGCGACCTGCTGGAGCACCATCCCGCCGACAGCGAGGCGAACGTCGTCCACGTCTCCGCCGCCACCGGCCAGGGCCTGGACCGCCTGCACGCCCGCCTGCGCGAACTGGCCAGCGGAAGTGCCGGCGACAGCGTGGACGGCGAGTTCTCCGCGCGCGCCCGCCATGTTGACGCCATCGTGCTGGCCATCGGCCACGCCGAGCGCGCCGAAGCCGAGCTGGTCCACGAACACCTGGAGCTGGCCGCCGAGGAACTGCGCCTGGCGCATGAAGCGCTGGGCGAGATCACCGGGCGGATGAGCGCCGATGATCTGCTGGGGCGGATCTTCTCCAGCTTCTGCATCGGGAAGTAGGGGCTATCATCGTCAGCGCCGAAAGTGCGTCATCAGACACACCTTCCCGGCATTAAACCGACCAGACTCCACGGAGTACGCCCCAGTCGCGTGACAGCCCCTTTTAGGATCCGGTGATGGGCACGACAACATTGATCCGCAACAGCACTGTCGAGTTCCTGATCTTCACCAGCCAGACGGGCGATCAGAGCATCGAGGCCCGTTACGAGGACGATTCGATCTGGCTGTCGCAGAAGCGGATGGCTGCGTTGTTCGGCGTGGACGTGCGGACGGTCAATGAACATCTGAAGAACATCTTTGACAGCGAAGAGCTGACCCCAGCGGCAACCCTCCGGAAATTCCGGATAGTTCAGCAGGAAGGCAGCCGCACGGTGTCCCGAGGCGTGGACCACTACAACCTCGATGCCATCATCTCGGTCGGCTATCGGATCAACTCGATGCGCGCCACGCAGTTCCGCCAATGGGCCACTGCCGTCCTGCGCCAGTTCGCGGTCAAAGGATACGTGCTGGATCGCCAGCGCATGGAGAATGGCAGCTACCTGGGCGAGGACTACTTCGAACGCCTGTTGGCGGAAATCCGCGAGATCCGCCTCAGCGAACGACGCTTCTATCAGAAGATCACCGATATCTACGCTACCAGCGTCGACTACAACAGGGATGCGCCCACCACCCAGAGCTTCTTCGCCAAGGTCCAGAACAAGCTTCACTTTGCCATCCACGGGCACACGGCCGCAGAGCTCGTGCGGGGAAGGGCGGACGCCACGCGACCCAATATGGGGCTCACTACGTGGGCTGCCGCACCCGAGGGCAGGATTCTCAAGACCGACGTCGTGGTGGCCAAGAACTATCTGGACAAGGAGGAGCTCGATTCGCTCGGACGCATCGTCAGTGCCTATCTGGAACTGGCCGAGGACCGCGCCCGCCGCAGGATCCCGATGTCCATGGAAGACTGGGCCAAGCGCCTGGATGCATTCCTTGTCTTCGATGAGCGTGAAGTGCTTCAGAACGCCGGCACTGTGTCGGCCAAGGACGCGCAGTTGCATGCCGAAAGTGAGTTTGAGATGTACCGGAACGTCCAGGAGCGATTGTTCGAAAGTGATTTCGACAAGGTGATAAAGGCGGTGGAAGCGGTTGGTAGCGCATCAGGGCAGCCCGGCGAGGATTCCTGAAGCCGGTTCTGCCACGGCCATCGGCCCTTCCGCGTGCCGTTTCTTCCCCCTGTCACACCGCACCACCACAATGCGCCGGTCCATCCACGCCCGGCCGCGTTGGCGCGGGCCGCATCAAACAGGGGTTTGCAGTGTCGAAGTTGTCGTGGGGTTGTGCCTTGCTGTTGTCGTTGACCGTGGCACCATCGGTGGCCATGAGCGCTGAATCTTCCCCTCCCGCGCCGCGCAAGGCGGCGGTGTACGGCCATCGCGGCGCCAGTGCGCTGCTGCCCGAGCACACCCTGGCCGCCTACGCCCAGGCCATCGCCGACGGCGCCGACTACATTGAACCGGACCTGGTGATGACCAAGGACGGCGTGCTGGTGTCCCGCCACGAGAACGAGATCGGTGGCACCACCGATGTGGCCGCGCACCCGGAGTTCGCCAGCCGCAAGACGGTCAAGACCATCGACGGCGAACGCATGGAGGGTTGGTTCACCGAAGACTTCACCCTGGCCGAGCTGAAGACGCTGTACGCCCGCGAGCGCCTGCCGCAGCTGCGCAGCACCGCCTTCGACGGCCAGTTCCGCATCGCCACCCTGGACGAGATCATCGCCTTCCTGGTCCAGCAGGCCGGCCGCGCCAACCGCGGCATCGGGCTGGTGCCGGAGATCAAGCACGGCACCTACTTCAAGGGCATCGGCCTGCCCATGGAAGACAAGGTGCTGGCCACGCTGCAGGGCAACGCCTATACCCGCGTGGCGCCGGTGACGATCCAGTCGTTCGAGGTGGGCAACCTGCGTTACCTGCGCAGCAAGCTGGCACGCGATTCCAACATCCGCCTGCTGCAGTTGATCGGTGATCCGAAGCAGCAGCCCGGCGACGTGCTGGCCGCCAAGGGCAGCCAGCGCTATGCCGACATGATCACCCCGGCCGGGCTGGAGCAGGTGGCCGCCTATGCCGACGGCATCGGCCCGAGCCTGCGTCTGGTCATTCCGCTGGACGCCGCCGGCAAGCTGGGTACGCCCACTTCGCTGGTGCGCGATGCGCACTCGGCCGGATTGATGGTGGTCCCGTATACCTTCCGGCCGGAAAACTACTTCCAAGCCGCAGAGTTCCGCAGTGGCGAGCCGAATGTCCGCAACGCGGAAGGTTCGGTCGCCGAGATGCGGGCTTACCTGGCCACTGGCATCGATGCGTTCTTCACCGATGACCCCGCGCTGGGCCGGCGTGCGGTGGATGGGGATGGCACGGCGGTAACCCGGTAGGTACCGACCGTTGGTCGGTGCTGCCCGCATCGACCAACGGTCGATGCCTACCGGGGCATGCCCCAACCGTGCTTGCCGACCGCGGGCTGCCGGGGTTACCGTGCCCGGCAGACAAGGAGGTCGCATGCTGATCGGGCATCGCTACGAACACACGCCGGACGGCGATCTACGTATCCGCTCGTACAACTGGGCACAAACAGGGCTTGCCCTGTTTATCGGGCCCTGTGCCCTGATCATTCCGCTGCTGTTCGTGGGCGATGCCATTGCCAGACAGCACCAGCCGTTTCCGTCGCTGGGCCCACTGCCGCTGCTGGTGATCTTCCTGGGCTTCCTGCTGCTCATGACACTCGGGCTGGGTCTGCTGCTGTATACCGAAATCCGCGAAACGTTGCTGCTGTCCACCCGCAACGGCATCGCCAGACATAGCACGACGGACATGCTTGGACTGCGCGAAGAGCTGCGTGGCGAGTTCGCCCTGCAGGCACCGAAGGAGCTTGTATTACGCCGCCGCCTGTACCGGACGTCTGCGGATACGACCTTGTGGTTGGTGATGGACGATGACAGCGAACACCCGCTGAGTCCGGTCAATGTGCCGGTCGTGCCCGGCAGCCGGCAAACCGATCGGTGGGTGGACGCATTGGCTGGCTATCTACACGTGCCGGTTCGCACTGTGCAGCTCGATCCCGAGCCGCCCGCGGCAGTGCTGGCACCAGCAATGCCCGCCCTCCCGCCGCGCAAACGCTTCATCTCCCGGAAGCGCAGGAAAAAAGCAGCGCGCCAAGCCCGCTTGGGAGCACCGATCAATGACGCCGGCACTAAACCGGCGCCGCGCACGGTGCCAGCCAACATCCGCGTCTTCTTTGCCCTGCTGGGTGCGTTCCTGGCCGCGCTGGAACTCAATCACCTGATCAGCCTGGTGAATGCGCTGACCACCGGCAGCATCCGGGTGGCCGGTTACCACAGCGGCGCCAGTACCTATTACTGGAGCGAGCAGCCCTATTCCTTCGCATTCCTGGTGGTGTTCGGCATCGTCATGGTTCCGCTGGTCGGCGCATTCGCGTACCAGTGCATGCGGCTGGCGGTGACCGGACACATGAAACCGACGGCGTGACCCCTATTCGCGCGGCGCACCCGGATCGCGCGGACGGAACGGGAGGACCACGAAGTCCTGCCCTTCGCGCGGCTGCCACAGCACCGGCACGCGGTGCGGGGAGGGCGGTTCAAGGTCGTTGTCACGCTGCAGCTGCAGGTCGTCCTCGTCTTCTTCCTCTTCCCAGCTGTAACGCTTGCGCGGGGCCATCGGGTCGGACAGGCGGAACAGCAGCGCGCTGATGATGCCGGCGAAGGCACCGCCCATATGCGACTGCCAGGACACCCCCGGCTCGTGCGGCAGGATGGTGATGAGCATGCTGCCGTAGAACAGGAAGGCGATCAGGCCGGCGGCAATGGCCGGTCGGTCGCGGCGCAGCAGGCCCAGCACGAAGACCAGGAACATCAGGCCATGGGTGATGCCGCTGGCACCGAGATGGCGGCTGCCCAGGTCGCCCAGCAGCCAGGCGCCCAGCCCGGAGCCGACCCACAGCAGGGGCAGCGCGCGCAGGGTGGCTTTGGGATAGACGCTGCCGGCAAGGGTGCCGAGGATCAGCAGGGCAAACGCATTGGCGCCCAGGTGCTGCACCGAGCCATGCAGCAGCGGTGCACCGAGGATGCCGAGCAGGCCGGCCTTGTCCAGCGGGGCCACTGCCCACGGGCGCCAGTCGAAATGACCCTGCGCGGTGTAGATGGCCACCAGCACCAGCACGAAGGCCAGGCTCAGGTTGAACGCCCGCAGCACGCGACCGCGGTCGTTGCGGGGAGAGGTCGGCGGCTCGCCGGCGGGCAGGGGCAGGTTGGCGTTCATACCCTTAGGGATTGCGTCGCCCGGGCTGAACACAAGGGCAACGCGACGGGAGAGAGTAGTGCCACCGGCGGGACAATCCCGCCGGTGGCACGTTGGTTACGCGTCGCCGGTCTTCGGCGGGTTCTTCAGGCTCAGCACCACAGTGGCGGCGATGATCACGGCCACCACGCCCAGCGAGATCGGGGTGGGGATCTTGAAGATGTCGATCAGCATCATCTTGATGCCGATGAAGGCCAGCACCAGGGCCAGGCCATACGGCAGCAGGTGGAAGCGATCGGCCATGCCGGCCAGCAGGAAGAACATCGCCCGCAGGCCCAGCACCGCGAACACGTTGGAGGTGAGCACGATGAACGGGTCGGTGGTGATGGCGAAGATGGCCGGGATGCTGTCCACCGCGAAGATCACGTCGGTGACCGCAATCAGGATCAGCACCACGAACAGCGGGGTGAACCAGCGCTTGCCATCGCGCATGACGCTCATGGCGTTGCCGGCGTAGTCGGGCAGCAGGCGCAGGTGCTTGCGCATCCAGCGCAGGGCAGGGTTGGTCTCAAGATCCGGCTCGCTGCCGGCCGAGAACCACATCTTCCAGCCGGTGAACAGCAGGAACGCGCCGAACACGTAGAGCAGCCAGTGGAACTTGGTGAGCAGCACGCTGCCGGCGAAGATCATGATCGTACGCAGCACGATCGCGCCCAGAATGCCGATGATGAGCACCTTCTGGCGCTGCTCCTCGGGCACCGCGAAGTAGCCCATGATCATCAGGAACACGAAGATGTTGTCCACGGCCAGGGCTTTCTCGACCAGATAACCGGTCAGGAACTCCAGGCCGACCTTGTTGGCCACCACCTGGCCGGCGGTCTCGTTCAGGTAGTACCAGAGGCCGCCGTTGAAGGCCAGGGCCAGGGCGACCCAGCCGATCGACCACCACAGGGCCTCCTTGAAGGTGACCTTGTGCGGCCCGCCATGTCGCATCAATACGAGGTCGACCAGCAGCGCGATGATCACCACCGCGCCGAAGCCGCCCCACAACCACACATTACCGATCGTCTGCATTGGGTTTATCCGTTGGAAAAATAGATTGCCTCAAGCCGGATGGCGAGGATCTGCAACGGAGGATCGGGGGGATCCAGGGACAGAGCTTCGCCATACGGCGAAGGTCTCGCTCGCAGTCCCGATGGGTGGGACTGCCGTTGCACCGGAGCCTGCGGGCTCGAATTGACGGCGACAACGTCTGGGAGCTACTCCCCTTCTGGGGCCGATTCTGCGGGGTGCCGGGGCCGGCGTCAAATCCTTTCCATGCCCCGGTGCGGCTGAACGAAATGCCCCAACCGGTAGTGACGGCCGCTGGCCGTCAACCCCGTAGCGGCCGGGTTTACCGCGCTGACGGCCAGCGGCCGTCACTACCAGAGCGCCAGCGGTGTCGCTCCCAGCGCCGAGGGCTGCAGGCTTCCCGTTTACAATACGCCCATGAATACCCCTGCCCCCGTTGTCCGCCTCAAGAACGCCTGGCGCTCCAGCCACCCGTGGATCTTCCAGAAACTGGTCGAAAAGCCGGCCGTCCGTCCCAAACCCGGTGCCATCGTCGACGTTATCGGCGTGGACGGGGAGTGGATCGGCCGGGGCTTCTACAACGGCCATTCGCGCATCGCCGTGCGCATCCTGGAAACCGACCAGGCCGTGCCGGTCGACGCGGGCTGGTTCTCGCGCAAGATCGCCCAGGCCGTCTCGCTGCGCCGTGACGTGCTGAAGCTGGACGCGGTGTCCGACGCCTGGCGCGTGGTGCACAGCGAAGGCGACGGTCTGTCCGGCCTGGTGGTGGACCGCTACAACGACCTGGTGGTGGTGGAGTTCTTCGCCGCCGGCATGTTCCGCCACCGCGAGTGGATCTACGAAGCGCTGCGTGAGCAGTTCCCGGGCTGCCGTTTCCACAGCTTCGCCGACGAACACGTGCAGAAGCAGGAAAGCTTCGACTTCCACGGCAACACCACCACCGAAGCGTCGGTGATCACCGAGTACGGCGTGAAGTTCCGCGCCGACCCGGCCGGTGCGCACAAGACCGGCTTCTTCGCCGACCAGCGCGAGAACCGCCAGTGGCTGAGCGAGCAGGTGGACGGCAAGAGCGTGCTCGACCTGTGCTGCAACACCGGCGGCTTTGCGGTGTACGCCGCCGCGCGCGGTGCGTCGGAAGTGGTCGGCATCGATATCGATGAAGACGTGATCGCCATTGCCAAGGCCAACTCGCGCCTCAACAACGTGCGCCCGAAGTTCATCCAGTCCGACGTGTTCCCGTGGCTGCGCGATGCGGCCAACCGCGGTGAGCAGTTCGACGTGGTGATCCTGGACCCGGCCAAGATGACCCGCGACCGCGACCAGGTCATCACCGCGCTGAAGAAGTACCTGGACATGAACAAGCTGGCGCTGGGCGTGGTCAAGCCCGGTGGTCTGTTCGCCACGTTCTCGTGCACCGGCCTGGTGGCCGAGGATCAGTTCCTGGACATGCTGCGCCGTGCGGCGTTCTATTCCGGGCGCACCATCCAGATCCTGAAGGTGGCCGGCGCCGGTCCGGACCACCCGTTCATGGCGCACGTGCAGGAATCGCGCTACCTCAAGGCGGTGTTCTGCCGCGTGCTGGACTGAGCCTGGGGTACCGACCAACGGTCGGTATCTACCCGTGCCGGTATCGACCAACGGTCGATACCTACCCATGACGGTGCCGACCAACGGTCGGCACCTACCCAGCCGGGCGCCACAGCGCTATGGTCTGACGCTTCCCATCCAAGGTGAGGCGTCATGACGTTGCGCAGTCTGTCATTGCTGGTGTCGCTGGCGTTGTGCACGCCGCTGGCCGCCCACGCCGTCGAGTTCACCCCGCAGGAACTGGCCCGGGCCTCGGCCCTGCAGAAGACGCTGCTCACGTTGGACAGCCACCTGGATACACCGGCCAACTTCCATCGCGCCGGCTTTGACATCCAGCAGCGGCACGACCACAACGCGCTGTCGCAGGTGGATTACCCGCGCATGGTGGAAGGGGCGCTGGATGGCGGCTTCTGGGCGATCTACACCGATCAGGGCGACCGCAGCGAAGTGGCGCATGTGCACGATCGCGACGCGGGGCTGCTGCGGCTGATGGACATCCGCGAGATGCTCGCCGCGCACCCGGACACCTTCCAGCTGGCGCTCACCGCCGCCGATGCGGCCCGGATCAAGGCGGCCGGCAAGCGCGTGGTCTACATCAGCATGGAGAACGCCAGCCCGCTGGTGGACGATCCCTCGCTGCTGAGCTTCTACCACCTGGCGGGCCTGCGCCTGCTGAGCACGGTGCATTTCGCCAACAACGAGTTCGCCGATTCGGCCACCGACAAGAAGGGCGCCGAATGGAAGGGCCTCAGCCCGGCCGGCAAGGCGCTGGTGGACGAAGCGGTGCGGCTGGGCATCGTGATCGACCAGTCACATGCCTCCGACGCGGTGTTCGACGACCTGCTCGAGCGCATGCCGGTGCCGTTCGTGCTGTCGCACAGTTCGGCCAAGGCGATCTACAACCATCCGCGCAACCTCGACGATGCACGCTTGAAGCAGCTGGCCAAGGCCGGCGGGGTGATCCAGGTCAACGCCTATGGCGGTTACCTGATCGACACCGGCAAGACCGAGGCACGCGCGCAGGCCGAGGATGCGTTGATGATGCAGCTCGGCGGCGACTACGACGGGATGACCATCGCCCAGGGCGTGGCACTGAAGCAGGGGCTGGACGCACTCGATCAGCGCTACCCGCTGCGCAAGGCCACGCTGGACGATTTCTTCGCCCACTTCGAGCACATCCTCAAGGTGGTCGGCCCCGAGCATGCCGGGATCGGTCTGGACTGGGACGGCGGTGGCGGCCTGGCCGACCTGCCCGATGTGAGCCAGCTGCCGAAGATCACCGCGTGGCTGCTGCGCAAGGGCTACAGCGAGAAGCAGATCGCCGGCATCTGGGGCGGCAACCTGCTGCGCGTGATGGCCCAGGCCCAGGCGCATGCGGACAAGCTGGCGACGCCGAAGAAGTGACGGGGCCCAAGGGCGCCGCGCAGGCACGGGCCAACAGCAGCCGGGCAGAGCCCGGCTCTACGGAGCGTGACCGACACCACGTAGAGCCGGGCTCTGCCCGGCTTCCCACCAACGCCATGTGCCACGTCGGGATGGTCGGCAGCACGTAGAGCCGGGCTCTGCCCGGCCTCCCACCGCGGCCATGTGCCACGTCGGGATGGCCGACAACGCGTAGAGCCGGGCTCTGCCCGGCTTCCCACCGACGCCGCGTGCCACGCCCGGTAGGTGCCGACCGTTGGTCGGCACGCCCCCGGATCAGGCCTTGTTGATCACCGCGTTACGCCGCCCATAGGCGAAGTAGGCGATCAGGCCGACCACGTTCCACGCCAGGAAATACAGCTGGGTCTTGCTGGGCAGGCTGAAGAACAGGTACACGCAGCCGATCACCGCCAGCGGGCCGACGATGAAGGCCAGCGGGGTGCGGAACTTGCGCACGCGGCCCGGCTCGCGCACGCGCAGCACCACCAGGCACAGGCCCACCGCGGTGAACGCGGCCAGCGTGCCGGCATTGGCCAGCGCGGCGATTTCATCCAGGCGGGCCACACCGGCCAGCGCGGCGACCAGCACCGCGGTGAACAACGTGGTGGCAATGGGCGTGCCGGTACGCGCGCTGACCTTGGACAGCCCACGCGGCAGCAGGCCGTCGCGCGACATGACGAAGAAGATGCGGCTCTGCCCGTACAGGAAGGCCAGCAGCACGGTCGGCAGGGCGATCACCGCCGCCGCACCAATCCACTTGGCCGCGCCCGGGCTGCCCAGCTCGCGCAGGATCAGCGCCAGCGGCTCGGCGCTCTGGCCGAAGATGGTGTAGCTCATCGCGCCCACGGCGGCCAGCGCCACCAGCACGTAGATGATGGTGCAGCCCAACATCGACCCGATGATGCCGATGGCCAGGTCACGGTCCGGCTTCTTGGTTTCCTCGGCCGCGGTGGAGATCGCATCGAAGCCGTAGAAGGCGAAGAAGATGATCGCCGCCGCCGCCATCACGCCCTGCTCGACACCACCGACACCCACCGACTTGGCGAAGCCGAACGGCATGAACGGGTCCATGTGCGCGGTATCGAAGTGCGGCAGCGCGATGGCCACGAACAGGGTCAGCGCGATGATCTTGACCACCACCAGGATGGCGTTGAGCGTGGCGCTTTCCTTGGTGCCCGCCATCAGCATGCCGGCCACCACGAAGGTGATCAGCACCGCGGGCAGGTTGATGAAGCCGCCGGCCACGTGCGGGCCGGCGGTGAGCGCCAGCGGCAGGTCGATGCCCCAGCCATGCAGGAAGCCCACGGCATAGCCGGACCACCCGACCGCCACGGTACTTACTACCAGTGAGTACTCCAGGATCAGGCTCCAGCCCACCACCCAGGCGATCATCTCGCCCAGCGCGGCGTAGCTGTAGGTGTAGGCACTGCCGGCGGCCGGCATCATCGTGGCCAGTTCGGCGTAGGACAGCGCCGCGCAGGCACAGACCGCACCGGCGATGGCGAAGGAGATCAGCACGGCCGGGCCAGCCAGGTTGGCGCCCACGCCGATCAGGGTGTAGATGCCGGTGCCGACGATGGCGCCGATGCCCAGTGCGATCAGGTGCGGCCAGCTCAGGGTCGGTACCAGTCGCCTGCCGGCTTCATGGACGGTGACTTGGTCTAGGGACTTGCGCCGGAGCAACGATGACATGGGACCTCGCGGTAAATGACGGCTACTGACTAGTCTGCGAGTTTTACCCAATGCGGTGCAGCATTACTACTGCCGGGCGTCACAGGAGGGCGTAAGTAAATCCTGAGTGCCGGTGAATGACGAAAACAGCACAAATGCGCCGGCGTCAGTCCCAGCGGCAGCCGGTATCGGTCAGGGCGCCGATGTCCTCGCTGAAGGCGGTCTGCCGCCCGGTGCGGGCGTTGGTGTAGTCGAACCCGTAGATGCGCGCGCCCTGGGTGGAGATCGCGTAGTGGCCGATCACCTTGCCGTCCAGGTGCTCCTCCCACACCGTATCGAACTGCCACGGGCGGCCCTCGGCCATCTCGGTGCTGTCCTGGCTCAGCAGGGTCAGGCGTAGCCAGGCGGTCTTGCCGGCATACCGCACGTAGCTGGTGCGTTGCCCCTCGGCCGGCAGTTTCCAGGACAGGTGGATCTGCCCCTGGCTGCCGCCGCTCAGGCAGCGGATCTCATCAGCGTGGGCAACGGCCGGGGCGAACAGCACCAGCAGGACAAGCAGGGCAGACCAGCGCATCGGCGTTCCTAGGTGTCGGGTGCAGGGGACAGGCGGCGGCCCCGCCCGCGGAGCCACCGTTGGATCAGGCCGGCGGCTGCAGCGCAATGCTGCCGCGGCGCGGGTCTACCACCGGTGCGGCGTGATGGGCCTGCAGCTGTTCAACCACGGTCTCGAAGTCGTGCTGCTGGCCGAAGGCATGTTCGTCCAGGGTCAGGGGCAGCATCTGCAGGAAGCGGAACTGCCCGCTGACCAGGCTCTGGATGTCGCCCAGGTGCTCGGCCGCAACGAACACCAGCGCCTGCAGCTGGCTGTCGGCGTTGTCGATCGGGGCGCCGATGCGCATACGGTCCCACAGGTCCAGCGGCGCATGGTCGCCCATGCGGCCGGCGGCCAGCAGCAGCTGGTAGGCGCAGAACCGCTGCACCAGGGTCAGTGCCCACGGCGCGCGTTCGGTGGTCTGCAGCAGGAATTCCATGCCCAGGCCGGACACGCTGTCCGGGTCGGCCTCGGTGTCATCCCAGGGATTGGACAGCCCGGAGCTCACATAGGCCCAACCGGGCCGGTCCGGCGTGGGCGGGCACTCGAACACGCCGATGGTGAGCCAGCGCGGGTCCACGCTGTCCTGGCCGAACACGGTGGAGAACACCGCCGCGTCCAGCGGGTACAGGCCGGGGCCCAGGGCGCTCAGCAGGCGGGGATACAGGGATTCTTCGCGCTCTGCCCAGGCACGGGCCAGCAGGTCATCGGGGTGGGACATCCGTTTACTCACAGGCGATGGCCCACCATTGTGGCCCATCGCCTGTTCGTACCGACCAACGGTCGGTACCTACCGGTGGGGAACCGCACCCGGCTTGTTCGTACCGACCAACGGTCGGTACCTACCGGTGGGGAACCGCACTCGGCTTGTTCGTACCGACCGGGGCAGGGCGGAACCCGGTAGGTCACGACCGTTGGTCGTGACCGCTCCCTCACCGGTCCAACGTGGCCATCGCCGCATCGGCGTAGCGCTGCCCCGCTGCGGCATCGGCCGGGAAGATCGCGTCGATGCGGGCCAGCTCGTCCGGGCTCAGCTGCACCTGCAGCGCGCCCAGGTTCTCTTCCAGGAAGGCGAGGCGCTTGGTGCCGGGGATCGGCACCAGGTCGTCGCCCTGCGCCAGCACCCAGGCCAGCGCCAGTTGTCCGGGCGTGATGCCCTTGGCCTGGGCCATCGCAGTGACCGCATCGACCAAGGCCAGGTTGCGGGCGAAGTTGTCGCCCTGGAAGCGCGGCGACTGCCGGCGGTAGTCATCGGCGTCGAAGTCGTCCGGGCTGCGGATGGCGCCGGTCAGGAAGCCGCGGCCAAGCGGCGAGTAGGGCACGAAGCCGATGCCCAGTTCGCGCACGGTGTCGAGCACGCCGTTGGACTGCGGGTCGCGCGACCACAGCGAGAACTCGGTCTGCACGGCGGTGATCGGGTGCACCGCGTGCGCGCGCCGGATGGTGGCCGCCGACGCTTCGGACAGGCCCAGGAAGCGCACCTTGCCCTGTTCGACCAGACGCGCCATCGCGCCCACCGTGTCTTCGATCGGCACGCGGGTATCCACGCGGTGCTGGTAGTACAGGTCGATGTGGTCCACGCCGAGCCGCTGCAGGCTGGCCTCGCAGGCGGCGATCACGTACTCCGGGCGGCCGTCCACGCTGCGTGCGGCGCTGTCGCTGGGCTCCTGCTTGATCCCGAACTTGGTGGCCAGGAACACTTGGTCGCGGCGGTCGGCGATGGCCTTGCCGACCAGCACTTCATTGGTATGCGGGCCGTACATGTCGGCGGTATCGAGCAGGGTGAGACCCAGCGCCAGCGCGCGATGGATGACGGCGGTGGCCTCGGCATCGCTGCCGCGACCGCCGTAGAAGGCGCTCATGCCCATGCAGCCCAGGCCGAGCGCGGAAACGGTGGGGCCATGGTGGCCAAGGGTACGGGTCTGCATGGAACGCTCCGGAAGCGGGGAAGGGGCGGCGCGGTCGAGCGCCGGTGCCCACAGCATCCTCCGCTGCACCATGTGGATAAACTGGCGTTCGCCACATCGACCTTGAAGGCAGGCTTCACAATGCAGTCCCAGCCCCCGTTGTCTGCCGTGGTCGCCTTCGCCCGGGTGGCCGAGCGCGCCAGCTTCACCCGCGCCGCCGATGATCTGGGCGTCTCGCCGTCGGCGCTGTCGCAGACCGTGCGCGCGCTGGAGGCCAGCCTGGGCGTGCGCCTGCTGCACCGAACCACGCGCCGCGTAGGCCTGACCGAACACGGCGCGCGCTTCCTGGCGCGTGTGAGCGAAGGCCTGGCCCAGATCGAGGCCGCGTTCGTAGACCTGGACAGCGTGCGTGCGGTACCGGCCGGCAAACTGCGCATCAACGTGCCGCGCGTTGCCGCCGAACTGCTGGTGCTGCCGCACCTGCCCACCTTCCTGGCGCGGTATCCCCAGGTGGAGGTGGAGCTGTTCGTGGAGCCGGGGCTGGCCGATCTGGTCGCCGGTGGCTTCGACGCCGGCATCCGGCTGGGTGAATCGCTGGCGCGCGACATGATCGCCGTGCCGATCGGCCCGCTGGAGAGGCAGGTGGTGGTGGCCACGCCCGCCTACTTCGCGCGCCACGGCGAACCGCAGACGCCGGCCGCGTTGGTCGACCACGCGTGCATCGTGCACCGGCTCAGCACCGGCCGGCTGATGCCCTGGGAGTTCAGCCGCGACGGCCGCGATTTCGACGTGGCGGTGAGCGGGCCGCTGGTGTTCAACGACACCGGCCTGATCCACGCGGCGGTGCGCGCCGGGTTGGGCATGGGCCAGGCCTTCGAGGCGGTGGTGGCCGCCGACGTGGCCGCCGGGCGCCTGCGCTGCGTGCTGCAGGACTGGCAGCAGCCGTTCGCGGGCTTCCACCTGTACTACCCGGCGCGCGAGCAGATGGCGCCGAAGCTGCGGGTGTTCATCGACCACCTGCGGGAGGCGTTGGACGCGCGCTGAGGCGGCGCGCGTCAGCCGGCGAGAAGGTCGGGCCGGTCGTCCACCAGCGTGCGCAGCCACAGCGCATCGCCCGGCAACCCGTGGGGAAACACCACCCGGTCGTCGCAGGGGAAGCGCTTGCAGCGCAACACGCCGTGCGCGTCGAATACCCGCCAGCCCTGCGCGGCCTCTTCGGCCTCGCGGATGCGCCGACGCAATGCCAGGTCCAGGCTGGCCTGGCAGTCAAACCGGCACGCGCGCAGGTCGATGCGATCCAGCGGCTGCAGCCCGGCGACGATGCGGCTGACGGCCGGGTGGGCCAGGTCGACACGGCCGGTGGCCATGCCGAGCAGGCGCTCGCGGTGACCGGCAAGGTGGTGGACGAAATACACGGGCGGCATCGGTTCCTCGCGTGGGGCGCGCGGTCGCGGTGGACGGCGACCGTTGGGCGATGGGGCCGATTGGACACCGCACGGGCGTCGCGGGGAATCTCAAGTTGCTTATCGAAAGCACGCGTTCCGATGGCGTTGTCTATTCGCCGTGTGGCGCCGATGCCCGCCCGATCGGCGCATCGGCCCGCAGGGCGGGGCGTCAGCCGCTGACGCCGAGCCGCACGCCAAATCCGATCAGGAAAACACCCGCTACGCGCTTCAGTAGAAGTCCTACACGAGGATGCTGAAGAATCCTACGCCGCAACAGGTTGCCCACCCCGATCAGCACCGAGCAATACGCCAGCCCCATGACAAAGATGATCACCGCCATGGTCGCGAACGTGACCACGCCCTGGTGGCGGGCCGGGTCGATGAACAACGGCAGGAAGGCCATGTAGAAGATGATCGCCTTCGGGTTGAGCAGGTTGATCAGCACCGCCTGGCGGAAGTAGTGGCCGGGCTGCAGGCGGATGCCGCCTTCTTCGCCCCCGCCGCGCGGCCGCCGCAGCAGGCTGATGCCGACCCACACCAGGTACGCCGCGCCCAGGTACTGCACGGCGTGGAACACCAGCGGGTTGGCCTTGAGCAGCGCGGCCACGCCGGCCACCGCCAGCCACATCAGGATCTGGTCGCCCAGCAGCAGCCCGAACAGCGCGGTGTAGCCGCCGCGCACGCCGCCGCGGCCGGTGGCGGTAAGCAGGGTGAACGTGCCCGGGCCGGGCAGGGCCAGGAACACCAGCACGGCGGCAACGAAGGTCCACAGGTCCTGGATGCCCATCCACGGCATGGCGGCGACTCGACTACGGGGGAGCGCCATTGTCCGGCACCGCCCCGCATCCCGATAGCGTCAGCCGGCCGCGTGTGGCAGATCCTTCAGCAGCGGTTGCAGGCGCTGCTCGAACATCGCGTGCAGCTGGCGAATGGCCGGGGAGAACTGCTTGCGGTGCGGGCACACCAGGTTCAACGGCAGGCTGTCGCCGGCCCCGCCCAGCAGCACCTGCAGGCGCCCGGCCTGCACGTCGGCACACACATCCAACCATGACTTGAACACGATGCCTTCGCCGGCCACGGCCCAGCGCCGCACCACGTCGGCATCGTCGCAGACCATGTTGCCGCGTACCGGCACCACCACCCGGCGCCCGTCCACCTCGAAGTTCCAGCGGTCGTAGGCGCGCCCGGCCAGCTGGTACAGCAGGCAGTGGTGGTCCTTGAGCGCCTCCAGGCTGTCGGGCGTGCCATGCCGGGCCAGGTAGTCCGGCGCCGCCGCCAGCACGCGGCGGTTGCCCGGCAGCAGCGGCAGCGCGACATAGCTGGCGTTGTCGAACCGGCCCAGGCGGAAGGCGATGTCGACCGGGTCGCGGAACACGTCGGCCACCTGGTCGGACAGGTGCAGGCGCAGCTGCAGCTTCGGGTGCGCGCGGCGGAACTCGCTCAGCCATGGCAGCAGCACGTTGCGGCCCAGGTCCGACGGCGCGGCCACCTGCAGCACCCCGCGCAGTTCGGCGTCCTCGCCGCGTACCCGCGCCTGGCCCTCGCTCAGGGCGGCCAGCACTTCCTGTGCGTAGG
>LNAP01010805.1_pt1 | contig 16302 bp, 14 predicted proteins | sample 602601 | NCBI WGS metagenome assembly LNAP01 (sample SAMN02440304, study PRJNA202911) | soil metagenome | biome: Subtropical and temperate rainforests or woodlands; isolation source: soil samples (1 kg each in a 20% v/v slurry with milli Q water) were... ... | reverse complement strand
AACAGGCGGAAAAGCGGAGTCTAGGTGTTCTAAATGAGCATTTTCCGCCTGTTTTTAACGCAGTATTGCCGAGCGCAGTAGTTTTCACACAGTCTGCACGGGGATGACTGTATTCCACCTGTGGGCGCTAGCTTGCTAGCGAAGGCGATGTTTCAGGCGCCGAAGATGTGTCGGGTTTACCGACCTTTTCGCGAGCAAGCTCGCTCCCACGAATGGTGAGGTGGCGGACCTGAACACAGCAGCCTCGCTCCAACGGCGCCGACAGGTCAAACATGTCGAACGCTGTCCAGCTCCATGGCCCCGGCCAGAGGGAAATCACCCGACAGTTCTGCCAGGCTGGCGGTATTCATGGGCTGGGGCTGTTGGGTGCTGCCATGAACAGCGAGGCCGATCAGCGCGCCCACCAGCGGCTGATGGCTGACCAGCAGGACATCTTCGTTGGCATACGCGTCCAGATGACTCAACACCTGGCGCGGATCACTGTCCGGCGTGAGCCAGGGCACGATGACCACCGGTTCGCTAAACCCCAGCGCCTGCCTGACCAGTTCGGCGGTTTGCCGGGCTCGAACGTAAGGGCTGGCGAGGATGCGCTGCAACGGCTGGCCCATCAGATGGGCCGCGCTGTGCAGCACTTGTTCCCGTCCAGTACGGGTCAGCTCGCGCTCGGCATCGCTGCGCGCCTGGGCCTGGGCTTCGCCGTGGCGCAGGACCCAGACCTTCATAACTTTGGCTCTTCGTCACGTACCGGGTGCGCCGCCGCAGAGACGCTGTGCGGTGCTTCACCTTCGGGTGTGCGAGGCGCAGGCCAATCGGCAAACGGCCAGGGTTTCTGGTCGCTGTGAAAGGTGCCGTAACGGCCGATCTGGGCCAGGAACTGACTCAGACTGTCGCCGAAGTTCATCAGGCTGCCACTTGGCGCGCCGTAGATAAGCCGATAACACAATTGCACCAGGACCACGCCCGCCAGGACAACTTCGGCGACTTGCCAGACCAGCACAAACAGCACCATCCAGAGGACGCGCAGCAAAATCGACTCATGTTGCTTGAGTTTCGAATCGTTCAAGACACTCTCCCGCAAACAAATAGGTATTCAGTTGAAACCGGTGGTGGAAATAAAGTCGACATCGGTCTTGGGTTCGGCACGCATGAGTTGCTCGATGACCTGTTTCAGGGTACGACCCTCGAAAAGGATAGCGTGCAACCCGGCGACCAGCGGCATGTAGACCTGCAGCTCGTCCGCCTTGACCTTGAGCACCTTGAGGGTATTGACCCCTTCGGCCACTTCACCCAGACGGTTGACCGCTTCATCCAGACTCAGTCCCTGCCCCAGGGCAAAACCGACCTGATAGTTGCGGCTTTTTGGCGATGAACAGGTAACGATCAAATCACCGACGCCGGCCAGACCGAGAAAGGTCATGGGATTGGCCCCTTGATTGACTGCGAAACGGGTCATTTCCGCCAGCGCCCGGGTAATCAGCATGCTCTTGGTGTTTTCACCCATCTCCAGCGCGACGGCCATGCCGGCGATAATCGCGTAGACGTTCTTCAGCGCACCGCCCAACTCCACGCCAAAGCGATCTGCGCTGGCATAAACCCGGAAAGTGCGACCGTGCAAGGCGGCCTGCACGTGCTGGCATAATTCCTCGTCTTCACTGGCGACCACAGTAGCAGTCAGCGCGTGCTCAGCGATTTCCCGGGCCAGATTCGGTCCCGACAACACGCCAATGCGCGCGTGCGGTGCGATTTCTTCGAGGATCTGGCTCATCAGCTTGAAGGTGTGCGCCTCGATGCCCTTGGTCAGGCTGATCAGCATCTTGCCGCTCAGACGCTGGACATGGGGGACCAGGACCGAACGCAAGGCGCTGGAAGGCAGCGCCACGAAGACCAGCTCGCTGCCATCGAGCGTGGCGGCCAGGTCTGTGGTTGGCTCGACCTCAGGACGAACCTTGATGCCTTTGAGATAGCGAGGATTCTCGCGATTGACGCGAATCGCCTCGGCCTGTTCCGGGTCGCGCATCCATTGACGAACCTGACGACCGTTTTCTGCCAACAGGTTGGCAATGGCCGTACCGAAGCTGCCGCCGCCTAGAACTGCGACTGGTTGCTGTGTGGTCATAAAACCATCCATCTAGAGCCATCTGATTTTGGCGATGGCGGCATTATACGGAGCGTTGCAGTGTCAGCCAGCGACAAACTGTGTCATGACGCCGCACATTAGTGGTATTCCATCCGCGCCGCGCCGACAACCGGGGGCAAGTTCCAGGGAAATAAGCCACGTCTCGGTTCCCATGGGCGACTATTACTGGAATCATTGCGACCACCGGCGATTGGAAAACTTCGCTGCATCACAGGAATCACCGGGCGGATGAGTATGGATACAGCGTTGGGCTTAAGGATCGGACATCTGGGCTGCGTCATCACCGGCGTGTTGCTGGCGAACAGCGTTTGCGCAGCTGACGTGCTGTTGACGGCCACCGACGACAGCCCCGTGGTGCAGGCCTTTGTCAGGGACCTGGCCCAGCGGCGGCCCGAGGATTCCGTGCGTTTTGCCACCACTGGTAACCTGCCGGTGCCTGGAAGGATCCCGGAAACGACACGCCTGATCCTGCTTGATCCGGGCAGCCTGGACTGGCGTCTGCTGGACAGCCAGGGCCCGGCGACGCTGGTGCTGCGCATCAGTCGGATCGAGGCCCATCAGCGCCTGGCAGAGAAACGTCCGCCAAACCTGAGTTTGCTGTGGAGCGACCCGCCCGTCTCACGACAGCTCAAACTGATCCGGCAACTGCTGCCGCAAGCCAGACAAGTCGGTGTGCTGTTCGACAGTGACAGCCAGTTCCTGCTCAAGGAAACGCGCCATGCTGCCGCGCCGCTGGGCTTGAAGATCGTGTCCCAACCCTGGCGCTCCGTCGCCGACAACCGCCCGCTGAGCACATTGCTCAGCCGCAGCGACGTATTGCTCGGTCTGGACGATACCGAGCTGTACAACGCCCGAACGGCGAAAAACCTGTTGCTCAGCAGTTATGCGCAACAATTGGCGCTGCTCGGCCCGAACGCAGGTTTCGTCACCGCAGGCAGCCTGGCCAGCACCTACAGCGACCAGCACGATTGGCTCGACACCCTTGATGCGCTGCTGGACACGCCTCCCGCCAGTTGGCCGCGCGCGTTCTATCCGCCGTATTTCAAGGTCGTGAGCAACCCGCGGGTCGCACGTTCGCTCGGCATCGCCCCCATCAATGACGCTGCGCTGACCGCGCAGCTGACGGATGCGGAGCGCCAGCCGTGAGTAAAAGCCGCCAGTGGGACATCAACACCCGCACCCAGATGATCAGCCTCGGGCCTGCGTTGCTGTTGACGCTGTTGTTGATCAGCTTTTTCACCTTCGTGCGTATCCAGGACCTGCGCCAGGAGGTCAACCACACCGGTCAGCTCATCGCCAACCAACTGGCCCCCGCGTCGGAATACGGGGTTATCGTCGGCAATGACGATGTGCTCCGGGGATTGATGCGCGCAACCTTGTCCACACCGCATGTGCGTTTCGTTGAAGTGCAGGACAGCGCCAACAATGTTCTGGTGTTCGTCGAGCAGCCCGGCAGGAATGGCGGCAACCCCAAACAAGTGGAGATTTTCCAGGCGCCGATCCGCTCCCAGCGGATCAAACTCAGCAACGACTTCCTCGGTGCGCGTGCAGAACCGGCCACGCCTGTGGAAGATTATCTGGGCCGGGTATTGGTGGGCATGTCCAACGATGCGTTCAGCCAGCGTCAGCAGGAAATCCTCTTCAAGGCGGGGATTCTGGCGCTGTTCGCGCTGCTGTTCACCTACCTGCTGGCCCGCCGTCTGGCGTCCAGCCTGTCGCAACCGATCAGCGACATGGGCGATGCCGTCAAGGCGATCCAGCAAGGCGATTACAACACCCCGCTACCGGTGCCCGACGACGCCGAGCTGGGTGATCTGGCGCGGCATATCAACAACCTGGCCTACAACCTGGAAAAAGCCAGCCGCGAACAGCAGCAGTCCATCGATCAGTTGATTCAGGCCCGGGAAGAGGCCGAACGGGCCAACCGGGCCAAATCCGATTTTCTGGCGATGATGAGCCACGAACTGCGCACCCCGATGAATGGCGTGCTGGGCATGTTGCAGTTACTGGAAACCACGCGCATGACCGAGGAGCAGACCGAGTACGCGGCACTGGCGACCGAGTCCACGGAGCATTTGCTCAAGGTCATCAACGATATTCTCGACTTCTCGCGGATCGAACGTAATGCCCTGCAAATGGAAAACATTGCGTTCAATCTTGCCGAGGTGATGACCACGTCGACCCAGGCGTTCCAGCACAATGCTCAGCAACGGGGCTTGTCGCTGCAACTGGATCTGCAGGCCGGGCTGGGCGCTTTCAATGTCTCCGGCGACCCGACCCGGCTGCGCCAGATTCTGGTCAACCTGATTGGCAACGCCCTGAAATTTACCGAAACCGGCAGTGTCTGTATCCAGGCCGGTTGCCAGGAACTGGACGAGCAGCGGGTGTTATTCACCTGCACGGTTCGCGACAGCGGCATCGGGATTTCCGCAGATCGCCTGGAGTCGATGTTCGATGCTTTCCAGCAAGCCGACAGCTCAATCTCGCGGCGCTACGGCGGCACCGGCCTGGGTCTGCCGATTGCCCGCACCCTGGCCGAACGCATGGGCGGCGTCCTTAGTGCCAGGAGTGAGGAAGGTCAAGGCTCGACCTTCACGCTGGAACTCGCGCTGACACGTTCGCCAGCGCAGACCGCCGATCCGGCTGACGCCCTGGCTGGTCCGGAAGATGACGACGGCCAGGACCGCTGCGTGTTGCTGGTGGAAGACAATCAGGTCAATCGCACGGTGGTTCAGGCCATGTTGCACAGCCTCGGCTTTCAGGTAAACGTCGCGACTGATGGTGCTCAGGCCGTGAGCATGGCGGGCAGCGGTAACTACGCAGCGATTTTCATGGATTGCCGACTGCCGGTCATGGACGGCTATGAAGCGACCCGGCGCATTCGCCAGCTGCCGGGGCTGGAACAGGTGCCGATCATCGCCCTGACCGCCAACGCGTTGCAGGGCGATCGCGACGCCTGTTTACAGGCGGGGATGAACGATTACCTGGCAAAGCCCTTCAAACGTACTGATTTGCAGCAGGTTTTACAGCGCTGGCTGTCCTTTCGGACATCTGCGACTGGCGATAAATGCTAAATTGCGGCAGTCTTGGTAGCCGTATCGACAATCGAAGTCGGCCGGACGACAAATTTCAGTGCACAAGTGTGCTTTCATTTCCCTTGTGCTGTGACTTTCACTACAACGCAATAGTCTATGAGTAGGCTGCCGGCAGAGTCCTGGCGAGTCAGCCGGCCAGGACTGGATCCTGGGGCAAATGGCGCCCCACCCTGCCGCACCAGATTATTGAGGAGCTCGCATGACCAAACAAAACGCCTTTACCCGGGAAGACCTGCTGCGCTGCAGTCGCGGCGAGCTGTTCGGCCCAGGTAATGCGCAACTGCCCGCCCCCAACATGCTGATGGTTGATCGCATTACCCACATCAGCGAAGGCGGCGGCAAGTACGGCAAAGGTGAATTGGTCGCCGAGCTGGATATCAATCCAGACCTGTGGTTCTTCGCGTGTCACTTTGAAGGCGACCCGGTAATGCCAGGCTGCCTGGGCCTCGATGCCATGTGGCAGCTGGTCGGTTTCTTCCTCGGCTGGCAGGGTTTGCCGGGCCGTGGTCGTGCATTGGGCTCGGGAGAAGTGAAATTCTTCGGTCAAGTGCTGCCAACTGCAAAGAAAGTCACCTATAACATCCAGATCAAACGCGTCCTCAAAGGCAAGTTGAACCTGGCCATCGCTGATGGCTCGGTCACTGTCGACGGTCGCGAGATCTACACCGCCGAAGGCCTTCGGGTCGGCGTCTTTACTTCCACTGACAACTTCTAAGGGTTATCCGCATGCGCCGCGTCGTTATCACTGGTCTGGGCATCGTTTCGTGCTTGGGCAATGACAAAGAGACCGTCTCCGCCAACCTGCGTGCAAGCCGCCCTGGCATCCGTTTCAATCCGGAATATGCCGAAATGGGTCTGCGTAGCCAGGTTTCCGGCTCCATTGACCTCAACCTCGAAGAACTGATCGATCGCAAGATCTATCGCTTCGTCGGCCATGCGGCAGCTTATGCCTATCTGGCCATGAAAGACGCCATCACCGATTCGGGCCTGACCGAGGAGCAAGTCTCCAATCCACGCACCGGCCTGATCGCCGGCAGCGGCGGCGCGTCGACGCTGAATCAGATGGAAGCGCTGGATATCCTGCGCGAAAAAGGCGTCAAGCGCGTCGGTCCGTATCGCGTTACCCGGACCATGAGCAGCACGGTTTCAGCTTGTCTGGCCACGCCGTTCAAGATCAAGGGTCTGAACTACTCCATCGCCTCGGCCTGCGCCACCAGTGCTCACTGCATCGGCAACGCCATGGAACAGATCCAGATGGGCAAGCAGGACATCGTGTTTGCCGGCGGTGGCGAAGAAGAGCATTGGAGCCAGTCGTTCCTGTTCGACGCCATGGGCGCACTGTCCAGCCAGTACAACGAAACCCCGGAAAAAGCTTCCCGTGCCTACGACGCCAAGCGTGACGGTTTTGTCATTGCCGGCGGCGGCGGCATGGTCGTGGTCGAAGAGCTGGAACACGCTCTGGCCCGCGGCGCGAAGATCTACGCGGAAATCGTTGGCTACGGCGCGACTTCCGACGGCTACGACATGGTCGCTCCAAGCGGCGAAGGCGCCATCCGCTGCATGCAGATGGCCATGTCCACCGTTGACGCACCGATCGACTACCTGAACACCCACGGCACTTCGACTCCGGTCGGCGACGTTGCGGAAATGAAAGGTGTGCGTGAAGTGTTTGGCGACAAGGCCCCGGCCATCAGCTCCACCAAGAGCCTGTCGGGCGCCGCCGGCGTTCACGAAGCGATCTACTGCATGCTGATGATGGAAGGCAACTTCATGGCGGGTTCCGCCAACATCGACGAACTGGACCCGGAAGTGGCAGACATGCCGATCCTGACCAAGACTCGCGAAGACGTTGCCTTCAACACCGTGATGAGCAACAGCTTCGGTTTCGGTGGCACCAACGCGACCTTGGTACTGCAGCGCTGGCAGGGTAAATAACACCCCGCCTACGCCGCACATAAAAACGCCCCGACTGGTTCGGGGCGTTTTTTTTTGCTCAAAAATTGGCCAACACACAGAACCCTGTTGGAGCGAGCCTGCTCGCGATGACGGCATCACATTCGCCATTCCCGTATGAACAAGACCGCTATCGCGAGCAGGCTCGCTCCTACAGGTTTTGTGTGAAGCCCGGCATTTTCCTCAATGGAAACATGAAGCTTTTGTCATGAAACTCAGCGCCCTGCGACCGAATGCCGCGTATTACGCGGGCTGCAGGACTTTCTTCATTTTTGCAAAAATCCGTTACCAAACTCTGTCGTTTACTTAGCAAGCTAACCAAACATATAACAGAGTCCTGCACACGCCTTGCTGCAGATATCACAGAGATTGGAGCTAGCAGATGACTGTAAAAGTAACTGAACGCGACGATTCACATAAGTCCCACGAAGGCGTAGCCGCCGGTATCCGGATCTGGGACGTGCACCAACAAGACTTGCTGGTGGGCATGTTCCACTCCGAAATTGCCGAGTTTTGTGAGTGCTACGCACTCAAGCGGGAGCAAGCTCCCTCGCCACAAGTTTCCTTTGATTCAAGACACTCTTAAGTGAACAACATTGCGCCATGAGCGGGGTTTGTCGTTGTGGCAGCCGTTAACTGCTTACCACATCAGATCATCAGGAATCTGATAGGCCGCATATGGATCGTCTTCAGCCGCCGCTTCTTCGGTTTGCACGTTCAGCTGCACGATGCGTTGCGGATCGCGCTCCTGGATCTTCAGGGCCGCCTCACGGGGGATTACTTCGTAACCGCCAGCATGGTGCACGATCGCCAGCGAGCCGTTGCTGAGCTTGTTGCGCATCAACGTGTTGACGCAAAGGCGCTTGACCTTCTTGTCGTCGACGAAGTTGTAGTAGTCCTCGGTGGTCAGCTTCGGCAGGCGCGAGACTTCGATCAATTGCTTGACCTGCGCGGCACGGGCCTTGGCCTCGGCCTTCTCCTGCTGCTGGCGGTTCAGCTCCTGGTCGCGCTTGACCTTTTCGGCCATGGCTTCCTGGGCCGCACGCTGCTGGGAATCATCGAGTTCGATCTGGCCTTTATGGGCCAGGCGCTGTTGTTTCTGCTTCTCTTTGCCGACCTGTTTGGCCTGCTTTTGGTTGACCAGCCCTGCCTTTAGCAACTGGTCGCGAAGGGAAATGCTCATGGTGCTTATTTCTCACTTAGGCCACTGCTCATCCGCAGCTGGGCAAATTCTTTTCCTGACGTTTGGCTTCGCCCCACAAGGCGTCCAACTCTTCAAGGGTGCAATCTTCTATGGGACGGTGGGTGTCGCGCAATGCCTGTTCGATAAAACGGAAGCGTCTTTCAAATTTGCTGTTGGCGCCGCGCAAGGCGGTTTCCGGATCGACTTTAAGATGACGCGCCAGATTGACCACGGAGAACAGCAAGTCGCCGACCTCATCGGCAATCGCTGCCGAGTCATTGTCGGCCATCGCTTCGAGCACTTCATCGAGCTCTTCGCGGACCTTGTCCAGCACCGGCAAGGCGTCCGGCCAGTCGAAACCGACCTGCCCTGCGCGCTTCTGCAACTTGGCGGATCGGGATAACGCCGGCAGCGCGGCGGGTACATCATCGAGCAAGGACAACTGTTCCGGCGCCGCGGATTTCTCGGCGCGCTCTTCGGCCTTGATCTCTTCCCAGCGCTGTTTGACCTGTTCTTCACTCAGTCGCGGAACGTCCAGCGGCGCGTACAGATCGCCTGTGGGGAACACGTGGGGATGACGACGGATCAGCTTGCGGGTGATGCTGTCGATGACACCGGCGAATTCGAAGCGCCCTTCTTCCCGGGCCAGTTGGCTGTAATAAACCACCTGGAACAGCAAATCGCCCAGCTCACCCTGCAGGTGATCGAAGTCGCCGCGCTCGATGGCGTCGGCGACTTCGTAGGCTTCCTCAAGGGTGTGCGGGACGATGGTCGCGTAGGTTTGCTTGATGTCCCACGGGCAGCCGAACTGCGGATCGCGCAGTCGGTTCATCAGGTGCAGCAAATCTTCAAGGCCGTACATCATTTATCTCTCACCACAAAACCTGTGGGAGCTGGCCTGCCAGCGATGGCATCACCTCGACTCTACTGAAAGACCGAGGTGCCTGCATCGCTGGCAGGCCAGCTCCCACACGGGGGCATCTTCAAGGGGTACGGTTACGCCGGGTTTCGATGATGTTCGGCAACTGGGATATCCGCCCCAGCAACCGTCCCAATGCATCCAGCCCCGGAATCTCGATGGTCAGGGACATCAACGCCGTGTTGTCCTCTTTGTTCGAGCGGGTGTTGACCGCCAGCACGTTGATCCGTTCGTTGAGCAGCACTTGCGAGACGTCACGCAGCAAACCGGAACGGTCGTAGGCGCGAATGATGATGTCCACCGGATAGGTGAGCACCGGCACCGGGCCCCAGCTGACCTGGATGATCCGCTCTGGCTCGCGTCCGGCCAGTTGCAGCACCGAGGCGCAGTCCTGACGGTGAATGCTCACGCCACGGCCCTGGGTGATGTAACCGACGATCGCATCGCCCGGCAACGGCTGGCAGCAGCCCGCCATTTGGGTCATGAGGTTGCCGACACCCTGGATCTGAATATCGCCGCGCTTGCCCGGCTTGTAGCCGGTGGCCTTGCGCGGAATCAGCTCCAGCTGTTCGTTGCCGCGTTCCGGCTCGACCAGTTGCTGCGCCAGGTTCACCAGTTGCGCCAGGCGCAAATCGCCTGCGCCCAACGCGGCATACATGTCTTCGGCGGTTTTCATGTTGGCCTTGTCGGCCAGCTTGTCGAAATCCACCGCAGGCAAGCCAAGGCGACTGAGTTCGCGCTCGAGCAAGGTCTTGCCGGCCGCGACGTTCTGGTCGCGGGCCTGCAATTTGAACCAGTGAACGATCTTCGCCCGCGCCCGGGACGTGGTGATGTAGCCCAGGTTCGGGTTCAGCCAGTCGCGGCTCGGGGTGCCGTGCTTGCTGGTGATGATCTCGACTTGCAGGCTGTAGTTGAGCGGTACGATGCGCCCGTTGATCTTCGCGCCACGGCAGTTGTGACCGATTTCGGTGTGCACGCGGTAGGCGAAGTCCAGCGGCGTCGCGCCTTTCGGCAAGTCGATGGCGTGACCGTCCGGCGTGAAGATGTACACCCGGTCCGGTTCGATATCGACCCGCAGTTGTTCCGCCAGACCACCAATGTCGCCCAGCTCTTCATGCCACTCGAGAACCTGACGCAGCCAGGAGATTTTCTCTTCGTAGTGGTTGGAACCGGATTTGACGTCGGTGCCTTTGTAGCGCCAGTGCGCGCAAACGCCCAGCTCGGCTTCTTCGTGCATGGCGTGGGTGCGGATCTGCACTTCCAGCACCTTGCCCTCAGGCCCGATCACCGCAGTGTGCAGCGAGCGGTAGCCGTTCTCTTTCGGGTTGGCGATGTAGTCGTCGAATTCCTTCGGGATGTGCCGCCACAAGGTGTGGACGATGCCGAGCGCGGTGTAGCAGTCACGCATTTCCGGCACCAGCACGCGCACGGCGCGCACGTCGTAGATCTGGCTGAACTCCAGACCCTTGCGCTGCATTTTGCGCCAGATCGAATAGATGTGTTTGGCCCGGCCGCTGATGTCGGCCTCGACGCCAGTGGCCTGCAATTCGACTTTCAGCTGGTTCATCACATCGGCGATGAAGCGCTCGCGATCCAGACGCCGTTCGTGCAACAACTTGGCGATCTGTTTGTACTGATCGGGCTCGAGGTAACGGAAGGACAAGTCCTCCAGTTCCCACTTGATGTGACCGATACCGAGACGGTGGGCGAGCGGCGCGTAGATGTCGAAGACTTCACGGGCGACGCGGTTGCGCTTCTCGTCGTCTGCGGTTTTCACCGCGCGGATCGCGCAGGTGCGCTCGGCCAGTTTGATCAGCGCGACGCGCACGTCGTCGACCATGGCCACGAGCATCTTGCGCAGGTTTTCGACCTGGCCTTGCGTGCCCAGCACCAACGATTGACGCGGGCTCAGGCTGGCGCTGATCGCCGCCATGCGCAACACGCCGTCGATGAGTTTGGCGACCACCGGACCGAAGCGCTGGCTCACGGCCGGCAGTTCGATCTGGCCTTCGCGCACGCCGCGGTACAGGACCGCGGCGACCAACGAATCCTGATCGAGTTTGAGGTCGGCGAGAATTTCGGCGATCTCAAGGCCCGTGCGGAAACTCGAGGTCCCTTCGGACCATAGATTCTTCGCCGCATTGGCTTGTTGTTCGGCGGTGCGAGCGAACTCGCACGCGTCCTTCAAGGCTTCGCGATCCAGTGCCAGATCGACACTGACCGCATGATCGAGCCAAGCCTCGAGGTTGATGCTGCCGTCCGTGTTGATCGGCTGGTGTGCTCTCACCTGTACCATCTTGCTTTACCTTCCCTACGACGCAGTTCAATGCGTCAAATCGCTGACCTTCGTTGCCGGGGATGCACTCGCGGGGCCAGGACGAGTGCTGCACGGGCGGGTCAGTCGGACCAGACGAGCCGTCCTAGCTCCATGGCCTCGACATGTGCCGTCTGAGGAAACATATCGAGAATCCCGGCACGTTTTAACCGGTAGCCCTGCTTGATCAATTCGACCGTGTCGCGCGCCAGAGTTGCAGGGTTGCACGACACATACACCAATCGTTCGGCGCCCAGGGCCTTGAGCTTGCGCACCACCTCGAAAGCACCGTCACGCGGTGGGTCCAAGAGTACCGCACAAAAGCCTTCCCGCGCCCATTCGGCATCGGTCACAGGCTGGGATAAATCGGCCTGAAAAAACGTCGCATTATGCAGATTGTTGCTAGCGGCGTTTGCAGCTGCCCGCTCGACCATAGCCTGCACACCTTCGACCGCCACCACTTCGCGAACGGCTTTGGCCAGCGGCAAGGCAAAGTTGCCCAACCCACAGAATAGATCGAGAACACGTTCATCCGCTGTCGGCTTCAGCCAGTCCAGCGCCTGGGCGACCATGGCTTCATTGACCGCCGCGTTGACCTGAATGAAATCTCCCGGCCGGTACGCCAGGTTCAAATCCCACTGTTCAAGGCGATAGCCCAACGACTGATCGGCCTCGACCGGTTGCGGTTCGCCTTCGCCATGCAACCACAATTGAGCTTCATGAAACGCGCAGAAATCCTTGAGGATCGTCATATCGGCGTCGGACAACGGCGCCATGTGTCGCAGCAACACCGCCAAGGACGAACCACTGAACAATTCCACATGCCCCAGCGCCTGAGGTTTGCTCAAGCGCCGCAACATCTCGGGCAAGCGGGTCATGATCGGTTGCAAGGGCTGTACCAGCACCGGGCATTCGTTGATTGCAACGATGTCCTGGCTGCCCGCCGCGCGGAAACCGACTTCGAGCTTTTTCGCTTTCATGTCCCAGCGCACCGCTACACGGGCGCGACGGCGGTAAGCGAACTCCGGACCGCTCAACGGCGCTGCCCACTCTTCAGGTTCGACACCAGCGACCTTGGACAATTGCTCGGCGAGCATGCGCTGTTTCAGGGCGAGTTGTTCGGTATGAGGCAGATGCTGAACACTGCAGCCACCACAGCGACCGGCATGCGGACACGGCGCCGGGCGACGCATTTCGCTGGCCTGGAAAACGCGCTCGGTGCGTGCCTCGACCACTTTGCCGTGGGCCCCCAACACGCGCGCCTCGACTTCTTCACCGGCCAATGCGCCGAGAACGAACCAGGTACGACCTTCGAAAAACGCGATGCCGCGACCGTCATTTGCCAGGCGCTCGATGGTCAGGCGCTGCTTTTTGCCGGTCGGAATTTGCGGGGCCTTGCTGCCGCCGGTGGGCTGGAAGCGCAGGCCTCTCTCGTGCTTGGGGCGCGTCGAAAATGCCGGTCGACAAGTAACGGTCGCCACGGTCGCAGATGATCGCGACGATCACCGCGTTTTCAACTTCTTTGGACAGGCGCAGCATGGCTGCCACGGCACCGCCCGAGGACACGCCGCAGAAGATGCCTTCTTCGCGGGCCAGGCGACGGGTCACGTCCTCGGCTTCGCTTTGCGCCATGTCGACGATGCGGTCCACGCGATCGGCCTGGTAGATCTTCGGCAGGTATTCCTGCGGCCAGCGACGGATGCCCGGAATCGCCGAGCCTTCCATCGGTTGCAGACCGACGATCTGCACGCTGTCACTCTGCTCTTTCAAGTAGCGCGACACGCCCATGATGGTGCCGGTGGTGCCCATCGAACTGACAAAGTGAGTGATGGTGCCCTCGGTCTGGCGCCAGATTTCCGGGCCGGTGGTGGTGTAGTGCGCTTCCGGGTTGTCCCCGTTGGCGAACTGGTCCAGCACCTTGCCACGGCCTTCGGCTTCCATTCGCTGAGCGAGGTCGCGAGCGCCTTCCATGCCTTCTTCCTGGGTCACCAGAATCAGCTCGGCGCCATAGGCCGTCATCGCGGCCTTGCGCTCGGCGCTGGAGTTGTCCGGCATGATCAGGATCATCTTGTAACCCTTGATCGCGGCGGCCATGGCCAGGGCGATCCCGGTGTTGCCCGAGGTCGCTTCGATCAGCGTATCGCCGACGTGGATCTGCCCGCGCAACTCGGCGCGGGTGATCATCGACAGCGCCGGACGGTCCTTGACCGAACCCGCCGGGTTGTTCCCTTCGAGCTTGAGCAAAAGGGTATTGCTGGTGGCACCGGGCAAGGCGGAGTGTTGCCGACGCAATCGGCGATGGTTGGGTACTGCAAGGTCATGGCGTATTCGCAATCCAGACTGCGGGGGCGCCTATCATACCGGCAAACGTTGGAAGGCCATATCACGCAAAGTGCGGTGCTTATGGCTTATGGGAATAAAGGGCGCGAGATGTGCAATCGCCTGATTGCAAGCATCGCCTTACAGACAAGGGCATCACACAGGTAGGAAAAACTCTTTTTCTCAGAAAAAATCGGTCTTTAAGGACGCCTTGCTCGGACGTTTCACTCAAGGCTTGGTGGCCGGCGTGAACTGGTGGGTAAGGGGCATCATCGATAGTCTTTTGTCATGCGGAACACGCATTGCGCCGCTACCGCACAACCTACTAATTTTCCAACGAGCGTCTCTATGAAAGTCCTTATTGCGTTTTCTTTCGCAGGGCTGATCCTTGCGAGTCAAGCTTCGGCAGCATGCACCAGTATTCGGAATACCTACAACGGCACGGTATCCGCCAGCTCCGACGTCATTGCCCATGGGCCTTTTACCATTACCGGCGCAAACGGATGCCGGCAAGCCAACATTTCTTCCACCATTACTGCTGTAGGCCCGGGTTCTCCCCCGGATTTGTATATTGACAGACTGACAGGCTCAACTTGGACCAAGGTCGCCGGGGGCACCGGCAACACTGCCTCTGTGCTTGGCCCTCTTGGAACTTACAGAGTTCGCCACGAAAACAAACTAACCGTCGACAGACAGTATTCTGGAACCACAGGATACAGCCGATAATCAGATCACTAACGGCGCCCGGATAACTCTATCTGGGCGCCGACTGACTCAGGCTTGAATACTGATGGACAGATCACCTCCATTTGAATTGGCAAAATAGGAGAGTGCGTTGATGACTTGATTCGCGCCCAGCAAAGCCCTCATCACCACTTTGAATGACTCTTGGTGCGCGTACATAGGCCAAGTGTTGGCGTATGCCTGGGTATCTCCCAGCATTTGATTAAACATCGCGATCGCATTGTATTTGACGTCTTTCTCTGTTTGATTACCAAACTCATCAAAGGCCATATTCCCGGATATGAACTGGCCGGCGACATGCCCGTCCACCAACCCACTCTCATAGAGTTTAGATCCGACCCTAGCAAGCTCATTAGTGCTTATCGATGTAAAGTCATATTCTTTAATAAAATTTTTTAACTCGTCAATCAGAGTATCGCTCGTCAGATTCAATACCCCAGCAGCGTCCCTGGCATCCGTTATCGTGTGCACATTGGTTGTCTCGTACGGATTTTTAATAACGTAGGCATCAGCCTGCTTTGATAAGGCGGGCGTTTTTATTATCACATTCATTGATTATTCCTCTTGAGTCAAAGCCACAAGCCGAATATCGACACGCCCAACAAAGTCTTGAGACTTTTAATTATTTTCAGAAACTTCTTACACAAGCACATTTCGCCACGTAGGACACTTCCGACATATAACTACGAATACCCACTCACACTGCTCTTTCACCTCAAAAAGGTGACATTCAAGGCCTGGAATGTGTGACCAGGATAATTGCCTCACCAGCGGTGAAACTTTTTCGTGAGGGTGACCCGAAGGGCCTCTTCGCGGGCAAGCCCGCTCCCACAGGGTGCTGGGAGTGTTCAAACAATGTGTGGCCGATACACATCCGCTGTGGGAGTGGGCTTGCCCGCGATGGCGTCATCACTGACAACACCATCATCGGCCAATAGCCGCATATTCAGTCGCAACCCCGTCCCGCTGTTCTCCGCCCAAAGCCGCCCGCCCTGCCGCTGCACCGCATTGCGCGCAATGCTCAACCCCAACCCGAACCCACCATTTCCGGGGCGCGAACCATCAAGCCGGGTGAAGGGCGAGAAGATCCGCTCCAGATCCTCTTCCGCCACCCCGCCCCCCTCGTCCTCGAGCCACAGGTGCCAGTAATCACCGTCGCGCCGTCCATCCAGACGCACAATCCCACCCTTCGGTGAATGGCGAATGGCATTGCGCAGGATGTTTTCCAGGGCCTGAGCCAGCGTGTTGAGATTGCCGCGCACCCAGCAGGATGAATCCACTGCACACTGCAATTGGTCGGTGGGACAGCAACTTTCATAGCAGGCGTTTTCCGTGAGCATTTCCCACAGCGCCTGGATCTGGATCGCCTCGTCGGGCAAGGGCGTGCGCTCGGTGTCGAGCCAGGCCAGTTGCAGCGTGTCCTCGACCAGACGCTGCATGCCATCGACTTCGCGGCCAATGCGTTCGCGCAGTTGTGTCAGGCTTTGCTCACCCTCGCTGGCCACCCGCAAACGGCTCAACGGCGTGCGCAACTCATGGGACAGGTCACGCAGCAACTGTTGTTGCAGGGCCACCGTACTTTGCAGGCGTTCGGACATGTGATCGAACGCGCGGCCCAGCTCACCCAGTTCATCTGAA
>LNAP01003026.1_pt1 | contig 16304 bp, 14 predicted proteins | sample 602601 | NCBI WGS metagenome assembly LNAP01 (sample SAMN02440304, study PRJNA202911) | soil metagenome | biome: Subtropical and temperate rainforests or woodlands; isolation source: soil samples (1 kg each in a 20% v/v slurry with milli Q water) were... ... | reverse complement strand
TAGTGGTATAGATTTTCTGTCCGTTGATAACGTACTTATCCCCGACTCGCACAGCGCTGCATCGAATTCCAGCCAAATCGGTGCCGCAATGTGGCTCGCTGTAGCCTTGGCAAAACGTAATCTCTTTACTAATGCAGCGGGGAATGAAATGGTGCTTTTGCTGCTCGGTACCTGACGCAAGAATCGAAGGCGCCCCCGTCCCACCCCCTCCCATGTAAAGCGCCGTACTGCGCCAAAACTCCTCCTCTACAATAAATTGGGCAGCGCGGCTCATGCCTTGGCCTCCATATTTCTTGGGCCAACTCACCCCCGACCAGCCACGCTTTACGATCTCGTCCAGGAGTTTTGCCGCTTCGGCGCCTAGTTGGCCCCCCTCGTGCAGACCAACGCTTAGTTGTGCCTTGACTTCATCCGTCATCCAAACCTGTATGAACGACTGAACATCCTCACGCAGTTGCTCTTCCTCAGCAGTGAAGGCGAAATCCATTTCATCGATCCTTTGGCGATAGTCGCCAGTGTGATATTTAAAATTTTTACCAGTCCGTATGAGCCGTACGGATCATTGTCGTGATAGCAGCAGCATGAACGTATGCCCCAACTTCTTTATTGACACTTATTCTTAATACCAATTCTTGCCGCTTAATCGGACTATCATTGTTTACCCGATGACTCGCGAAGGAGTTCGCCCCATTTCGATGACTCCTTGCGCGCTATTTGCCTCATATCCTTCGGCCCCAACGCAGCCAATACCATTCCGTTCTTCAGGAAGTATTCCTGGCTTTCTCTCAGCCCCACCTCTAGGGCTGCCTGGAGTTTTTTAGCGACATCCTCTGGCACCCCGGGTGGTAATACAAAGCCAAACCAATCGTTGTAGTCATATCCAGGAAGCCCAGCCTCTGCAACGGTAGGGACATCGGGAAGGATCGGGTTTCTTTCCGTACTGGTCACCGCTAACATACGAATTTTTTCTGGCGCTTCTGCATTTAACGCTGAAGGAAGGTGCACGAATTGCATCGACACATGCCCGCCCAACAGGTCAACCATCGCGGCTGCACCTCCTTTGTAAGGCACATGAGTAATATCTATGTCTGCGGACGATTGAAACAATAGGCCTGCAAGGTGTTGCGAAGACCCCGTACCTGCTGATCCATAGGTGAGCTTTCCCGGATTTTTCTTTGCATAAGCAATAAGCTCTTTGATATTTTTGGCTGGCACCTGGTTATTTACAACAACCGCCAACGGCATACGCACCCCTATGAGCAGCGGAGCCAGACTCGTTTCGGGATCGTAGCGTAACGACTTATAGATATGCGGGTTGATTGTCAGAATGCCAGCTGCAATCATCGAGAATGTGTAGCCATCGGGTGGAGATTTGGCCAGCAACTCGGCGGCTATGCTTCCGCCAGCGCCAAGCTTGGGCTCAATAATAATGGGCTGTCCCAGTTTCTTTGAGGCGACCTCGGCAACCATCCTCGCGAAGGTGTCGCCAGATCCTCCCGGCGAATATGGTAATAACATCTTGATAGGCTTATTGGGATAAACCTGGGCGCTTGCGACTGCAGGCGCTAAAGCGCCTAAAGCGATAATTGCGCAAAATGCAAAGATGCCACGGTAGTGACCACGCTGTATTGTCAAGGCTTTCATCTTGTCTCCGTACGTGTTGTAATTAAAAATAGTGTCGCTGAAGGGAAAAACTTGGTAAAGCATTCATCCTTTAGGTCATCATTACCTTTGGTTAGGGTGCAGCGAGGTACCGCTCGTTAACTGTCCGGCTGGTCGCGTATCTGCCGCCTCATCGATTTATTATTTATAGGTTGTTAAGGAGGCACAGTTGACACGGCTAGACACCACAACGTTGCGATACTTTGTCCGAGTGATTGAAACGGGCACCATTGCCGCGGCGGCAGAGCGCGAGCACCTCACCGCAGCCGCAATCAGCAAGCGCCTAAGCGAACTAGAGGAACTAATAGGATTACCCTTATTGATGCGTAACAATAAAGGGGTCATCCCGACAGAAGAAGGGTCAGCTTTACTTTTACTGGCTCGTCGCGCGCTGAATGAATTGGACCAGATTCCGACTCAGATTCAGAATTACAGAAACGGAGTGCGCGGCTTAGTACGAATCTGGGCCAGTACCTCGGCTACTACGCAATTTCTTCCCGCTCAGGTAAGGTCTTTCCTGGATAAGTATCCAGATGTTCAGGTCATGGTCGAAGAGGAAAGCAGTACCAAAGCCATCAGGGCCGTGACAGAAAATGCCGCCGATATCGGAATATTCGTTAACGCTCCTCAGGTCTTAAGTCTAAAAACCTTTCCCTACAAAGAGGACCGGTTAGCCGCAATCGTTTCTATCCGGCATCCCGCAGCGGACCGGAACGAGGTCAATTTTTCAGAACTTCTTGATAACGACTTCATTGGCTTCAGTAGCGATGGCGCCATTCACCACTCTCTGGCCCGCGCCGCAAGTGAATGCAGAAAGACGATAAAGCAGCGAATCCAGGTAAACACATTTGAATCGCTATCCTTGATGGTGAGTGAGTCACTGGGGATAGGAGTGCTGCCTGAATCGGTAGCGCAGAGAAATATGAGCATCTTTCCCATCAAAGCAATATCGCTTCGTGACGCCTGGGCCCAGCGTAGTTTCCAGATCGGCGTAAGATCAGTTGCTACGCTGCCTCAAGCAGCCAGGTTAATGCTAGAACACTTGCGTGGCGAAGAAGCATACTCTTCCCGGCCTCACCACACAGAAAACGCACAATTTGCAGCGCCAGACTGAATGAGTTTGTCGAGCTTAAAACAGATTGCGCGTCGCTTAATCGTTCTGGCCGCTCAGTTGCGCTCCAGCCCCGCTTTCTCGACCACTTCGCGCCAACGCTTCAAATCCCTCTGAATTTGGGCGGCATACTCTACGGATGTGGTGCCTTCCGGGGCGAGGCCGCGCTTCTCGAACATTTCTACGATGTCTTGAGTTTTAAGAATCTTGGACACGTTTTCCTGCAGCAGGTCGATAATAGGCTGCGGCGTCCCGGCAGGAGCCATCAGGCCATACCAAGAGTTCACTTCGAACCCCGGATACACCTCGGTGATGGCGGGCAGCTTGGGTAATAATGTAGATCGCTTCAGGGTGGTGACGCCCAAGCCGCGCAATTTGCCGGAATCGATGTAGGCTCCCACTCCTGCCACATTCAGAAACGCCATATCAATCTCTTTACCCAGTAATCCGGTAAGGACAGGCGCAGCTCCTTTATAAGGAACGTGCAACAGTTCAATACCTGCCATATTGGCCAGAATCTCGCCGGCCAAATGCGTGGTGCTGCCCGGCCCGACGGATCCATACGAAAGTTTGCCAGGATGGGCGCGTGCATACGCGACCAGCTCCTGCAGGTTATGAATGGGAAGGTCCGGACGGACAACCAGCACGTTGGGCGCCGACACGATCTGAGTGATAGGGGCCAGGTCTTTGACTGAATCGTACGGCATAGACTTTTGGACTGCGGGACTAATGGTTATGGGCCCCACATGCGAAAACAATAAGGTGTAGCCATCGGGTTTTGCGCGTGCAACATGGCTACTCCCAATCGTTCCGTTAGCGCCAGCCCTGTTTTCAAGAATAACGGGCTGGCCCAGTGCAGCAGACAGCTTATCCAGAATAGGCCTGGCCACAGTGTCGGCGGGCCCGCCCGCCGTCCATGGGTTGACGACGGTAATAGGCCGTTCGGGATAGCTTGCGACAGCAAGACTTGGCAGCGACATGGCAGCTGAAACGGCCAGCGTCAGTGCACCAAGATATCTTGAAAAAGCACCTTGCAATGGTAGGAAAGAATTAATCATGACTTGTCACCCCCCGATTTATTGTAGAAATAATGTAGCTACTTATTTGAATATGAATTCAGTTTTCGATGCCGCTGCGCACAAAGCCGTCATGCAGAAGGAATCCGCTTGCCTAGATCGGCTAGTCCATAAAATTGAAGCACCTGCTCAAAACGGCCGCGATCGGGCGCTTGATGAAAATAACCGTGGTTACTCGGCTTCATGCCACTAAGCTGCTTCAAATCAACCAGTAACTCGGCCATCTTGAACGACGCCGCAATGCCATCAATAACGGTTGCACCCGCAATTTGTGTCACGCCCGCCTTTGCCAACAGAAGATTCATGGGCATTTCACCCGGCACAATAACGTCTGCCCCGGTTTCACGAACAAGCTTCTCTCCTTGCTCAATAATCTTTCCAACGACCTCGTCTGTGCGCTCTTCCTGTATATGGGCAGCCAGCACGTCCTTAAAACCTACCCCAGCATGTTCGATGCCCGCAAAGCGCTCTGACAGTCCCCATTGGCGAAGCTGTTCCGGCCAGAAATCAAGACGCTCTTTAATGAAAAAGAGCATGCCCGCCCGGCGTCCATACAGACCGGCCAGGTTAAACGCCGCCTCGCCGTATCCGACTACGGGAATATCGACAATTGTGCGAATTTCCCTGGCCATCGGGCCCGCAATACTTGCCAGGACCATGGCATCGAAGCCCTGGCTCTCGGCCTCGCGCGCCGCGGCAATCCATTGAAGCCCGTGCATCCAGTACAGCACTCCGTGGGCTAGATCGGAACCTGGGTAGTCACTGGTGTAGGTACCGGGTATCTGCCCATGCAAGACCACCTCGGTGTCCGGACGGACAACCTCGCCAATACGCTTTTTCAAACCCTGCTCATAAGCAGGCAAATCCTGCAGGACTGTGAAACTTTGATGCCAGATACGCATAACAATTCCCTGATTAGGTTAATACTTTCTCTTCGTATTGACGAGCCCAGTCGCGCAATACGTGGCGTTGCAGCTTGGCGCCATGAGCTGCCGTGTGATAGGGCAGCTCATCCACGATGTATACGGCGCGGGGGACCTTGAAGTTTGCAATTCGTGTGCGGCACCACTGGATAATTTCAACAGAACTTACCTGCGCGCCCGGGCGCAGTTTTACAAAGGCTACAGGAACCTCTCCCAGACGCGCATCGCTTTGCGAGGTCACCGCGACATCCTCTATAAATTCGTGCGTCCTGAGCGTACCCTCGATTTCTTGTGGAGCAACGTTAAAACCACCCACTTTCAACATATCTTTCAAACGGCCTACATAGAATATGAAGCCATCCCTGGTACGGATACCCCTGTCACCCGTACGAAACCATCCATCCATGAAAGCGGCGACGGAGGCGTCAGGATCGTTCAAGTATCCGCTCATCACAGTCGGCCCCCGAACGACAATTTCCCCTTCTTCGTCCAAAGCCATGTCCGCTCCGGTCGATGGATCGACAACGCGCACCTCGACGCCCGGCGCTGGCCTACCCCCCGCCTTTACCGCTACATCGAAGGAGTCATCCAGGTGGTTACGCAAAATCATTGGGTTAGTCTCAGTCATTCCGTAAGGATGAATGAAACGGTACAAGCCAAGCCCCGGGCCCATTGCACGGGCCAGCGCTTCGTCGACCCCCGCAGTGAAAGCCACCGTCCCACGGCGCTCTTGTTTCGTGTCGGGCCCGCGACGGGAATTAGCCTGCATCAGCTCGCGGATTTGTACGTCCACACCATGAATGACCGTACAATTTTCAGCATGCATCAACTCGCAGGCTTGCTCGGCCCTGAAGCTGTCTTGAAATACCAGACACGCCCCGGCGCCCAGCGTCGACAGAACCTTGTTCGCGCCGCCCGAAATACCAAAAAATGGATACAGTGTCAGCACCTTCTCGCAAGGCTGTAACCCAAGCAGGGTTCCCGCCCGTACTGAATGGGGCAATAGATTAGCGTGTGTCAGCGGCACCCCTTTCGGAAAAGAAGTAGTGCCCGATGTATAGAACAAAATCGCGACGCCTTGATCATCGTCGGCGCGAGGCGGGTTGCCATGAATGGCAGCATACTGCCTTCCCCACTCCAGCATTATCTGCGTATCTACGGCACCCGGCGCCGGCATGCCGTGTACACCGATAAGCTTGCGCAGCGACGGTAGTTCGCTATACCCTTCTGTCAACGGTTCGCCACTTGCCTCGGCAACAATTGCCGAGTAGTCGTTTCCCAGATACTTTCCCATTGCAATCAGCGCTGTCGCCTTCGAATGCTTCATCACATACCGAAGTTCGCGACTTTTAAACCTGGGATTGATTGGTAAAAAAGTAGCGCCAAGCCTGGTAATGGCGAACAGGTACAGTATCCATTCAGGAAAGCTCGAGATCATGACGCCAACACGGTCGCCCGTCTTGATACCTTCGTTCATCAAGGCCCATTGCAGCGCCCTGGCGTCTGCGGCAAGTTCCTGATAGCTCCACCGTCTTGGTGTATCGCCTGTCATCTGGTCACTGGCGACAACCGCCTCATATGCAGCGTAGCGATGGCCGACCTCGTCAATAAACCGGCCAAAACTCCAGCCTTCGACACTTAATTCAGGGACGTTCGACTTAACGATTGTCATGAATACATTTCCTTGCCCAGGACTGCACGCGCGATCTGATTCTTCTGAATCTCACTGGTACCCTCGCCGATACGAAAAGCACGCACATCGCGGTAAAGCATTTCCAGCGGAACGTCCGTCATATACCCCACGCCTCCCAGAAGCTGCAGTGACTGATCCACCACGCGCCCGCCCATTTCCGTGGCGGAAAGTTTAGCCATGGAAACAGACTTCCTTGCATCGCCATTAAGGTCCATTTCACGAGCTGCCGCATAGACCAGCGCACGGGACTGTTCCAGGTCCACAGCCATGTCGGCAACCTTCCATTGCAAGCCCTGAAAGCTCCCCAGTGGTTTTCCGAATTGCTTGCGAATGCGGATGTGGTCAACCGCATAGTCAAAAGCGCGCTGAGCGATCCCCAGGCAATGGGCCGATACGCCGATGCGCGCCTCCTGAATATTAGACAAACCCAACTTCAAGCCCTGACCGACCTGTCCAAGCACATTCTCGTCAGGAACAAAAACGTCATCAAAAAAAAGTTCACAAACCGAATAACCACGCCACCCCATTTTTTGCTGCACTCGACCGACGGTAAAGCCTTCCTGCCCTTGGGCCACCACGAACGTCGTTGGCCCGCCACCCTCTGGCAGCTCTGCATTCGCAATGACAAGAATGTAATCAGCGTCATTCCCATGAGAAATGAAGTGCTTGGTTCCATTCAGCCGCCACCCATGCTCCACGCGGACGGCCCGGCTTTTCATGGCCGTGGCATCTGACCCCGCACCGGGTTCGCTAAGGGCAAAGGCCCAGAGTTTCTCGCCGCGAACGGCAGGGGACAAAAATTTTTCCCGCTGTTCCGGCGAGCAAGCGAGCAGCGCCTTCGGAGGCCTGCACACCAGATTGGCCAGTGCAACACCCGCCTGCCCCAGTTGTTCGCGGATCAAAACCTGGGCAAGGTAAGGCAGGCCAGGGCCTCCGGCAGACTCTGGCATGTTGAAGGCGTATAACCCCACCTCCAGCGCCTTGGCTCGAACCGACTCGCGGACATCTTGCGGAATCTCGTCAAGCCGTTCGACGATCTCTTCATGCGGCCAAAGTTCTTTCCTAACAAATTGCTTTGTCAGCTCGGCAAGTTGGAGATACTCTTCGGGAATTGCGTAATTCATATCAACCTTCAACTATGGAAAATACAGGAAGTTCTATCGACCCGAACTCGGCTTGCATCGTCTGGAACGAGCACCTTACGGGCTGGCCCATTGCCAAATTCAGATGTTCTTGTTGCGCCAGACGCGCCATGATCCTGACCCCCTCCTCCAGCGCGACAAACACGACCACATAAGGTAGAAGCGCCTTCAACTCGGGACGCGGGGCACGCAGGACTTCGCTCCAGGACAGCAGGGTCCCGCGCCCCGTTGCGGCCGTCCAACGCAGCACGCCACCACAACGAGTGCACCGATATTTCACAGGCCATTGCCACTTGTGGCAGGCCTGGCATTGCGGAATCATCAAGGACCCTGCGTGGGCGCCGTCCCAAAAGGGCTTTGTCAATGGATAGCTTTGTTCTTCTTGACTCATGATGGCCCCCCCAGCAGCACTACTCCGTGGGTGGCAAACACGCCCCCCATGCCGTGAGCAAGCGCCAGCTTCGCCCCCGGGATCTGCCGCTGGCCAGCTTCACCTCGCAACTGCACAACACCCTCAACAACATTACCGATGCCGCCAGCGCGTGCTGGGTGACCGTGTGACAACAAACCACCATGCGTGTTGACGGGAAGAACGCCGCCGGGTGCGAAACGCCCTTCAATAAAGCCCTGCCCCGCCCTGCCCCGCTCTGCCAGGCGCATATCCTCGAGATTGACAAGCATGGCAATGGTGAAGCAGTCATAAACAAGAGCCAGATCAAGATCGTCTCTGCGTGCATCAGCTTGATCTAATGCCATGTCCAAAGCCTTGCCGGCATTAAAGGAACACACGTCGTCCGCAGCCGACAGGTGCATATGGCTATAGCTGAAGCCAAGCCCTGCAACCGGCACATTCCGCGTGCCTGGCGCACCTGTGACGACCAGGGCGCCGCCACCGTCTGAAACAGGAGCGCAATCAAGCAATTTGAGGGGATCAGCAATAACGCGGCTTTCGTTGTATGTCTGCGCGTCAAAAATTTCCCGGAAATGCGCATTTCCATGCCGGCACGCTGCCATACGATTCTGGATCGCCACCGCAGCCAACGACTGATCGATATTGCCCCAGCGATTGGCATAGCTTCGAGCAACCAAACCAAACAAAGTTGGCACACTAGGACCATACGGCACTTCGTATTCGGGATGGACAGGCCCAGCTTCAGACAAAGTTTTTACATACGCCTGGCGGGACACGCCGCTAAGCGGCATATCCGCCGCGACGATCAATACATTGGAACAGGCCCCTCCTGTGATCAAACCGCGTGCTGTTTCAATCATGGCGGCAGGGGCAGCGCCGCCCGCTTCAAGAGTCCAGGCTATTGCGGGGCGCAGATCCAGATACTCGCTAAGCGCTGCAGCGTGAATCAGATAGGGATCCGAGCGTGGCGACACTGTAAGTACCGCATCAATCTGATCCCATTCGAGATTCGCATCCTCCAATGCCAAACGACACAACTCTGCGTGCAGACTCATTGGATTGGGTTGATCTGAACGACCCTGGGGCAGCTCACCCACACCGCTGATGTATATGCCTGTGTTCATGAGTGGGCAGCCTCCAGCATTGGCAAACAAACAACCAGCTCGCCATTCAGGCATCCAAAGTCAACAAGGCAGTGCTCCATCCCGGGATGGCTCTCGTTGATTCTTAATACGGCCCGCAATGCGTCATAGACCTGAACCGCATTAAGAGGACAATCAGCCCCCTGGCGCCCCAAGTCGACAACCATCGAGGACAAGTCCTGTCCCTGCACGGGCAAGGCCCTTACAATTCGGTCATGTCCGGCAGATAAGGCTGGCTGCCAGCACGCAGCCAGCACCGCTCCGAAATCGGCGTCCAGTCCGGTTTCCACGCGCAGCAAAGGCCGCGCCTGAGACGATGACGCAATGCCTATCGCGGTGAATAGTTCTAACATCTGCTGTGGGACGAGCGCGACTCGGGGGCCGGCAATGCAGGTCGCTACCGTTAACTCGGGAATTGAGTTTTCATCTTGACCCGCGTTCGCTATGCGGGCAATTGCACGCATGCACAACTCGGGATCAAGAAGAACCGCTATCCCACTGTCCCGCAGGACCGCATGCACTTCGTTCACCAGCGGCACTCCGGAACACACAATAAGCGCTTTGCCTGTAGCCTGAACGAACGCAACCAGCTTTTGATGATAGCGGTCGATGACGGGCCGGCCAAATACCAACCAGACATTGATACAGTCATCTTCCTTCAAGGCGTCGAGCGTGTGATCAAGAATTTCCGCCCGTGCCACCACGTCGGCAGACAAATCGATAGGGTTGGACGAAGAGCCGTATACCGGTATGCCCATATCCAGAACGGCCTGTAGTGAGTCAGGCAACTCTGGAAGTATCAGGCCGGCCTGAATAACATGATCTGCAATAACTGAACACGCTCCACCCGAGGCGGACAGAATTCCAATGCGCGCGCCAAGCCTGTCTCCCAGACTCATCAAGAGAGTCATAACGTAATTGAGTTCAGACAATGACACCACCTGAATCACACCAAACTGCTTGAAGACGCCCGCATAGACGTCGCAAAAGGAGGGATTCTTGGCTGTGTGGGCGGCCGTGGATCGCACGGTTTCAGGATACTGCCCTGCCTTCAAGACTACGACACGAGTTCCGCACGCCCGGGCCTTTTCACATGCCGCCATGAACTTCCGGCCATCGGCCACGCCTTCCATATAGCAAATAACGGTATGAATTTCGGCATCGTCTGAAAAATGGCTGATGAAGTCTGCAGTCTCCAGCGTGGCCTCGTTGCCAAGCCCCACCCAGTAGTCGACACCTATCTGGTTCAACTGAAGCGCCGAAAAGATCAGGCCACCGACACTGCCGCTGTGTGTAACGATTGCCACCCCCCCGCGCTGGCCTGTATCGCGGCCATACCAATCGGCAAATGTCAGAGGCAGACGCTTTCGGAAATTCACCATACCCACGGTGTTGGGTCCGACGACATGCATGCCGGTTTCTTCGCATAGCTTCGTCAATCTGGCCAATCTGGCCAGCCCTTCATCGCCGCTACGTCCTTCCCCGAAACCACCTGTCATGAGCAGGCAATACTGAACCCCGCGCCGAGCGGCCGCTTCGATGGCATCCATGGCAGCGGATACCGGGACAACGCACACCAGAAGATCGACGGTGCCAGGCAGCGCCTGGACAGAGGGGAAGCAATCGAACCCCTCAATGCTGTCATACTTCGGATTGATCGGATAAACCTTGCCTTCATAACCGCTTTTGGCCAGGAAGCTAAGGATCATTCCCGACAACTTTGTCGTGTCGCCTGATGCACCGACAATGGCCACGGACTCCGGGCACAATAGACTATTCAAGTTCATATGTCTTGCTACGCCTGCATATAGTGTTGTCGTTGATTACCAAGGTTTGCCAATCAGTCATTTGCCGATGAACTTCGGCTTGCGCTTGTCCAGCCACGCGCTGACCCCCTCGGCTTTGTCCTCGGTACCGCATACGATTCCAAAAACCCGACGTTCATAGTCCAGCCCGTCTCTAAGACTTAAATCACTTGCCCTGCGAGAGCACTCGATAATCGCCCGCATAGCTATGGGTGGTCCGTTCGCGAGCTCTTTGGCCAGCTGCAACCCTCGCTCTGTCAATTGGTCCGCTGCAATCACTTCGGTGACAAGCCCCAGCTGAAACGCCTCAGTGGCGTCAAACAATCTTCCGGTGAGCATAAATTCCAGGGCCCGTGCTTCCCCGATCAGGCGGGGAAGTCGCTGGGTTCCCCCCAGCGCCGGGAATACACCCAGCTTCACCTCTGGGAACCCTCCCTGGAAGTTATCGGCGGCAAGACGGATAGTGAACGTCAGCGATAATTCCATCCCGCCGCCCAGCACGTATCCCTGCAACGCACCTACGACAGGCTTGCTTAACGACTCAATAACAGTGTCGAGCCGGTCTGGCGCCCAGCTGGAGCTCAAGGTGGTGCGAGCCCCAAGTTGATGAATGTCTGCTCCGGCACAAAAGTGCTTCCCTTCGCCAGTCAACAAGATCGCTCTTACCTGCTCGTCTCGCTCTGCATCGAGCAAAGCGCCTTTTAATGCCTCGCGCATCTCGGTATTCAAGGCATTACGCGCGTCTGGCCGGTTAAGAGAAATATGTGCGACCCCGTCGCCGCAATTTACAAGCACTAGCCTTGGCGCTATCAAATCCTGGTTAGACATGATCAGTCCTGTTTATTGTTCAATCAATCTTCAAATTCAGATCGCGAATCAACTTGGTGAAGCTGTCTATTTCATTCACGACAAACTTACGAGTTTCACTTACAGAGGCCCCCTTCGCCTCGCCCCCCAACGCCTCGAATTTGGAGGACAGTTCAGGGGCTTTCAAGACCGTCTGAGTCGCGCTGTTCAGTCGTTCAATCACAGCAGGCGGGGCGCCCGCGGGAACCCACAGCCCATACCAGCCCTTGGTTTGAACATTAACGCCCTGTTCAATGGCGGTCGGTACATCGGGTAGCTGTTTGGATCGTTTGTCATCATTGATGGCCAGGGCACGCAGAGTGCCGCCCTGCACCGCTGGCGTCGCAACGGATGAGCCGGCAATCACATAGTCGAGCAAGCCAGCCATCAGGTCATTGACAGCCGGCGCGACCCCACGATAAGGCACGTGCAAGGCTTTTATGCCAGCGGCGGCATTGAATTTTTCTTCTGAAAGATGAATGGATGTCCCAATGCCGGAGCTGCCGAATTTCAGCTGGCCAGGATGCTCTTTCGCCGCTTTGAGCAGATCGGCGAGAGTCTTGTATTTGCTGTCCTTATTGACAAGCACAAACTGCGCGCCCGAAAACAGTGTTGTCACCGGCACGAGATCTTTCATCAAGTCGTAGGGCAGTTCACGACCGCTAGCGGTATTAATAGCAGCGGCGTCACCACTTAACAAGACGGTATATCCATCTGCCGGAGCCTTTGCCACATAATTCACACCAATGACTGTTCCCGCGCCGCCGCGATTTACAACCACCAGAGGCTGCCCCAATTCTTTTTGCAATTGATCCGCCACAGAGCGTCCGATAGCGTCGGCTGCACCGCCCGCTGCAAAGGGCACCACCATACGGATTGGCTGTTCAGGATACGTGCTGCTTGCGTGTGCCGGCATGGAAGCGAGCAAAGCTCCACCGGCCATGGTCGCAGATATAAGTAACGCCGCCATTACGGGTCGCTTTAGCAAAGAACCTACTTGCGTCGGTAGGGAATGCACCTGTATTGCTCGTTTTTTTCGAGTCATCATTAATCTCCTCGGTTTCCTGTTATTGGCTTGCTCGCCGCACATTCCGTGCGTCGACAATGGGCCACATCAGAATGAATATCACCCAAAACATTATGTGACTCTGACTTACCTGCCGTCCAATGAAGATTATGGTGACCTTCATTACCTGTCGCTCATGTTGCGTCGCAAAAAAAAGCCCCCGGCAGAGATAGCAACCCATCAAGCTATCCGTCACGAGTCCCCATATTTCGTGCGGCATTTGCAGCGGAATGCTTACGTAGAGCGCCATAAGCGTATCGTGCGTTATGATTTCAGTTGTCCACGCAGCGGTCCACACCACTTGACTATGAGCTCACTTGACTGGTTTATTCGTAATGAACTCAAGACCCGCCACTTGCGCTTGCTGGTGGCGCTTGATGAACTGCGCCATGTCGGGAAGGTAGCTTCACATATCAATGTTACTCAGCCTGCCGTCTCGAAAATGCTTGCCGAAATGGAAAAAGAGCTTGGCTTAAAGCTCTTCGAGCGAACGCCAAAAGGCGTGACACCTACTGTCTACGGTGAAAGCCTCATCAAGCATGCCCGGCGTCTTCTTAGCGGCTACAACGACGCCCGCGATGAATTGAAGGACTTGATTGCCGGAGACATGGGTCGATTACGCGTTGGAGTGCTGTCGAATGTTGTGTCGGCCTTACTGCCATTAAGCGTTGCGCTTCTAAAGCGCCAGTCACCGGGCACGAATGTTTTGCTGCGTGAAGGCACCATGGAGCGGCTACTTCCCCAGATGCTCCAGGGGGATATCGACATCATTGTGGGGCGCCTTGCTGAAAAACACTCTCTGCCCGAACTGGGTTCCAAGGTTCTTGCACAAGAACCAGTCGTGCTGATCACCCGACCTGGACACCCGCTGTTGGCACGCCAGAAGCTGGATTGGGTAGATATCATGCGATACCCGTGGGTGCTTCCATCGTCCGAGGGTTTGTTGCATGAACCACTGGAGCGCACCTTCGAACAGCAAGGCTTTTCGATGCCCGCCAATTTTGTCGAGGCGCTGTCAGTACAGTTTGTCATCGCTTATCTGCAACTGACTGATTCAATTGCCACAATGACCCGGGACATCGCTGACCACTATCGTCAACAAGGCCAAACAGCCCTGCTACCCTTCAACTTTCCAAAATTGATGAGGCCGCTTGGAGTCGTCTGGAATAAACATCGAACCAAGCCGCCTGCCCTTGAACTATTCGTTGCCTGTCTCGAGGAAGCGGTAAAAACGAACTCGGCGGTCTAACTAAGGGCGGCTCCCGATGAAGATGGCCTCGCGTATGGTTGTTCTGTCCCTGGCCACTCGCCGCTACGCAATGTATCCAGGAAGCTAGTCGCTGCCGCCGATAATGAGCGTCCGTTACGCGTCAAGATGCCGATCTCTCTATAGAGCACCGGCCGGCCCAGTTTAAGCACTGCCAGTTCTGTCATATCGATCAATCGCAGCGCCAAACGTGGAATGGGTGCCACGCCCAAACCAGCCGCCACCATGGCTCCCACCACCGAGATATTCGTCGCTTCGTACTTGGGCTTGATCGACACGCCTGCCTCGACCAGAACTCGATCCACCATTGGACGGATGCTGCTTGCCAGCCCACTGGCCACGATCGGGCGCGTTCCCAACACAGACCAATCGACCTGTCGCCGCTTCGCCAGAGAATCTTTGCGGCTGCAAATCAGCACGAAGTCGTCTCGTGCAAACCGCTCGAACTCCACCTGGCCCAGCCCGGCCGGCGCAACCGACATACCAAAGTCAGCTCGTCCATCGGCGACCATATCCCTGACGAATTCATTGGATATCGGCATCAATGAAATTGACACCCGCGGGTGAGATTGCTCGAACTCGAACATCGTCGCCGGCAAAAGCGCCGCTGCCGACGGCAAGCAAGCAATCTTGATCTGACCTTTTCGTCCGGCCACGAATTCGGACAAATCGCTCAGCGAGTCGTGAAACTCCGCAACGATGCGACGCGCGATAGGCAGCAGCTCTTGGCCAGAACGCGTCAGCTCGACATGACGCGTATTTCGATCGAACAGACTCGCCCCCAGCTTTTCCTCGGCAGACTGAATAATCCGGCTTAACGCCGGCTGCGATACGTGAAAACGTTGGGCAGCCTGGCGGAAATTACAAAGTTGCGCCACCTGCAGAAACGCTTCCAATTCGCGGACAGTTAGTGTCGAACGCATTAAAGACCTCGTTTTATTGATGACTTATCAGCATCAAATTGATCCGATAAATTCACTTCTAATATCAGTGTGCCCTTTCTATACTGCCAACACAACTAACAGCGGGGACGGCCTCATCCAAACAATGACTTAACCATTCCCGCCAACAAGGAGACTTCATGAAACCGTTTTTCTATTTATGCGCAGCCCTATCCCTGGCCCTGGCTCAGCCTGCCGTGGCGCAGTCTTACCCGTCGCAACCGATCAGAATGATTATTCCATTCGGCGCTGGCAGCGGCACCGATCAGGTAGCCCGCGCATTGGCGCAAGCGATAGGGAAAGCATCCAACGCCACGGTGGTGGTCGACAACCGGCCGGGCGGCAACGGCTTCATTGCGACACAAGCAGTGGTCAACGCCGAACCGGACGGCTACACCATGCTGCTGACCACCAACAGCACCCATGCTGCTGCCGAGGCCCTATACAAAAACCTGCCTTATGACCCGGTCAAGGACTTCACGCCGGTCGCGCTGCTGCGCAAGGGTTATCTAGTCATGGTAACCAAGCCAGACTTTCCCGCCACCACCGTCGCCGAATTCACCGCCCTGGCAAAAAAAGAACCGGGCAAGCTTAATTTCGGCAGCGGCAGTTCCTCGTCCCGTGTATCCGCCGAGCTGTACAAACAACTCTCGGGCGTGGACCTTGTCCATATTCCGTACAAGAGCAACCCGAACGCGCTCACTGACCTGGTTGGGGGCCAAATCCAGGTAATGTTCGTCGATAGCTCATCGGCGGTAAATCTTGTGAAAAGCGGCAAGCTGCGCGGCTTGGCAGTCAGCAACACGAAGCGACTGGACATCTTGCCCACACTACCCACGATGGAAGAGGCTGGTATCAAAGGCTACGAAATGTCTTATTGGACCGCCGCCTACCTGCCACGCAATACCTCACCCCAAATCACGGCACAACTAAGTAACCTTCTCAAGCAGGCCATGAATTCGCCCGAGCTGAAGCAGCTTATGGAGAAAACAGGCACCGAAGTGGCGTTCGGCGATGGCGAAGCTCTTAAACAGTTCCAAGCCTCGGAGACCGAGAAATGGGCCAGAATCATCAAAGCCGCAGGGATTCAACCGGAATAATTGTATGATCAAGAACCGTATCCGCATCGGTGCGCGCACCAGTGTGCAGGACGGCAGCGTGCTGCACATCACCCACGCCGGGCCGTTCAACCCCGACGGTTTTCCCTTGCTGATCGGC
>LNAP01003025.1_pt1 | contig 16305 bp, 10 predicted proteins | sample 602601 | NCBI WGS metagenome assembly LNAP01 (sample SAMN02440304, study PRJNA202911) | soil metagenome | biome: Subtropical and temperate rainforests or woodlands; isolation source: soil samples (1 kg each in a 20% v/v slurry with milli Q water) were... ... | reverse complement strand
GGTCACGGTGCCGCTGCTGCTCAAGCTGGTGCTCATCTTGGTGCTGGCGCGCGGCATGGGCGCCACGGCCGGGGTGGCGCTGCGCACTGCCCAGTGCGGTTACCGATCCGCCCATGCGATCAATGGCCGCGGCCAGGGTTTCGTCGTCGGGATTGGTCTGCGCCAGCATGGCTGGTGTCAGAACTCCGGCCATGGCCCGGCTGCCGACGCATGAAACTCCATAGTCGCTAGGCTCTTCGGACAGGAAATCGATTACTTCGAAGGGATGTTCTGTTGTCAGGCCTTGCTCGTTCATGCTCTGGGCGATTTCAAGACCGGCCAGTACGCCGATAATGCCGTCGAAACGGCCTCCGCCGACTACTGTGTCGCTGTGCGAGCCGGTGACAAGTGGTGCTGCGTCGGGCCGGCGTCCGGCTCGTCGGCCAATAAGATTGCCTGCCGAGTCAAGTCGTACCTCGAGTCCCGCCGCATGAAATTCCTTCGTCAGCCACTGACGTGCTTGTATAAATAACGGCGTAAAGGCCCGACGCGTCCAAGGCGTATCTGTACGAGTGAACTCTGCCAGTTTGGTTACGCGCTGCCAGAGGCGATCCGTGTCGATTTGTATCTGCGGGTTAAGTTCCTGTGCCGGCGTCTGCGTCATGCCTGCGCTCCGTCGTAGGTGCGAGGGCGCAGGAATTGGCCATAGCCTGCGGCGTTACAAATGGGGTCATCCGCGCGGCTTTGATCAAAAGCCAGGACGCCGCGGCAATATGTCGCTGCGACGCGCACGCTGAATTCCATGCCTTCGAACGAACTCCATTGCACTGCCGATAAGCTGACACTGGGATCGAAAAGGTATCGTTCCCGTTTTAATAGAACTATATCGGCGTCTTTGCCCACCGCCAGTGTGCCCTTGCGATCATCCAGAAGGAAATGGCGGGCCGGGGTGGCGCTAAGCTGGCGTGCAACCATGGTGGGTGATATCCCGTGTGTTTCGCAGCCGGTCCAGAAGGCGGGCAACAGAGTTTCCAGGCCGGGCCCGCCCGATGAGTTTTTGAACACATTTGGATTGGCTTTGCGTTCGAGCCCCCAACTGACATGATCGGATGATACGAAGGTGCATTCGTTACGGGCAACATGCGTCCATAGCAATTCTGTTTCGGCTTTAGGACGGATAGGTGGATAGTGTTTGGTCTTGGCGCCCAGCCGGCGAGTGTGTTCTTCGTGGTTGAGCATTAAATACTGCACACAGGTTTCGATTGAGGCTTTATGGCCTGCATTCCGGTACATATTGCAGATTTCGAAGCCGCGCGCCGTGGAGACATGGACCACATGTGCCCGCGCACCCGTCTGTGCGCCGATCTCGTAGATCAAGCCGGTTGCCAGGTTCTCGATCAGGGGTGAATGAGCGCGTAAGAATGCATCCCAGCCCACGTCATTTTCGGCCGTTTGCCGGGCGACAGCTTTGCGGGTTAATTCTTGCATCTGGTTATGTACCCCGCAGGTCAGGCCAGAAGCCGCAATAATTCGGAAGGCCTCGTAAAGCGTATCTTCCTCGACGCGCGGAAACCGGCCGGGCGTTGCTTCAAAGGTAGAGAATTTGAAGGCGCATACTCCGCCTTCAATCAGGCCGGCAGCTGCTTGCAATCCGTGTTTGTCATTTAACGTGCCGTACAGCGCGACGTCTACGTGGCAGGTTTGTTCCACCTGAGCAATCTTGGCATCGAGGCTGGTGCGGCATGCGACCGGTTCGGGGTCGTCATAAGGCATGTCGACCATGACTGTTACGCCGCCTGCCGCGGCAGCTCGCGATGCAATACCCAAGCCTTCCTGATTGAGCTGGCTGCCCGAATGGACCTGACCGTCGATGACGCCAGGCACGATCCACATATCGCGTGCATCCACCGATTCGCGCGCCGCAGGCGCCCGGGAGCCCGTCCCACTAGTGCCGCGTGCCGCAATCCGGCCATCGAGAACTGCCAGCCAGCCGTCCTGAACGATCTCGTCTGTGTCGACGATATTGCCTCTTATAACTAGATCAAAATCACTCATGATCAGAGTCTCCAATGCGGTTAAGTGGTCATTATAGGTAGGGCATTCGAAAATGTATTATGCTTATTCGTGGCTCGTTCATAACAGGATGTTATAGATTTTATGAAAATAAATTTGCGCCAAATCGAGGTATTTCGCACGATTATGCTGACCCACTCCATCAGCGGAGCAGCTAAGGCTTTGAACGTATCGCAGCCAGCCGTCAGTAGACTAATCGCCTATACCGAGCAGCGGCTTGGCTTGCAATTATTCGAACGTATCAAGGGCCGCATTTACCCAACGCCCGAGGCCAAGAGACTGTTCATTGAGGTTGAGTCGGTCTATCAAGGGGTGCAGCGGGTCAACGAGGTGGCGGAAGATTTGATCCATCAGCGCACGGCCTACTTGCGAGTAGCTTGTAGCGCTAACTTGAGTCAATCACTTTTGCCGCGGGCAATCAGCGAATTCAGGCGTTCGCATCCTGATGTCCAGATCATTTTGCGAACGATGAGTCCGAATACGCTGCTGCAGGCCCTGCTTGATCGCCAGTTCGAGATCGGGGTTGCATATATGTCGATCAGCCATCCCAATCTGCAAATGCAACAGCTCTACGAGACCGACATTGTGGCGGCCGTTCCTCGTTCGCATCCATTGGCGACACGCAAGAAACTACATTTCAAGGACCTGGAAAATCAAGTGCTTATCGGGTATGCCAGCGACATCCCGTTTGCCCGGATTATTCGCGATATGGCTAAGCGCGCAGACTGTACGTTGCAGCCGTGCATTGAAGTTCAGCAAGCGCATGTTGCCTGGGCCCTGGCGCAAGAGCAGACAGGAATTGCCTTGGTTGACCGCCAGACTGCGCAGAGTCTGGAGCTTGGGGATATTGTTCTAAAGCCTTTAGCGCCCACAGGCAAGGTCAACGTGGAAGTATTTCACTTGCTCTATGAGCCATTGGGCCGGCCTGCGCAGGCTTTTCTGGACGTGCTTAAGGCCCTGAAGCCTTAAAGCGCTTTGGTCATTCTTTTCAGCGCATCTTCAAGCGTGCTCATCGACGCGGCAAAAGATAAACGTATGTAGCCTGGGGCATTGAACGCTGCGCCCGGGACTACGGCAAGGCCTGCTTCCGACGGTCCTCACCCTTCTTCGCATAGTACTGCCGCTTGTTTTTATACATTTCTATGTCGGCCTCGCGTAATGCGTCTTCAAGGCGCCCGCGTTCGCGGCAGGTTGCGGTGCCCATGGAAAGACTAAGGGCGGGGCCGGTGTAAAACTGGTTGTTCAGCTCGATCAGTTCGCGCAGATTTTGAAGTACGATTTCGCCGTCGTATTCACTGGCGCCCGGCATAAGTATGGCGAACTCGTCTCCGCCGATGCGTGCGGCAATAAGTGATTTGTCGATGGCCTTAAGCAATACTTCACCGGTACGCTGTAGAAGAGCATCGCCGCCGGCATGGCCCAGGCGGTCATTCGTGTCTTTCAGGTTGTTCAGGTCGATGATGATAATAGTTATAGGCAGCGGCCCTTTTCTTTCCAGGCGCTTAAGTTCGTCGACGTAAAAACCCCGGTTTTTCAGTTTGGTTAGCACGTCGTGCGTGCCAAGATATTCGAGATATGCTTCGGCTTTTTTGCGGGCTGTAATGTCGGTAAGAGCCAGTAGCACACGTCTCCAGTCTTGCTCGTAGCCGTTGAAGACGGAAAACTGCAGGTGGATGTTAACGGCGTTGCCGTCCAGCGCGTAGTTAAGGACTTCCCGATGGTGAACCAGTCGTCCTTCCCAAAGCTCTAGAAGCTGAGCGCGGAAATGGGGGCGCATGTCGTCGCGAAACACTTCAGGCAGGCGAGCCAGCAGCTCGATTTTGCTGGAAGCCTTCAGCATGTCCAGCGTATAGCGATTCACGTCGAGAACCTGGATTTCGCTCATGCATCGATCGACGAATTCGGGGTGAACGTCGGTGAAGGTACGAAAGTCTGTGATTCCCTGCGCGCGTACATCGTCAAGCAGTTTTTTTATGGAGCTGAAGTCTTCTACCCATAACGAAACCGGAGCGTGTTCGAATACGCCGCGAGCGTAGCGTTCGCTGGCAATCGCCTGCCGCCGCGCATTTTCAAGGTCGGTTATGTCGTCCACCATGACTAGTACACGGTCCCAAGGGGCTTTACGATCGGGCAGAATCACGCCCTTTAGCAAAATATCCAGGCGGCGGCCGTCCAGCGCATAGTTAACTGTTTTGCTTTCAAAAGTATTTCGGCCTTGCCATAGCTCTTCCAGCTCGTACAAAAACGGTTCGAGCGTATCGTCGCGCAATACTTCGTCCAGCCGAGATGAAAGCTCGTCGAACGACGAGGCCGCAAATAGCGAAAGCGTGCGTTGGTTAACGCGAAGTAAGCGTATGTTCGCCGAGCATTCCGTAATGCGGCTGCGGTCTTCTTCCAGGAATTCACGCAGATCGGTTACGCCTTCATCGCGCCAGCGATCGAAAAGAGTGCGTAGCCCGCTGTAGTCTTCCAGCCATAACGAGGTGGGCGTAACATCGAAAAAGTCAGGCAGCTCCAGATCGGTATGGGTAAAGTCTAGGGCAGTGGGCGTGTCTGGTTGCATGAATCAAGGATCGCTTCGTAAAAAGTAAACGAATGTGACATCCGTCAGTTTCCTGTCGGCCGCATCGTTGAGCGCAGCGCCTTCAGGCCGCCCGGTGCCAGATGATTCTATCATTCGTCTGGTATTCCCAATACAAAACTTACGTTTCTTGTCGGCCAGCCATTCCGGCGCTATGCGCGCAAGGTTTCCCATCGCCAGGCGTCGTCGCACATTTCCTTAACGCCTTTCGCCGCTTTCCAGCCCAGCTTTTCATAAGCCAGGTTCGTATCGGCCCAACAGGCGGCGATGTCGCCTGGGCGGCGGGCAACCAGGTCATAAGGTATGGGTTTGTGACTGGCCTCTTCAAACGCTTTAACCATGTCCAGAACGGAATAGCCAATGCCGGTGCCCAGATTGACGGTTAAAAGCTCGTGCTGGTTTTGTTCGCAGTAGCGCAGGGCGGCGACATGGCCTTCAGCCAGGTCCGTAATGTGGATATAGTCGCGCACGCCCGTGCCGTCGGGTGTGTTGTAGTCATTGCCGAATACTTGCAGGCCCTTGCGTTTGCCGGCTGCCACCTGCGCTACGTAAGGCATGAGATTGTTGGGTGTGCCCTGGGGGGCTTCACCGATTAGTCCGCTGGGGTGTGCGCCCACGGGGTTGAAGTAGCGCAGTCGCGCAATACCCCATCCGGCCTCGGCCAAATACAGGTTTTCTAAAATGTCTTCAATAATCAGCTTGGTGTGGCCGTAGGGGTTGGTGGCTGAGCGGGGATGGTCTTCGGTAATGGGGAGTTTTTGCGGGTCGCCGTATACCGTGGCCGAGGATGAGAATATAAATGTTCTAACGCCGGCTTTTTTCATGGCGTTTAGTAATTGCACGCTGCCGTTGACGTTGTTGTCGTAGTAGCTTAGCGGCTGCTGCGTGGATTCGCCCACGGCTTTGAGGCCGGCAAAATGCATTACAGCAGTAATGCTATGGGACTGGAACAGTTCATCAAGGGTTTGCGCGTCGCGAATGTCGCCTTTAACAAAGGCAGGTTTGATGCCGGTAATTTGTTCGATGCGATCCAGCACTGTGGTGCTGCTGTTAGACAGGTTGTCCAGAATCACTACGCCGTAGCCCGCCTGTTGCAGCGCTACAGTGGTGTGGCTGCCTATAAATCCGGTTCCGCCGGTAACGAGTATGGTCGAGGTCATTGTGGTGGATCAAATCGAGTTAGGTTGAGGGACTGAACGGTGTAAGTGCCTGGTTACGTTTGGCCCTCGTCCGACATAGCCAAAAACAACGCAATAAACATAACATAATACGCTGCGGTGCGAGGATAGTGGAACATGAATTCGGTTAGCCCCAAAAATACAAACCCCAGCGATACCGCCAGTCCCATTGCCGCCGCGGTGCGCACCGGGGGGGAATGGCGGGCCCGCAGTCTTTGCACGAAGATCCAGGCGGGTGCGAAGTAGGTCAGCAGCAAACCCAGGCCGCCCAAAATGCCGAAGCTCGACAGGCTATACAGAAAGTCGTTATGCGGTTCAACAAGGTTACGCGCCACTTGCGGCGACACTATCCCTTCAGGCAGGGCTTCGTTCTTGAGCTTCGGGGCGAATTTTCTGCCGTCGCCCAGTCCGAAAACCGGATTTTCCTGGAATATTTGTCCGGCGGCACGCCATAATTGGATGCGGGCGCAGACATTGTTGTTGGCGTTGTCGTGCTGCTGCAGGCAGGACCAGAGCTGGTCGTAGCCGATGTGAAGCCGGCCGCGCAAGCGGCTGCTGCTAATGGCCAATGCCAGCGCAAGTATCAACACGCCAATCAATAGTCCCAACGACCGCCATGGGTGCCTGAACTGGGTGGCAAGTGCAACAGTAATCAGGGCGAAGGCCGGGATGGCAAGCCAACTGGTGCGGGTCTGGGTAAGGATTACGCCGATAACGGCAACGGCCGTGACAAGAATTTTTAGTGTCCGTTCGTGTTGCGGCCAGCGAGTTAGCTGCCAGCGCAGGGAAAACAGGCTAAGTACCGCCAGCAGCAGCAAAAGGTTGCTGTAGCTGACGACGTTATAGATTTCGGTATAAGGCCGGTGCAAGCGTGGGGGCAGCACACTGACAATGTAAATAGTCGCGCCCACCGCTGCGATGTATACCCCCCAAATGTAATGTCGCAGGGTTGCCAGCTTGATGTGCTTGCAATGAGGTAAAGCTAACAACAGTATGGGTAGCCCCAGCGACAAAGGCAGCACCCGGGCAAAGTCCATATCGGCCCAATGCCGGTGCGCAAGCGAGGAAGCCAGTACCGCCAGCGTTGGCACGCAATAGCACAACAGCAACGCTTTATAGCGGCCCAGCGTTTGCCGTGTTAGGTCGGGGTTTTGACGGCACAGCAACGTAAGGCAAATAGCTAAAAGCGCGTAGAAAATCCATATTGGAGCTTCTGTACTGCCCATGATTGCCATTGGCATGAGTGCGTATAGCGCAACGATGGACAGTTCTAGCTTTTTCATTTGGCATCACTTTTCCATTTCAAAATCAACAGCGAACTGTGTCGGCTTCGTTTGCCGTACCAAGGTACTGTCTGCGCCTTGCCCTCGTGCTAACGCTTAACTTGGAAATGGAATTGCCAGGCGGCGCAATACTGCATTTTGTAACGAATCGACCCGTATCACAAGCGAAGAGTCGACCTCGTTGCTGTTACATGGACTCGCATAGGACTTGAAAGTTCGGGTTTTCCTATACGTACAAACACCTATTTTTATATGTGTTTAAATAATACCGATTGTTTCATAATCCGGTTTGTCATGAACGTGACATTTTTATCTACCGGAGGACGCAATGACGATTGACAACGTATCACTGTTGCCGTTGGAGAAGGATGTAGCTGTAACGGTTTGTGCGGCAAAACAAAGTTTGAAATGCAGATGGCGCTTTATAAGGCGGACACGCACGCTGATGATAGGGCTAGGATTATGGAGCGGCGCAGTATGCAGTTTGGCGCAGGCCGGGTCCCCAGCCCACATTCCACACAAGCGCGGAGCGGGGCCATTGTTTACAGCGCTGGCCGACCCGCCGCCAGCTTTGATAAGGCTGAACAACACGACGCAGATGGTTAACTCCACTGCGTCTTTTGATTTCTGGACGGTTAATAATGTCTGGTCTCCGGGGGGATCATTGGAATCGAGTCAGAGTTTCCGGATTCGCGACCAGGCTGCGATCAACGCAGCACCGAATACGACGGTGCATTTAAGCGGCGTTGTTGCCAACGACACGGGCTGGGATTACGGCCTGACCAAACTGGGAGCCGGCACGTTAAGACTGTCGGGCAATAACAGGTACGAAGGCAATACCTTGCTGCTGCAAGGCGAGTTGCACGTGGCCGGCAATGAAGCCGTAGGGCGAGACCCGGGGGCGCATATCGAGGCCGATACCGGCACGGTTCTGCGTTATTCGCCGGGTGTCGCATTAAGCGCCGCGTTGACAGTACGCAAGATGGTTGAGAATGACTGGAAGCATTTAGTGCCGTCCGGGGCGTATACCCCGCTTGCGCCGAGTGCTTATGATGGGGCGGTTAGGTTGGTCGTGGATAGCGGGGAGGCTATCCAGTTGGGGGAATTGTTCGGTTCCGCACCGTTAATAAAGCAAGGGGCGGGCTTGTGGCGGCTTAGCGGCGCCGTGGGCGCCCGTGCCTACGGCGGGAGCTTTACGGTGGATGCGGGTACGCTGGCCGTCGATTCGGGGTTTTCGAATTCGGTTCAGGTTAATAGCGGTGCGCGATTGCAAGGAAGGGGCAAGGTCGGTGCGGCCACCATAGCGGCAGGCGGCATCCTGGCGCCGGGAAATGGCCTTGGGCAATTCAGGGTCCAGAATAATTTGATCTTTGAGCCCGGCGCGCAATTCGAGGTAGACGTAAACGCCCACGGAGCAAGCGATTTTGTGCAGGTGGATGGCAAGGCGCTTCTGGCAGGCAATGTAGTGGCGCTGGCTCAGGCGGGCGATTGGCAGGCCAGCACCCGTTATACGTTGTTGTCGGCTGGTCTTGGTTTCGACAACACGACGTTTTCATCTGTATTGCTAAATCAGGGTTTTGATTTTTTGACGCCGCAATTAAGTTATGACGGGAACCGGGTTTATCTAACGTTAGAGCGAAATGAAACTGCGCTGAACGACGTTGCAGAAACCCCTAACGACGTCGCCGTGGCCGATAATCTCGATGGCGGCAAGCCGCCAGTGTATGACGCTATTATTGTGCTGGATAAAGTCCGGGCCCGGCAGGCGCTGCATGAATTGGCCGGCAGTTGGCCTGCATCAATTCAGTCCAACCTGCTGGACGATACGCGGTTTGTGCGAGAGGCTGTGTTGAACGCTGCAGCAGATAGGTGGGCGCAGCCGTCTTTGGCTGCCTTCAGGGGAAGTTACAGGGTCTGGGGCCGCAGCTTTCATTCATTAGCCGATAGGGCGGCGCACGGCGCAGTGCCGGGCGACAGCCGCTCGATTCATGGGCTCGTGCTGGGTGCGAACCTGCTGGATAATGGTGTCTGGACCGCCGGGGCACTCGTGGGGGCGCAGCACAGTCTTTTGCGCCGCAGGCAGGCCACGGGCAACGCCAGTATCGACAGCTACCATGCGGGTTTAAGTTTTGCCGGGGAACGGGCGGGGGCGCGATTTACGTTTGGAGCGCTGCATAGCTGGCATTCGATAGCCAGCCGGCGTCGGCTGACCGTGCCGGGCCTGGAAGACTCATTAAGCAGTCGCTATCGGGCGCGTAGCACGCAAGTGTTTACTGAAGTAGCGTTGGGCGGCCCGGGTGGCCGTCCTTTTGCTATGGCGGTGGAGCCGTTCGTCAGGTTTGCATGGGTGCACGCTGACATTCAAGGTTTTACTGAACGCGGAGGCGACGCCGCACTGACGGTCTCGCCGTCAGGCGCCTCGGTATTGTTTTCGGTGGCAGGCCTGCGGATGACACGTAATATGGATACGCAAAACGGCGTGGTCGAACTGCAAGCTCAATTGGCCTGGCGTCATGCCAGCGGTACGGTGCAATCGTTAAGCAGGCAACGTTTTCACGGTAGCGTCCCGGGAAGCGCGTTCGGTTCCGAAGGCCAGCCAATTGCCCGAAATGCCGGACAATTGCAACTTGGCATGAACGCGCCGCTGGCTAAAAACGCCCGTCTGGGTGTGGCCTACGCGGGCCACTATGCCAGGCGTTTGCAAGACCACGGAGTCCGGCTAAGTCTGGCTGTCGCGTTCTAGAGAACAAAAAAAAGGGGGCAGAAGATCTGTCCCCCAACAGGGTCACCGCACTGTTATGGTTTGTATTGTGCCTTGGCGTCTTTCATGCAGGCGTCTTTGCTGTCGCCAGACATGGCGTCGCATTTGACTTTGGCCACATCGTATTGAGCTTCCATTTTCTCTTCGTGGGCTTCGCGGTCCGCTTCGGCCATTTTGCGTTTTGCTTTAGCTTCAGCTTCGCAAACGTCTTTCGCGTTGTCTTGCAGGGGTTCGCAGGCGGCCTGGTCGGCCTTATATTGAGTGTCGATCTGTTCTTTGCTCATTGGCATTGCACCCGTTGCCGGCATAGTGCTGGATGTGCCAGGCGCAGCAGTAGAGTTTCCCATACCGGACGAACCACCGGGGGCGGTAGCTGGCGCAGTGGACTGCGCGGGTTTGCTTTCGGGATTAGGAGAGGGAGCGGTTGAGGTTTGTGCTTGAACCGAAAAGGCTGTTACGCAAAGGCCAAGCATTAGTGCGCTTAGAGTGGGTTTAATCTTATTCATAAAAACTCCTTAAAGGCGTTAAGTTACCGGCCGAGGCTGTGTGCCTGTCCGCGTTGACTCGCTAGCAATCGGCGTGCCGGACGCGTGCGGGCGGCTTGTGGATATGCTTTGCTTTGCGTTTCATAAGGCGCGCCTCAGCTCGGCGGGCGGGGCCTTGATCTGCGCTCTGTACTTAGACACCGTACGGCGTGCAACCACAATGCCTTCGCGCGCCAGCCGCTGCGTAAGGATGACGTCTGACAACGGGTCTCTGGGGTTTTCTTTGTCAATCATTTCCTGGATTAGTGCGCGCACCGCGGTGGACGAGCAGGTTCCGCCGGATTGAGTGGCCAGTTCTCGTGAGAAGAAGTGTTTGAACTCATAAACGCCGCGCGCCGTGGCCAGGTATTTATTACTGGTTGCGCGCGAAACAGTCGATTCGTGCATACCCAGTTCATCGGCTATTTCGCTTAGCATGAGGGGGCGCAGGGCAATTTCGCCGTAATCGAAGAATGTTTGTTGCCGGGCTACTATGGCCTGGGCTACGCGTTGTATGGTGCTGGCGCGCTGATCGATACTGCGTAGTAACCAGCGTGCCTCTTGGAGGGCGTGTGCCATGGGCGAGCGGTCGCCGGATGCTTCCCGAAACAGCTGTGCATAGCTGCTATGCAAGCGCGCACGCGGCACAGTCGCCTGGTTGGGAATTGCCACCCATACTTTGCCTGTACGCCGCACGAAGATATCGGGAATGATGTAGGACGACGGGTCGACGCGGGCAAAGCGCCGCCCGGGTTTCGGGTCGAGCCGCCGGATCAGTTGGCATGCTTGCTGGATGTCGACTTCCGTGCAATCTAGGTTTTTGGCCAGTGACGCGTATTCGCGGCGCGCCAGACGCTCGAGTTGTGTGCCTGCAATTTGCAATGCAAGGTCGCGCCCTGCTGTGTGTGGCGCCAATGCAGATAGCTGCAAGGTCAGACATTCGGCCAGATTGCGTGCGGCAAGCCCCGGTACAGAGGCCTGTTGAACAAGATGCAGGGCGGTTTCCCACTCGACAAGCTGGGCGGGGGGCGTGAACTCGGTTGTAAGGGCCAGGTCTTCTAAAGGGATGCGTAAATAGCCGTCTTCATCAAGGGCATCGACAATAAATTCCACCAGTGTGCGGTCGCGCGCTCCAAGCGGAGAGCTGGATAAGTCGGCGCGAAGCATGTCCGCCATCCGCTGTTCGCAGGGAGCCCACTGGCCCACATCCGTAGCGTGGCCGTTGCGGCTGGCGGGATAGTCGCCAGAGTAGCCGGACTCATTGTTTTCGACATAGTCGGCGAGTGTTTTATCCGGGGTTGCAGCGGGTTCAGGTTCTGACGCCGCGGACGTTCCGGATTCTGTAGAGGCGGAGTCGGCCATGGCGCGTCCATGTTGTTCCGGGTACGGTGTTTCGCCCTCATCCTCGTCCAGAAAAGGGTTTTCTGACAAGGCTTCGGATATTTCGCGATTGAAATCCAGTGTGGACATTTGCAGCAGCTTTACTGATTGCTGCAGGCGTGGCGTCAGGCTGGTTTGCTGGCGAGTCTGAAACTCATAAGTAACTTGTATCAAAGTATTCTCCTCGGGATCAGATGATGGCGGGTGACTACCTACATATAAAAATCAAGCAAGTTTTATGCCAATTTTGGCGTGTGAAAGTTTCGTGGCTATCCGGTATTCGTGTCGAGACAGGCCGTCAGGCTGCCAAGTCGCACGGCATGGACTTGTCTGTGCACAGTCGGCGAGTTGGTTGCGCATGTTTGTTACGACCCGTTGAGTCACGTAACCGCCAGGTTTCGGCTTGTTACCGGACGTTGGGCGTTGTACGCAGCGTGCGCGTGGACCATGCGTGCCGAAATTACCGATGGGTGTAATAAGTACTAGGGAAGGTCGTGTTCATAGAGCGGCCCAAGCTTGGGCACACCGATTGCTCGGCATGGGTTCGACTAATGGAGGCGCTCATGGAATCACCTAATCAAAACCCTGGCGGCCAGACCAGGATCATAGGCTCACAAGATGATCCACCCAGTGCGGGACCCGGCCCGGAAATCATGTCAGCCGCGACTTTGGCGCGCGACGATGTTTATAACCTGGCCAATGAAAAGCTGGGGAGGGTCCACGATATTATGCTTGACGTCCCGCGCGGACGAATCGCTTATGTGGTTTTATCCCGGGGCGGGGTTCTTGGCATGGGCGATAAGCTTTTTGCCATCCCGTGGTCGGCCCTGACCCTGGACACAGAACGTAAATGTTTCTTGTTGGACGTTGATGAAGAGCGATTAAAGAATGCCGAGGGGTTCGATAAAGATAGCTGGCCGCGTATGGCCGATCTTGCATGGGCCACCAAGCTTCATGAATATTATGATCAGCCGCCGTATTGGTAGGACAAGGGAAGTGTGTGGCCGCGTTGCGGCGCGTTCGCACAAGTGGAGACCGGGATGCATAACGGACACAACACGCTAGCCCAGCGAGTTCTTGTAGCGGGTGGGGGCGATTTTTTAGCCCCCCATCTTTGCCGTCGGCTGCTCGGTGAAGGACTTGAGGTGTACGCGTTGGATAATTTTCATGGAGACACATCGAAACACCTTATCGACTTGAAACACGGCGCAAGGCTGAAGTTGTTGCGCCACGATCTGGTCGATCCGTTGCGGCTTGATGTTAAGTTCGGTGAAATTTACTACCTTGCTTGCTGTGCGTCGCCCGGTCACTTTCCGGCGGATCCGGTGCATACGTTGCGTAGTTGCGTGGACGGGGCCTATCATCTGCTTGAACTGGCAAAGCATGGGGGATCGCGGATTTTGCTGGCATCCAGCAGCGAAGTATATGGCGATCCACATGTTCACCCTCAGCCCGAGGCATACCGTGGCAACGTCAACCCCGTAGGGGTACATGCCTGTTACGACGAGGGCATACGCTGCGCCGAGGCATTGTTTTGCGACTATGCCCGGCGCAAGCGGGTAGACGCTAAAATCGCCCGGGTGTTTAACACCTACGGCCCGCTTATGTCTGCCAACGATGGCCGGGTAGTCCCCAGCTTCGTAACGCAAGCCTTGAAAGGACGCAATTTAACGGTGTACGGCAATGGCACGCAAATACGTTCCTTATGTTATGTGGACGATATGGTCGAAGGCCTGCTTCGACTAATGCGTAACCCCAGCGGATTTAATGGTCCTGTCAACCTGGGCGACCCGAATGAAATCACTGTGCTGGATATAGCGCGGCGCGTTCGGGCTTTATCGGGCGCCGATGTGTCTTTAGAGTTTCGTCCTTTGCCTACCGGCGACACCGCTCAGCGTTGCCCCGATATTTTTCTGGCGCGTCACCATTTGCACTGGGAGCCGCATGTAAGCCTGGACGATGGCCTGCGCTCGACGATCGATTATTTTTCAGGACTGATCCAAAGTAAACAAGCCCACCGGGCAGTCACGCAAGGCGTCACTTAAGATTAATCGAGCATCTGGGCCGATTTGCAGCCTGGCGTCGTTCAGTCTGTTTACAAGAACCGTACTTGCCCATTGCACAGGCAGTTCTACATAGGTGTCGCACCAGATTTCAGGTGTGATGCCAAGGGCATGATTGGGTTCGCTGGATTGACTGACACCCCTCCAGGTTCGCCGTGGCGCCACCACCACTATCCGACGCTTTTCGAAGCGCCGCGAAAATGTCAGGGCATGGTCGGCTTTTACCCCTTGTATGCGCAAGGGCTCGTAATTGCCTCGGCGGAACAGAGCAGGGTTTTCGCGGCGTACTTGCAAGCACCGCTGTATGACTGTTTGCTTGATGTGTCCGGTACGCCAATTTGAGGTGGAAGCCGGAGCGTCCAGAGCGGCGGCCCGGGCGCTGAAATCGACCGGCCGCCGGTTGTCGGGGTCGACCAGGCTGAAGTCCCAGAACTCCGTACCCTGGTAAAGGTCGGGCACACCCGGAACGGTCATGCGCAAGACAGTTTGCGTCAGGCTGTTAACGGCCCCTGCCGCCGCGATAGTCTGCGCGAAACTCCATAGGTCGCGTACCAGCGGCGTGTCGTCCTCCGAGAGCATTATGTGTCTGATCGATCCGGCGCAGGTTTCCTCGTACTTCAAATTAGGAGCGAACCAGCTGGACCGTACTTTGGCCTCACGCAGCGCCTTGCTCTGCCATTGCACCAGTCGTTCGGTGTAGGCCTGCATACCGGCCTTGTCGTCGATGTGCAGGTCCAGCGGCCATGCGCCGATCACTGTCTGGTAGAACATGTAAAGATCGATAGGATGAGGCATCGGCATTTTGTCGGCCTCGGTGCCGTTGCTGCGGGCGGCGCTGCAGTGCGAAACCATCCATTGGCTGACAGATTGGGCCCATAGGTCGGGGATTTCGCTTAATACCGCCAGACGCGCACGCACGTCTTCGCCGCGTTTGTGGTCGTGGGTGGCGGTGGCCAGCAGCGCCTGGGGTGCATGGGCGGCGCGCCAAAGGCAATGGCGATGGAAATGCTGGGGCGAGAGTGCAAAGATTTTCAGATCGGAGCCGACTTCGTTGCGCGATAGCAAGCGTCCGTACCGGTAAAAAACGGTGTCTTCCAGCGCTTTGGCCGCCAGCGGCGGCGTAAATTGCTGGAATCGCCGAATTGCTTCGTCGTACAAGGCTTTTCTGGATGTTGGCGCCTCGCCGCTTAGCCAGCCGGCTATTTTCTCCAACAGCGGCAGATCGTCACCGTCGTCCTCAAGATGCAGGCGTATGCGCGTTTTGTCCAGTACGCGCCCGAAACGCGCCGCATCGGCTTCGGTTCTGCCGGTGTCGTTGGCGTAGCTGCGGTATACCGAAAAATTCACCAATAATTGGTCGATGACGCGTTTGATGGCTACGGCACTGTAGTCGCGCGTAGCCGGATCGGCACAAACCAATTGGCGCAGCGCCCGCACCAGGGCTCTGCGCTCTGCGGGAAAATGCCGTTGCAGCATAAGTTTTCGGGCTTGCTCCACCACAGCTTGCCGGGGACGGGTATCGCCTGAAAGCCGTTCCCATAGTGCGGTAAGAGGTGCTTCGCCTTCTGGCGCATGCAGCAGTGCGGATGCCTGGTCCATAAAGTCGTAGCCCGTCGTGCCATGCACCTTCCAGTTGTCATCGACAACTTCGTCATGTGCAAGGATTTTTTCCACAATCAGGTAGGGTTGCTCGTGCGGGGCCGAGCGTTGCGCGGTACGTGCCGTCAGTGCAGCCAGCAGCCGTTCGCAGTATCTGCCCGGGTAGGCCAGGCCGTCTATATGGTCAATGCGCAGCCCGTCGATCAGTCCTTGCTCGTACAGGCGCAGGGGAAGAGCGTGGATTGCGTTGAAAACATCAGGGTGTTCGACGCACAGGCCTATCAGGTCGCTGATTTCAAAGAAGCGGCGCCAGTTGATCTGATCGGCCGCGCAGCGCCACCACGCCAGTCGATAATGCTGCTTTTCAAGCAAGTCGTGTAAATGCTGACGACCTTGTTCAGTCGAAGGATCATGCTGTGCCAGTACTTGCTTGCTATTGTTTTTGTTGGCATTGAGCGTACCGGGCGCAATGGGGTAGGGCGCGCCGTCTGCGTGTATTTGAAACCGTTGCGAGGGTGTGTCGAACTGCAAGGTAATGTCGCCGTCTTGCAGGGCTCGTCCATAAATCTTTCCTAAAAACGGAGCAAGGATTTTGCCACGCAAGTCGGGGTCCTCGCTATTCCAGTCAATATCGAACCAGAAGGCATAAGGGCTTTGTTGACCGTGTTTCAGAACGCTCCACCACCATGGGTTGCCGGCGTGTGTGGCCATGTGGTTGGGCACAATATCCAGAATCAGGCCCATGTCGTGCTCATGCAAACGGCTTACCAGTGCCTTTAGCGCCGCCTCGCCGCCCAGGTCGGGGCCGATCCGCTGGGCGAAGCGTTCTCGCGTATTAGACCGGCGCGCGTCCGCCGCAATGATGGCGCCACCTATACGCCCGC
>LNAP01003023.1_pt1 | contig 16307 bp, 12 predicted proteins | sample 602601 | NCBI WGS metagenome assembly LNAP01 (sample SAMN02440304, study PRJNA202911) | soil metagenome | biome: Subtropical and temperate rainforests or woodlands; isolation source: soil samples (1 kg each in a 20% v/v slurry with milli Q water) were... ... | reverse complement strand
GCTGCGCGTGCGCGACGCGATGACCGCGCGCGGGCCGGATGCCGCGGGTCTCTGGCTCTCCGACGACGGCCGCGTCGGCTTCGGGCATCGGCGCCTCGCCATCATCGATCTCAGCGAAGGCGGCGCGCAGCCCATGCTCGATCCAGACACCGGCAACTGGATCTGCTTCAACGGCGAGATCTACAATCACCAGGCGCTTCGCGCCCGCCTCAATCGCGACGGGATCGTAACGCGCACCCAGTCGGACACCGAGGTCCTGCTCAAGCTCTATGCCCAGCGCGGCGACGGCATGTTCGGCGATCTGCGCGGCATGTACGCCTTCGCAATCTGGGACGCGCGCCGCCGCGAAATGCTGCTGGCTCGCGATCCCTTCGGCATCAAGCCGCTCTATGTCGCGGACGACGGTGCCACCATGCGGTTTGCATCGCAGGTCAAGCCGTTGCTGCAGGCGCCGGTCGACCGCCGCCCTGAGCCGGCGGGCCATGCCGGCTTCCTGATGTGGGGATCGGTGCCCGAGCCCTACACGCTCTATCGCGGCATTCGATCGTTGCCGCCGGGGCACTGGCAGCGCTTTGCGGACGGACGTGCCGGGACACCGGTCCGCTTCGCCAGCATCGTCGATGCGCTCGGCCGCCTGCCCTCCGCCGCCGGCAGCAAGACCGACGACGCGCTCGACCAGATCGCCGCGGCTGTCAAGGACAGCGTCGCCGCGCACATGGTCGCGGACGTGCCGGTCGGCGTCTTCCTCTCGGCTGGCCTCGACTCCACCATGCTCGCGGCCTGCGCGGCGAGCGCGGGCGAGTTGCGCACGCTGACCCTCGGCTTCAACGAATATGCCGACGGCCCCTATGACGAGGCGGGACTTGCCGACGAGGTCGCCGGCCTGCTCCACGCCAAGCACGCGCTGCACCGGATTTCGGCGCGCGATTTCGAGGCCGACCGCGACAAGCTGATCGATGCGATGGACCAGCCGTCGATCGATGGCATCAATGTCTGGTTCGTCTCCAAGGCCGCCGCAGCACAAGGCCTCAAGGTGGCGATCTCCGGCCTCGGCGGCGACGAGCTGTTCGGCTCTTATCCGAGCTTCCACCAGGTGCCACGGCTGGTAAAGCTGATGCGGCGCGCGCCGGTCGGCGAGCGCGCCGGCATTCTGCTGCGCCATCTCGCCCAACCGTTCGCCGCGCATCTGCCATCGCCGAAATATGCCGGCCTCGCCGAATACGGCCGCAGCCTGTCGGGCGCTTATCTGCTCCGCCGGGCGCTGCACATGCCCTGGGAGCTCGGCCGGCTGATGGAGCCTGCGATGGCCAGGGAGGGCCTCGACGAGCTCGCGACCATGAACCGCCTCGATGCCAGCATCGACGGGCTGGACAGCGACCGGCTCGCGGTCTCCGCGCTCGAGATGCAATGGTACATGCGCAATCAGTTGCTGCGCGACGCCGACTGGGCCGGCATGGCGCATTCGCTCGAGATCCGCGTGCCACTGGTCGACATGCAATTGCTGAGGGATTTCGTCGAGCTGCCGGACCTGGACGCGGCCAGCGAGAAACGCACCATCGTCAGGCGCGTGGCACCCGAATTGCCCGAGGGCGTGCTGAACCGGCCGAAGACCGGCTTTTCCGTGCCGATCCATCAATGGCTCAATCCGGGCGCAGCCAGCGGCGTAATGCGGCATCGCGACTGGGCCCGGCAGCTCTACCGGCATTTCGCGGCGGCATGAGGTCAAGGCCATGAAGCTGCTGCACGTCGTCTCTTCCGTCGATCGCCGCTTTGGCGGGCCCATCGAGGGCGTGCTCCAGCGCGGACTACGACTGCGCGAAATGGGACACCAGATCGAAGTGGCCTCCTCCGACGATCCCGGCGCGCCGCATGTGGAGGCATTCCCGCTCCCCGTGCATGCGCTCGGGCCGCCCAGACGCGGCGGCTATTACTATGCAGCGTCCCTCCGCCCGTGGCTGCGCGCCCATGCCGGCAGTTACGACGCCGTCATCGTCAACGGCCTGTGGCAGTATCACAGCCTTGCCGCCTGGCAGGTGATGCGCGAGCTGCGGCGGCCCTACGTCGTGTTCACGCACGGCATGCTCGATCCCTGGTTCAACCGCGCCTATCCGCTCAAACGTCTCAAGAAGGCGCTTTACTGGCCCTGGGCCGAATACCGGGTGCTGCGCGATGCCGCCGCCGTGCTGTTCACCAGCGATGACGAACGGCTGCTGGCGCGTCAGTCGTTCTGGCCCTACCGGGCGCGCGAGCGTGTCGTCTCCTACGGCACGCGCCTGCCGCCGCAGGACGCAGCGCCGCTGCGGGACGCCTTCCTCGCCGCCCATCCCGAATTGCGCGGCAAGCGCGTGCTGCTGTTTCTCGGGCGGCTGCACGCCAAGAAGGGCTGCGATCTCATGGTCGAGGCTTTCGCGCGCGTCGCGGCCGAGGAGCCGCATTTGCATTTGCTCATGGCCGGCCCCGATCAGACCGGCTGGGTGAGCGACCTCAAGGCGCGGGCACGCACACTCGGACTGGCCGACCGGATCACGTGGCCGGGCATGCTGGAGGGCGAAGCCAAATGGGGTGCGTTCTATTCCAGCGAGGCTTTCATGCTGCCGTCACATCAGGAGAACTTCGGCATCTCGGTCGCCGAAGCCCTCGGCTGCGGCCTGCCGGTGCTGATCTCCGACAAGGTCAACATCTGGCGCGAGGTCCTGGCCGCACAGGCGGGCCTCGTTGCCGCGGACTCCGAGGCCGGCACGCTCGAAAACCTCAGGGCATGGCTGGCGCTGCCCGCGGAAGGCCGGGCCGCCATGGGCCAGCGGACGCGCGAGCTGTTCGCGGACCGGTTCAGCGTCGAGCGGATGGCGTCGGCCCTGATCGACGTGGTGAGCGCGGTACAGGCACCGCGCGTCTGATCCGGCAACAACCATCCGGAACGTGACATATCGTTCCCCAATGACCCGCGGCATCCGGCTGCGCAAACACCCATTTTCCCCGCCAAATTCCGTCCATAACAATACACGGCCGCCCTATTGTTACTTGTCGTATCGTTATAGTGATACTGTCACAGGCTAAATGATATCAGGCACGCCAACATGCAGAAGGGAACGCGCTGAGGTCGATCCAGACCAGGATCCTCCCGGTCCCGGTTTCACCTCCAGTCTCGCTTCCGCCTGCAGGCGCCATGACCGATCCCCTAACCGGCTCGGCGGGCCGGAATTTGTCGGGCCGGTCGAAGCCTCGCGCTTCGGCCGCGGAAATGAGGGCGATCATGCGGGTCTTGGTGGTGGGGATCAATTACGCCCCTGATCTGATCGGCGTTGCGAAATACACCACCGAGTTCTGCGAAAGTCTGGCCGATTGGGGTCACGAGGTGCGCGTGGTTACGGCGCCGCCTTATTATCCCGACTGGAACGTCCCTGCGGCGTATCGTTCGGTGTGGTATCGTCGTGAATTTGTGAACGATGTCGATGTTATCAGAGCCCCCATCTACGTGCCGGGCCGGCCCTCCGGTGCCAAGCGCCTGCTTCACCACGCCTCGTTCCTGCTCTCGGCGGCCGCGCCGATGCTGTCGAGCGCGCTGTGGTGGCGTCCCGATATCGTGTTCGTGGTGGCGCCGTCGCTGCTGTCCGCGCCGATGGCGGCTCTCGCCGCCAGGATATCCGGTGCGTCGTCCTGGGTTCACGTTCAGGATCTCGAGGTGGATGCCGCCTTCGAGGTCGGACTGCTGCGCAGCGGTGTCACGCGCAGGCTGATGGCCACCGTCGAGCGGTGGATCCTGCGGGCGTTCCATCGGGTCTCGACCATCTCGCCGCAAATGATGGGTCGCCTCGAGCACAAGGGCATCGTGCGCGCCCGGTTGCGCGAATTCCGGAACTGGATCGATACCAGCCTCGTCGTACCCGGCGACAACCAGACGCAACTCCGCTCCGAGCTGAAGCTGGCGCCGAGCGACATCGTGGCGCTCTATTCGGGCGCGATGTCGAACAAGCAGGGCCTGGAGCTGATCATCGAGGCCGCCGCGGCACTCAAGGATAGCCACCCCGCGGTCAAGTTCGTCCTTTGCGGCAACGGCCCGGTCAAGCCGGCGCTGATGCAGATGGCCGATGGACTGCACAACGTCCGCTTCCTCGATCTCCAGCCGCTCGATCGCGTCTCCGAGCTTCTGAGCACCGCCGACATTCAGTTGCTGCCGCAGAAGGCGGAGATTTCCGATCTGGTGCTGCCGTCCAAGCTCGCCGGCATGCTGGCCTCGGGCCGCCCGCTGATTGCGATGGCCGAGCCCGGCACGGGCCTCGCCTCCGAGGTCGATGGCGCAGGTCTTGTCATTGCACCCGGCGATGCCAGCGCGCTCGCGGCCGCCATCGTCACGCTTGCCAAGGACGCGCCCTTGCGCGCCAGCCTGGGCGCAGTCGCACGCGCCCGCGCCGAACAGAAATGGGACCGCATCTCGATCATCCGGTCGCTCGAACGCGAATTCATGGCACTTCCCCAGCGCGCCGCCGCAACCGCCCAGCGCGTCCCGCAGCCGCCAATACCTGTGCGGTCGATCGAGCACGTCGCGACCGGCAGCCGGCGGCGGCCGGATGCGCCGGGCCGGTTATTCTCGAGACATTCGATGCGCCCTCAGGCGCGGGGCATCGGCTCCGGAAAAGAGTGAGATCAACGCGACTTGTGTGCCAGCACGAAGCGGCTTCGCTCTAGCGGCGCAAATATCGATATCCGACATACAGCGTCGTGAGGTTCACCACCGCTTCCGCCGCCACGAAAGCGAAGACGTTGAGCAGCGAAACCAGCACGTAGCTGGTCACGATTCCTGCGGCAGCGCCGATGGCGAGCGCCCGGGCAGCGGCCAGATAGGCGCCGAGCGCAGCCATGCCCTGCCACATCATCAGCACCAGCGCCATCGTCAGGATCGTCGGCGCGAAGCTGGCAATGACGATCGCGGCCCGATGCAGGCCGGCATCCGAAACCATCGCCGCGATGCCGGCAATGGACGTAGCGCCGACCGAAAACACCAGGGCGCAAAGAAGTGTCATTTTCTGCGCGCCCAACATCCCGGCAAGGCTCGGCTTTCCAACCACCGACAATTTCTCGACCAGGCTCGGGAATTCGACCCTCAGGACGAAGCCCAGGATCTGATTGGCCGCCGACAGGATCTGCTTGGCATACACGAACAACGCGGTCGTCTCCGCACCGAGATAGGCCGCGCTCAACACCAGCTGAACGCGCATGACGATCTGTCCCGGCACGATCTGGAACGCGAGCGCGGCGCCGTCCCTGATCGCGCGCACCTGACCCGCTCGTGTCAGCCCATGAAAGCGGGGATACCAGCCCCTGCGCGCCAGCGCCGTCCATTGCGCGACCACGGTCAGGAGATACCCGATCGAAAAGGCACCGCCGAGGATCGCGCCGGCGCTCTCATGCGATCCGTACATCGCGAGCATCAGGCCGACCGCATTGATGATGTAGGCGACCGAGCCCGTTATCCCGCTGATGCCGCTCAACTTCAGCCCGTCAAGCAGGCCGACGCCATTGACGGCCCACAGCAGCAATCCCGGAAAGGCCAGCGACAGATACCATTTCGAAAATCCATCGGACGAAAACGCGACGACATACGCAGCACCGGCAACGCCGATGATCAGCGCCGTCAGGACCCTGATCGCACTGGTATCGCAAAAAAGCTGCCACACCTTGGATCGTGGCCTGCCCTCGGAGGTCATCTGTGCGACGGCCCGCGCGAGCGTGATGCTTGCACCGGCGTCCACGACGATGATGCCCAAAATGGCGAAGGAATAATGCGTGCCGAACTCGGCAAGAAGCTCGTATCTGCCGGCCGCCACGAGTGCGGTCTGGACCAGGAAGATAGCCCCCTGACCGAGCGCCAGCCCCGCGATCAGCATGCCGATGTTGACGAATTGCGACCATCGGTCCCGGACCAGCCTCAGCCGTGCGGCGAGCCAGCCTCCGGTGAGTGGGGACGAAGCGCCGTTCTCGGCGGGACTGGAGCTCGCGGCACTGGTTTCAGGCATGGCACCTTCAGACGGACCGCGTCCCATTCGTCCGGTCGTCGGCAAGCAGCCCGGATGCAGCCCGTCATATGGATTGATATGATCACAGGCATATAACAGACCCCGTGATATCATTGGTGACAGCAAGTCGTCCCGCGAAAAGTCCTCCCGGAAGCCCGGAGCGCCCTAGCCGGCGCAAGACATGTCACAGTCCTGTGCAGTTCGGCCCCTAGACGATGCGGATCGCATCTGGATCCCACGCGATCCCCGTATGACAAATTGACGTCATCGGCGCGGGCGCGATGATGAAAGCGAGTGGGTTCATGAGCCTTGCCGTCGTCATCCTGACGTACAACGAAGAGCGCCACATCGCGCGGGCCCTCGCCTCGATTGCCGGCATCGCGACCGAGGTCTTTGTCGTCGACAGCTTCTCGACCGACCGGACGGTCGAACTGGCACGCACGCACGGCGCGGCCGTGTTGCAGAACAAGTTCGTCAATCAAGCCAGGCAATTTCAGTGGGCGCTCGACAATGCCCCGATCACCGCCGAGTGGATCATGCGGCTCGACGCCGACGAGGTGATCGAGGCCGACCTCGCAGCCAGGGTTGGCGACGAATTGCCGCGCCTCGGCAAGGACATCGTCGGGGTCAATCTCAAGCGCAAGCACATCTTCCTCGGACGCTGGATCCGCCATGGCGGCCGCTATCCACTGTTGATGTTGCGGATCTGGCGGCGTGGCCACGGCCGTGTCGAAGATCGCTGGATGGACGAGCACGTCGTCGTATGGGGCGGCCGTACCGTGACGTTCGAGGGCGGCTTCGCCGACCACAATCTCTTCGACCTGACGTCCTTCACCGACAAGCACAACAAATATGCCACGCGGGAGGCGATCGAGGTCCTCAACGGGCGATACAAGCTGTTCAAGAGCGACGTCGAACTGACGGCCAAGGAGGCATCACGTCAGGCCGCCGTCAAGCGCTGGATCAAGGAGCATCTGTACAACCGGATCCCCTATCAGATCAGCGCCCCCTCCTATTTTCTCTATCGACTGATCTTCCAGCTCGGATTTCTCGACGGCAAGCAGGGCCTCGTCTATCACGGATTGCAGGGCCTCTGGTATCGCTTCCTGGTTGGCGCCAAGGTGGCCGAATTCGAAGCCGCAATCGTCCACATCAAGGACCGGGCGGAAATGCGCGCCGAGCTCCGCCGCCTCACCGGCTTCGATCTTTGACGCTTGCTACAGCTTCCTGAAATATCCGTTGATGAACATACCCTTGTCCATCAAGGACGAGACCCCCAGAAATCCTTTCAAGGCGAGCGACGGCACCGGTGACAACGCCCCGAACCTTTTCTTGAATTTTCGATAGTCGAATCTGCTCACCGTCTCGAACTTCACGGCCTGAAAGCCGCGGCTTGCGAACGCCTCGTCCAGACTTTTCACGGTAAAATAGTTCAGGTGCTCCGGCGGCGAAATGAACATGTCGTCCTTGCCCTGAAGCATCGAGAGGTAGGAACGGAAATGCGGGATGGCGATCGCGCAGACCCCGTTCTTCCTGAGCAAGACATGCAGACTTCCGATCGGATCGGCATCCATCGGCAAGTGCTCGAGAACTTGCGACAGCAGGATCGCGTCGTAGCTCCCTGAATTCCTCCGCGCGAAATCCGCGTCGAACGGCTCTGCCTTCGGCTCGAAGCCAGTCATTCGAGCATGGATCTTCCGCGACGCCTCGCCGAGCTCGATCGCGTCGACGGAGAAGCCAGCGTCCAGCAGCGCCCTGGAAAAGAAGCCGTAGCCGCTGCCGACGTCCAGCGCTCTGGTCCCCGGCGCCAGGCTCTTCAGAGTCTCGGCTATCCGCTTTGCATCAACCGTCGAGTTCGGAAACTCGACTTCTTCCTGGACGGCCTGCTTGTACTGATCCAGCGGGTCGTCGGCGCGAAGGCTGAGCTCCAGGGCGCTCTGCGGGCTCGTGTAGAATTCGTGCAGCTCCTGCTCACTCGGCACAGGAAAGACAAAGGCGCCGCCGCAGTTCGAGCACCTGAAAAGCGGATAAGGCCGGTTGTTGTGCTTGGACCGCTTGGAGAACCAGTATTCGGGTTGAGGGTGCCGGCAGAACAGACAATCGTCAGGGAGGTCCGAACGATCGATCTTGCCGTGCGATGACTGCTGCGAGAGCATGCGTTCAATTCCCAATTGCGAACCGTCTGGCTTGATCAGGCCGGCCTGGCCGCGAAGATGTGCGATGCGTCAGTCCAGCTCAATTTGAATCCGCTGCGCTTGAGGATTTCCTCGATGCGCTTTGGATCGTCGGCCCGCCCGCTGCGATCGAGAATGCCGAAATGCACCTCGACGAAGACGTTGCGCAGGCGCTTGTTGGCAAGCGCTCCCTGAAGCCCCTTCAGCACCGACAGTTCGTGCCCTTCGACGTCGACCTTGATGATATCAGGGAGTTCGGCCCTTCCGCCTTGAATGGCGTCATCTCCTGTCAGCAACTCCACCTCGACGGCACCCTTGGGAACGGACTCGCCGGGCTGGAGCACCCGCGATGTCGTGCCGTCGCCGCCATCCCCCAGAAATGTCCTGTGCTCGGTCCTGTCCGACAAGCCGAACGGGCGGATCTCGACATTCGGCCGCTCGCCGCAAGCGGATCGCAGCCTGGGCAGGTTCATCGCGTCGGGCTCGAATGCGAAGACCTTGCCGGAGGGGCCGACCCAGTCCGCGAAGCTTGCCGTGTAGAGCCCGACATTGGCGCCGACGTCCCATACGACGTCACCCTGCCGACAGGCCAGCATGAGCTGCTTCGAAAACGGACTTTCGTAATCCCTGGTGAAGCGGCCGAGCATCCGCGGCACGCCGGCGGCACGCGCCACGCGCCGGAGCTGAAGGACATACCTATTGGACATCAACGACACGGCCGTCTCCCAACCAAATGCGCCGCGCAGGCTCATAACAGAACTCGAGACAGATGCAACGTAGCGCGCGCACTTGTTATGTTATTGCCGTATCGTTCGACGCCTTCGTCATCTCTCTGTCGTCTGCGCGGCGAGAAATCATCGCGTGTCACAGTCCTGTGCAATTGACGCCGTACAGGACGGGGTCGGCTCGGCGGCCGAACCTCCGGACAGACGCTGTTTGACCAATGCGTGACGAAGCCCAGATCCTTGATCGCGCCCTCTCCCTGCATAACAAGGGAGATATCACCGGTGCTGCCAAGCTGTATCAACGCCTCATCAGGACCAATCCCGGCAATCTCCACGCCGTGCATTTCCTCGGCCTCGTCGAGGCTGCGTCGGGAAACATCGCGCGCGCCAAGCTGCTGATGCAGCGGTCGCTGCAGGCAAAGCCGGCCAATCCGCAGTTCTTCGAGAATTACGCCGCCGTGCTGCATCGGGCCGGCGAGCATGACGAGCTGATCCGCCTATGTCAGCACGGCCTGCAATTGTCGCCTGATAGCCTCGAGCTCCTGCACGCCGCCTCCGCCGGCTATCTCGCGCTCGGCCGCTTCGCCGAGGCGATCGAGCGGCTGACGCGGCTCGTGGCGCATCATCCCGATCATTTTCCGGCACACTTCATGCTCGGCTCGGCGCTGGCGAAGACCCAGCAATACGAGCCCGCCCTCGCTGCCTATGAGCGCGCGTTGCGCTTGCGGCCGGAGCTCGCTGAAGCTCATCTCGATATCGGCACCATCCATTTCACGAATGGCCGCCATGGCGAAGCGCTCCTGTCCTACGACCGCGCGCGCGCGCTGCGGCCCGATCTCGCCGAAGCTTCGCTCGGCCGTTGCTATGCGCTGATCCAGCTTGGCCGGCGCGAGGATGCGCTCGCCGCGGCGGACGAGGCGCTGAGGCTTCGAGCCGATCTCGCCGAGGCCTGGGTCGCCCGCGGCAACGCGCTGCTCGATCTCGATCGCCGGGAGGACGCCGAAGCCGCCTACGACCGCGCGCTGGCGATCCGGCCGGAATTCGCCGCCGGCTGGAGCGGCAAGGGTAACGTCTTGCTTCGTTGCGGGCGCCAGCAGGATGCCGGGATTGCATTCGACCGTGCCATCGCCGCGGATGCCGATTTCGCCGAGGCATGGCTCGGCCGCGGGACCCTTGCACTGTCCCTCGGCCGTCACGTCGATGCTCTTGCCGCGCTCGACCGGGCGACAGCTCTCAACCCGAACCTTGCGAGCGCTTGGCTGGCCAAGGGCCAGGTCGCCTATCTCGAGAAGCGTTACGACGATGCGCTCGCCGCCTGGAACCGGACACTCGCGCTCAATCCGGATCAACCTTCAGTCGCGGCCGCATGCCTGCGCGTGAGAATGCATCTCTGCGACTGGTCCGGCTTCGAGGCGGCCTGTACCTCGCTTCGGACCTCGGTCCGGAGCGGCAAGATCATCTCACCCTTCCTGTTCGTCGCGGTGCCGTCCACGCCGGCCGAGCAGCTTCAATGCGCTCGCACGTGGATCGGGCACAATTTCCGGAACCCCGCCCCGGCAATCCGGAGCAGCTACGGCCATGGCCGCATCCGGCTGGCCTATCTCTCCGCAGACCTCCACCAGCACGCGACATCGCAACTGATGGCGGGCGTGTTCGAACATCATGACCGGTCGCGCTTCGAGGTCACGGCGATCTCGATCGGGCCCAATGACGGCTCGGACATGCGCCGGCGGATCGAAGCCGCCTTCGACCGCTTCGTCGATGCCAAGCCGCGTGGCGACGCCGAGGTCGCTGAGCTCGCGAGAAGCCTCGAGATCGATATCCTGGTCGACCTGAAGGGATTCACCCAGGACGCCCGCACGGCCATCCTGTCGATGCGCCCCGCTCCGATCCAGGTCAACTATCTCGGCTTCCCCGGCACCATCGGCGCCGACTTCATCGACTACGTCATCGTCGACCGGCACGTCATTCCCGAGCACGACGTCTCGGCCTATGCGGAAAAGGTCGTCTGGCTTCCCGAGAGTTATCAGGCCAACGATCGCAACCGCGCCGTCGCGGATGCGCCGGCCGTTCGCGCCGCGCACGGCCTTGCCGACGACGCCTTCGTCTTCTGCTGCTTCAACGACAATTACAAGATCACCCCGGACGTCTTCTCCTCGTGGATGCGGATCCTGACCGCCGTAGACAACAGCGTGCTCTGGCTGTTCGAGGACAATCCGGGAGCCGCGGACAATCTGCGGCGTGAGGCGGCGGCGCGCGGCATCGCGCCGCAGCGTCTGGTCTTTGCCGGCCGGCTCCCGACGCCGGAGCATCTGGCGCGGCATCGCTGTGCCGATCTCTTCCTCGATACGCTTCCCTATGGCGCTCACACCACGGCGAGTGATGCGCTCTGGACCTGCCTGCCCGTACTCACCTGCCTGGGTGACACATTCGCCGGCCGCGTCGGCGCGAGCTTGCTGCACGCCATCGGCCTGCCGGAGCTCGTGACGACGACGCCGGCCGCCTACGAACGATTGGCAATCGACCTCGCCCACGATCCTCACAGGCTCGCAACCCTCAGGGCAAAGCTCGCCCTCAATCGGTTGCGGGCGCCCCTGTACGACACCGCGCGATACACGCGCGACCTCGAGGCAGCCTACGCCGCAATGATGGAGCGGCATCTGGCGGGACTGCCGCCGGACCATATCCGGGTGCCGGGAGCGGCCGAATGCCCATGAGCGCCGCCTCCACAACAGGCGTCCGCACCGGGACGATGGCGATCCTGATGTCGTTCTGGGCATGGTGCGGCCTGCTTTGCTTTCCCATGATCGGCCTGACCGAGGACTATCTGGATGCACCGACCGCGTTCGGATCAGGCGGCGCCGTTCTGATCGGGCAGACCGCCGGGCTGATCCTGTTCCTGACGGCCGTGACCCTGGTGCGCCCGTTCCAGCTTCTCGCCAGCCTGACGCGACTGAGCCTCGCGCAGGCTGCCATCGTCGTCATCATCTATCTCTCGCTCGGGCTGCAATTGCAGGGCGACGAAGGAGCGACCTTCATCGGCATCTTCTACACCGGCCTGCTGATGATGACGGTCCTGACATTGTCTGTCGTATGGACGCTGGAACCGAATGATCTGGAAAACGGCCTCGGCATTGCCTCCATCATCTTCTGCGTGTTCGGCATCTCCGCCCTCGCCGTGCTCGGCCTGCCTGAGAACCGCAACGTTGGGGGCATTCAGCCGAACCTGTTCGCCGCACCTCTCCTGATCGCATTCATCTTCTCCCAGTTTCGCCCCGGCCTCGTCAGCCTCGCCGTCAGGATCGCGTGCTTCGCCATGGTGGCACTGGTCAGCTCGCGCTTCGCGTTGATCGGCTGCATCACCGCCCTGCTCGTCTACGAGCTGACCTACAGGCCGCTCAGCGCGTGGAAGCTCGCAGCACTGGTTCTCGTCGTGGTGTCCGGCATAATTCTCTGGCCGCAGATCGCCAGCATGCTCGCGCTCGACGATCCCAGCCGGGACGCGTCCTCGGGTTTTTCGGGGCGCGACGAATATTGGTACAGCGCGCTCTCGGCGATCACGGATCATCCGTTCGGCATCGGCTTCAAGCGCGCGACGGCCGCGGAGGCCGGTCACAACGGCTATCTGAAGACCGTCGTCGAATTCGGCGTCGTCGGCGGCGGATTGATCATCTTCCTGCTGGCCTGCACCATCGCCGCCGCAACCCTCGATGCCGTGAAATCGGCGGGAAGGACCCTGCAGGATCACCGCATTGCCTGCGCGCGCCTGGCCGGATTGGTCGCTCTCGCCTTCGGCGCCTTCTTCCAGCCGCAACTCCTGAGCCTCGGCGACGCCTTCGGCCTGTCGCTCCTGCTGCTGCTGTTCAGACCCCGGACAAAGCCGGATCCGTACCGCGCGCCGGTGACGCAGTTGCACGCTCCGGCAATGCCGGGCTGAGCGCTCACTTCGTCGGCTGCCGCTGCGCCGAGATGCCAAGCACGAGCCGCATCCTGTCGGTGCTGCTCGCGGCAGGCTGCACCACCAATTCGTCGATGAAAAGGAAAGGCATGCCTGCCTCCAGATCATAGAGCAGCGGCTGAAGCGAGGCGGAGGCGAGCTCGATGTTGAACGTCGCCGAGACGAAGCCGGATTTGGCAAGCGGCCCCTGCGTGTCGACCTGCGACGACAGCGTGTTGCCGTTGACGCGTTTGGCCGCCGCGAGCACGCGCTGGAGCAGCACGGCGCTTGCGACCGAGGCCGTCTGCCCCTCGAGGAATGCGGACCCAATGGGCACGCTCACGTCGCTCCTCGCCGCGGAGCGCTGCGCCGGATGCCGGGTTTCCAGCGTCTGGAGGATCTCCGCAGCCGAGGCCGCAGCATCGCGGCTGCCGAGGATCTCGACCACGGCCTGCACCGTCGTGAATGCAAGCAGCACCACCAGTGCCGCATAGGCCGCGACCGCGGCGATCGGAAAGCGGGTGAGATAGCCCTCGAACTTCTGCACGGGGATCATGTGCCCGATCCGAATTGCGGTTTGATCCTGGTCTCGATGTGGAAACGCTCGCCGGACTCGTTGGCGGCGCGGGTCGTCGGAGCGAAGAATCCGGCGCTCGCAAACTGCGGCGACCGCTCCAGGATCTCGATCAGCGATGGCGCATCATGGGTGAGGCCCGTGATCTGGAGCTTATCGCCCTCGATCCGCAGTTCGGTCGCATAGGTATGGTCGGGCAGGATGCCGGACAGCTCTTCCAGCACCATCACGGCCGATGGCATCGTCTGCTTGCGGCGCGCCAGAAGTTCGATCGCCGAACCGCCCGGGCCACCCTGGCTGCCGCGCGCGATTGCGCGCCGCTCGGCGATCCGGCGCTGGATCTGCTGCTGCTCGGTATCGTAGAAATCGGTCACGATCCCGCCAAGGCCGATCGAGAGCATCGCCGGAACGCCTGCGATCGCGAGCACCGCGATCAGCGCGAAGCGGAGGCGGCTTGATCCTGTCTGCCCACCGACGCGCTGATGATGGACGGCGATGCGCTCCATCCCGTGCGTCGCCGTCGAGATATCGACCGCCGCAGCGCCGAGATCGAGGAAGGCTTGCGACAGCGACGTCACGGCGGGACGCGCCGTCGCCACCACCATCAGTTCGACATGGTCGTCGGCGATCGGCTGTGGCGGCGTCCAGTGAAATATCGCCTCCGCCGGGCTCCAGGGCGTCAACCGGTCGATCTGGGCGCGGATGATGCCGTCCAGGAATTCGACCGCTCGGCCCGGCAGTTCCAGCGGGCGAAACACGAAGCGCGAGGGACGAAGCGCGAGGTCGACGATCGCCCCCTTCATCGCCGCAGACCATTCCGGCGACAGCGGCGCGCTGATCGCGCCGTCGACGATGCCGATGCGGATCGGCGCCAGATCGGCATCCTTGCCCGCCTTCGAGACGAGGCGCCACGTGAGAGCGCCCTCCTCATCCTCGCTGATCGCGATCTGTCGCGCGCCGCGCGCGCGCTCGAGCCGCGCGCTCACCGTGTCTGCAACGCTGTCGATCCACAGCGACAGCGCGGCTGCGATTTGACCGGGAATGCTCATCTTACCTCTCGCGGCCGTGGCCGCCCTCCCCGCTCCGGATCGACCTCGTCCGTCCACGCCAGCACGCGGAAGGCTTCCTTTTCGCCCGGCCCCGAAATCTGGATCACCGCCTCCGGCATGCGCTGCCGGCCATCCGGCAGCGTGATCCGCATGCGCACGCGAAAAGCGTCGCTTGCGGATATCGTCGCGCCCGGCTGCCGGCCGCCGAGCGCGCCGATGACGAACTCCGGATTGTCGGGCGGCAGATCCGCGCGCTGATTGAGGAAGGCATCGAGCCTTACCGGGCTCATGTCCGGCAACGCAGCGATCACTTCCGGCGCGGCATCGAGCACATTGACCTCCGCCATGCCGCTATAGACGGTAACGAACGGCATCGCGCGTTCGACCAGCTCGACCGGCAGGCCGAGCACCAGCCACATTTCGTCAGCGCTGGTCAATGGGGCCTGCCGCGGCGCGTAAGCGAGGCCCGCCGCATTGTAAGCCGCCAACTCTGCATTCTGCCGGTCCGATCGCGGTGGGCGACGCCACGCGATGACGCGCGCGGCATAGTCGTCCGCTGCGTCAGCCGGCGCGCCCAGCGCCCTGAACAGGCCGGAGATCATCGCGCGCGGCGCCAGGTTGAGATTGATCCGCGCCGATTCCGACATGTATTCGACGCGCACGGACGCACCCACGAGGCGAAAGCCGAATCCGCCATGGCTCGGACGGCGCACCGTCGCGGGCGCCGACAATTGATAGGCGGCGAGCTCGACTCCGGCCGAGCTCAGCATCTCCCATTGCGTCGCGGCGTCCAGGGCCGAGAGCGCTGTGGCCGATTGCGCGATGTAGACCGACGCGACGGTCGCGAGTGCAGCAAGCCCCGCGAGCAGCCACAACGTCGCGATGACGATGAAGCCGTCCTGTGCCGCAAGCCTGCGCCGGAGTCGAGAGGCCGGACTGGTCATCATGTCGGCCCGTCCTCGGATTGCGACTGCGTCGCGTCCTGCTGAACCGACGGATCTGGCCGCGGGGCACCCCTCTCGACATGGACCCGTGCCGCGCTCGAAATCACGGTCCCGCGCTCGACGTCCCTGATGTCGAACCGGACCGAGGTCGGCAACTCGCTTGTCTCGAGCCAGCGGCCGCCCCATTTGGCGTCGAGGCCGGCATAGGCAAAGCTGATGCGATAGGGCATGCGCAGCAGCACGACGGGATCGGCGAACTGGATCTGGTCCGCCCGGGGATCTCCGGCCTGCAGCAGCACGAAGGGCGCGCGCATGCGGACCAGCGCCGCGCCGCGACTGTCGCTGATCTCCGCGATGCGGACGATCTCCAGTCCCGGGCGGCCGTTCGGACCGAGCACGGAGCGAACGAACATCACGCTTTGCTCCGAGCCGCGAAACAGCGGCAGATTGTCCGACCGCGTCACATAGTCTGCCGCCGACAGATCGGCCGTGAGCCGGTCGAGCGCGACCGCGACCTGCTCGTTGCGCTGGGCGCGGATGATGCCGCGATTCCAGCTCGGCAGCCATTGCCCGGTGACCGAGGCCAGTGCGCCCATGATCAGCCCCATCAGCGCCAGGGCTACCAGCGCCTCAAACAACGTGAAGCCGTCTTCAGCGCGCCATTTGGTGTGATTCATTGGCTCCCGCCCCTGCTCTGCAAGCGGATCGTTTCGAACGACACGATGGCCCCGCCGGGCGCCTGCACGCGCAGCTCGACGCGCTGCGGGACGAACCGCGACTCCGGTACCACAGGCACATCGTCCGTGAACGGCGTCATGCGCATCTGCCAGCGATGGCCTGCGACCCGTCCGCGCAAATCGGCGGGCATCGGCTCCCCCCCCCGCGGGGGG
>LNAP01009010.1_pt1 | contig 16315 bp, 16 predicted proteins | sample 602601 | NCBI WGS metagenome assembly LNAP01 (sample SAMN02440304, study PRJNA202911) | soil metagenome | biome: Subtropical and temperate rainforests or woodlands; isolation source: soil samples (1 kg each in a 20% v/v slurry with milli Q water) were... ... | reverse complement strand
CGGGCTGGAGATTCATACCCAGCTCACCACCCGGTCGAAAATCTTTTCCGGTAGTTCCACCACCTTCGGTTCCGAGCCGAACACCCAGGCCAGCCTGGTAGACTTGGGGATGCCGGGCGTATTGCCGGTATTGAACCAGGAAGCGGTACGCATGGCGGTGATGTTCGGTCTGGCAATTGACGCCGAGATCGGCCAGCACAACGTGTTCGCCCGTAAAAACTACTTCTACCCGGATTTGCCCAAGGGCTACCAGATCAGCCAGATGGAGCTGCCGATCGTCGGCAAGGGCCACCTGGACATCGCCCTCGAGGACGGCACGGTCAAACGTGTCGGCATCACCCGCGCGCACCTGGAAGAAGACGCCGGCAAGAGCCTGCACGAAGAATTCAGCGGCGCCACCGGCATCGACCTGAACCGTGCCGGCACACCGCTGCTGGAAATCGTCTCCGAGCCGGACATGCGCAGTGCCAAGGAAGCCGTGGCTTATGTCAAGGCGATCCACGCACTGGTGCGTTACCTAGGGATTTGCGACGGCAACATGGCCGAAGGTTCGCTGCGCTGCGACTGCAACGTATCGATCCGCCCGAAAGGCCAGGCCGAGTTCGGCACCCGCTGCGAGATCAAGAACGTCAACTCGTTCCGCTTCATCGAGAAGGCGATCAACAGCGAAATCCAGCGTCAGATCGAATTGATCGAAGACGGCGGCAAGGTGATCCAGCAGACCCGCCTGTACGATCCGAACAAGGACGAGACCCGTCCAATGCGCAGCAAAGAGGAAGCCAACGACTACCGTTACTTCCCCGATCCGGACCTGTTGCCGGTGGTCATCGAAAACTCGTTCCTCGACGAAGTGCGCGCCACCCTGCCGGAATTGCCACCGCAAAAGCGCGAGCGCTTCCAGGAGCAGTTCGGTCTGTCGGTCTACGACGCCAGCGTACTGGCCACCAGCCGCGAGCAAGCCGATTACTTCGAGAAAGTCGCGAGCATCGGCGGCGACGCCAAACTGGCGGCGAACTGGGTGATGGTCGAGTTGGGCAGCCTGCTCAACAAGCAAGGCCTGGACATCGAAGAGTCGCCGGTTTCCGCCGAGCTTCTGGGCGGCATGCTGCTGCGCATCAAGGACAACACTATCTCCGGCAAGATCGCCAAAGTGGTGTTTGAAGCGATGGCCAACGGCGAAGGCAGCGCAGACGAGATCATCGACAAGCGCGGCCTCAAGCAAGTGACCGACACCGGCGCCATTTCGGCGGTGCTGGACGAAATGCTCGCGGCCAACGCCGAGCAGGTCGAACAATACCGCGCGGCAGACGAAGCCAAGCGCGGCAAGATGTTCGGCTTCTTCGTCGGTCAAGCCATGAAAGCCTCCAAAGGCAAGGCCAACCCGCAACAGGTCAACGAACTGCTCAAAAGCAAGCTCGAAGGCTGATGAGAATGGAGCCAGCTCTAAAATCTGGCTCCATTCCCTGTGGGAGCGACGGTGCGACGATTCGACTTGCTCGCGATAGCGGTCCGGCACTCAATACAAAGTTGATTGTCAGAATGCCAATCGCGACCAAGTCGGACCGCCGCACCGTCGCCCCCACATTTGTTTTCGGAAGCTTTCAAATGAAGCGTCTAGTTGGACTTTGCGCCCTCCTTTCGATCCTGGCCGGTTGCGCCAGCACCGACACCGTCGATCCGCATGGCTACGACAAAACCGGCGTGGCTTCGTACTACGGCGCCAAACACCAAGGCAAACGCACCGCCAACGGCGAGCGTTTCAACATGAATTCCATGACCGCCGCCCATCGCCAGCTACCCTTCGGTACACGGGTGAAGGTCACCCAAATCCTGCGTGGTGCGCATCAATGATCGCGGGCCGCACACCCGGGGCCGCCTGATCGACCTGTCCAAGGAAGCCGCCGAGCGCCTGGGCATGCTGCGTAGCGGCACCGCGCGGGTTCGCGTGCAAGCTCTCGACGACTGACCGATGGAGCCCCGACCATTTTCGGATTAGCCGATTTACCCCTGATCAGCGTGATCGAATTGCTCAGCGGATTGCTCCTGCTGATTGTCGGCGCCGAATTGATGGTGCGCGCCGCCGTACGCATCGCCGCACGGCTGCACATACGACCGCTGATCATCGGACTGACAATCGTCGCCCTCGGCAGCAGCGCACCGCAGATGGCGGTCAGCCTGCAAGCAACCCTGGCGCACAATGCCGATATCGCCGTCGGCAGTGTGATCGGCAGCAGCATTTTCAACATCCTCGTCACCCTGGGGTTGTCTGCGCTGATCATTCCGCTGCGGGTTTCCCGACAGTTGGTGCGCCTGGATATTCCGCTGATGATCGGCGCCAGCCTGTTGGTGTTCGTACTCGCCTGGAATGAAGAACTGACCCGGGCCGACGGTGTGATGTTGCTGACGGCTCTGGCGATTTACCTGGGCTTGTTACTGCGTCAGTCGCGACACTCGGCACGCCCGGTATCGAGCCATGATCACAACGGCCAGGCGTCATGGATGAGCAGCCTGCTGATGATAGTCGCCGGACTGGCGATGCTGGTGTACGCCGGACACTTGCTGCTGGGGGCAGCCGTTGCGGTCGCTACCGACCTTGGGCTGTCGGAGCGGATCATCGGCCTGACCATCGTCGCCGTCAGCACCTCACTGCCTGAGCTCGCCACTTCGTTGATCGCGGCTATACGCGGCGAACGCGATATTGCCGTGGGCAACGTGATCGGCAGCAACCTGTTCAACCTCCTGGGCGTGCTCGGCTTTACGGCGCTCGTGGCACCGTCACCGCTGTCGGTGTCGCCCAACGCCCTGGACTTCGACCTGCCGGTGATGCTCGGCATCGCGGCGCTGTGCCTGCCGGTGTTCTACTCCGGCTATCGGGTGACCCGCGCCGAAGGTCTGCTGTTTCTGGGTTTGTACCTGGCGTATGGGCTGCACGTGGTGTCGTTCACCACCGGCATGCCACTGGCCGGCAAGCTGGAACACTTGATGCTGTTATTCGTCCTGCCAGCGCTGGTAGCGTTTTTGTTGTTCACGTCATTACGCGCCTGGCGTCGCCAACACCATAAGAAGGAAGCCCCATGACCGAGAATAAAAAACCCGGCGTTGAAGTCCGCCGCCAAGTGATGGGCGACGCTTTCGTCGACCGCGCACTGGGCAACGCCACCGAGTTCACCCAGCCGCTGCAGGACTTCGTCAATGAACACGCCTGGGGCGGCGTGTGGAATCGCGAAGGCCTGCCGCTGAAAACCCGCAGCCTGATCACCCTTGCCGCCCTGACCGCACTCAAGTGCCCGCAGGAGCTGAAAGGTCACGTACGCGGTGCGCTGAACAACGGCTGCACTGTGGATGAAATTCGCGAAGCGCTGCTGCATTGCGCGGTGTATGCCGGTGTGCCGGCGGCGATCGATGCGTTTCGGGCGGCGCAGGAAGTGATCGACAGTTACCAGAAGCCAGAGTGAGTCATTGAAATTCAGGCTGCCTGATCTGGCGCCATCGCGAGCAAGCTCGCGATGAGGCCCTAAAGCACAGCGACAATCCGGAAGCTAAATCCACCCACCCCACTGCAACAAAAAGATCCCGACATTGGTGGTCACCGCCGCCATCAATGTGGTGATCACGATAATCGCCGCCGCCAGTTCATGATTGCCATCCGCCGCCCGGGCCATGACGAAACTGGCCGCCGCTGTCGGGCTGCCGAAGTACAAAAACAGAATCCCCAGCTCCGCACCACGGAAGCCCCAGAGCCACGCACCGAGTGTCGCCAGGATCGGCAGACCGAGCATTTTCACCAGGCTCGAACTTAACGCCATCGAACCGCTTTTGCGCAGTGCCGCCAGCGACAGCGTGCCGCCGATGCAGATCAGCGCCAGCGGCAACGTGGTTTGCGCCAGGTACTGGCCGGAGGTTTCCAGCCAGCCAGGCAAGCCGATCTTGAAATAGGCGAATGGTGCAGCTGCAATCACGCTGATGATCAGCGGATTGCTGAACACGCTTTTGCAGATGCTCCACGGATCGGACTTGATCACCGGGCTGTACACCGCCAGCACGATGGTCGAAAGGGTGTTGTAGAACAGGATCACCAGCGCCGCCAGGATCGCTCCGAGGGAAATCCCGTAGTCGCCGTACATGCTTGCCGCCAGCGCCAGGCCAATGACCCCGTTGTTACCGCGAAAGGCACCTTGGGTGTAGATCCCCCGATCTTCCCGCGGGCACTTCCAGATCGCCCAAACCCAGGCGATGGCAAAACACACCAGGGTCGCAAGGGAAAAATAGATCAACAGCGCCGGCTGCAACGCCGCGTGCAGGTCGGCATGCAGGATGCCAAAAAACAGCAACGCCGGCATGGTGACGTTGAACACCAATGCTGATGTGGTGTGGATGAAATTGTCGTTGATCCAGTCGATACGCTTTAGCAGAGCCCCCAGAAACAGCATGACGAACACCGGCGCGGTGATGTTCAGGGTTTCGAGGAAAATTGCCAGCATGCCGGGAGGACCTTGGGGTGGGCGTCGTTAGGGGGCTAATGATAAGCCACTGAAGACTTCGGCGCCTGCTGGATCGCCTTCGCGAGCAAGCCTGCTCCCACATTTGATCAGTGTCGAACGCAAAATTTGTGCGCGGCGACAATCCAGTGAGGAGCGGGCTTGCTAGCGAAGCAGGCGACTCGGTCTTAAGTGATCGGCGCCGGATTGAACAGGGTGATGTCGTTATGCAGCTTGTGCTGCTCGGCCCACGTCTGCTTCTTGCCGCTAGCCACGTCCAGATAGTAGTGGAACAACTCCCAGCCAAGATCTTCGATGGACGCGCGGCCAGTAGCAATGCGCCCTGCGTCGATGTCAATCAGGTCCGGCCAGCGTTGCGCCAGTTCGGTCCGGGTAGAGACCTTCACCACCGGCGCCATGGCCAGCCCGTAAGGCGTGCCACGACCGGTGGTGAACACGTGCAGGTTCATCCCCGCCGCCAACTGCAAGGTCCCGCAGACAAAGTCGCTGGCCGGGGTCGCGCAGAAAATCAGGCCTTTGCGCTTGAAACGCTCGCCAGGGCCAAGCACGCCGTTGATCGCGCTGCTGCCGGACTTGACGATCGATCCCAGGGATTTCTCGACAATGTTCGACAACCCGCCCTTCTTGTTGCCCGGCGTGGTGTTGGCACTGCGATCCGCCTCACCCTTGGCCAGGTAGCGGTCGTACCAGTCCATTTCCCGCACCAGTTCCTGGGCGACGTCCTGATTTTCCGCGCGGGAGGTCAGCAGATAAATCGCATCGCGCACTTCGGTGACTTCGGAGAACATCACCGTCGCACCGGCCCGTAGCAGCAGGTCGGAGGCATAACCGAGCGCCGGGTTGGCGGTGATGCCGGAGAACGCATCACTGCCACCGCATTGCATGCCCAGGATCAACTCGGATGCCGGCACGGTTTCCCGGCGACGTTGATCGAGCTTCTTCAAGCGCGTCTCGGCCAGTTCCATGATCTGCTCGATCATCTCGGTGAAGCCGTGACTGGAATCCTGCAAGCGGTACAGCCATGGCTCGCTCAAATCCACCGAGCTGTCGTTCTCGTACATCACTTGCCCGGCCTGCAATTTCTCGCAGCCCAGGCTGATCACCAAGGCTTCGCCACCCAGGTTCGGGTTGCGTGCCAGGTTGCGCACCGTGCGGATCGGGATGTAGGCGTCGGTGGCGGTGATGGCCACGCCACAGCCGTAGCTGTGGGTGAGCGCCACCACATCATCGACGTGCGGGTACTTGGGCAGCAAATCGTCCTTGATGCGCTTGACCGCATGATCCAGTACTCCGGTCACGCACTGCACGGTGGTAGTGATGCCGAGAATGTTGCGCGTGCCGACGGTGCCGTCGGCATTGCGATAACCCTCGAAAGTGAAGCCCTCCAGCGGTGCCTGCGCCGCCGGCACGTCGGTGGACAGCGGCAGGCTGTCGAGCGGTGGCGCGGTCGGCATGCGCAGTTGATCTTCCTTGACCCAACTGCCTCGGAGAATCGGCTGCAAGGCATAGCCAATGACCTGGCCATAACGAATCACCTGGCCACCTTCGGGAATGTCTTCCAGGGTGACCTTGTGGCTCTGTGGCACGAAATCCACGGTAACCAGACCGTCCGCAAACTCGGTGCCGGCCGGTACACCCTGATCATTGACCACAATCACTACGTTGTCCCGCTCGTGCAGGCGGATGTAGCGCGGCGAGTCGGAATGTTCAATCAACTGCATGACGCCGCTCCTCAGGAATGCGCTTGAGACAATTTGCCTGGGGCTTCAGTGCCGTTCGCTGGTGGCTCTTTGAGCACCACGCGCTTGATCGGGCCCACGATCACCAGGTAGCTGAACACCGCAACCAGTGCATTGCAACCGACGAACACCAACGCCCACTTGAATGAACCGGTGGAGCTGATGATGTAACCGATCACGATTGGAGTGGTGATCGAAGCAATGTTGCCGAAGGTGTTGAACAGGCCACCGCTCAGACCGGCGATCTGCTTCGGCGAAGTGTCGGACACCACCGCCCAGCCCAGTGCGCCGACGCCTTTGCCGAAGAACGCCAGGGCCATGAAGCCGACGACCATCCATTCTACGTCCACGTAGTTGCACGCCACGATGCTGCTGGAAACCAGCAGGCCGGCGATGATCGGAGCCTTGCGGGCGAAGGTCAGGGAATGGCCCTTGCGCAACAGGTAATCGGAAATCACCCCGCCGAGCACACCACCGATGAAGCCGCAGATTGCCGGCAAGGACGCGATGAAACCGGCCTTGAGGATGGTCATGCCGCGCTCCTGCACCAGGTATACCGGGAACCAGGTCAGGAAGAAGTAAGTGATGCCGTTGATGCAGTACTGGCCCAGGTACACGCCGAGCATCATGCGGTTGGTCAGTAACTGGCGGATGTAATCCCACTTCGGACCGTCGGACTTCTTGCCCTTCTGGTCCATGTCGACCATGCCGCCGTTTTCGGAGATGTGCCTGAACTCAGCATCGTTGATCCGTGGGTGTTCACGCGGGCTGTAGATCACTTTCAGCCAGACCAGCGAGAAGATGATGCCCAGGATACCCATGACGATGAACACGTGCTCCCAGCCGAAGGAGTAGACGATCCAGCCCATCAGCGGAGCGAACAGCACGGTGGCGAAGTATTGCGCCGAGTTGAAGATCGCCGAGGCCGTACCGCGTTCAGCAGTCGGGAACCACGCCGCAACGATTCGGGCGTTACCTGGGAAAGACGGCGCTTCAGCCAGGCCCACCAGGAAGCGCAGCATGAACAGCGCAACCACCGCCGTGGACATGCCGAATTCACCGACGAAGCCTTGCAGTACGGTGAACAGCGACCAGGTGAAGATGCTCAATGCGTAGATTTTTTTCGAGCCAAAACGGTCCAGTAGCCAGCCGCCGGGGATTTGCCCGGCCACATAGGCCCAACCGAATGCGGAGAAGATGTAGCCGAGGGTCACGGCGTCGATGCCGAGGTCTTTTTGCAGGCTGGAGCCAGCGATTGCAATGGTCGCCCGGTCGGCGTAGTTGATTGTGGTCACCAGAAACAGCATGAGCAGTATCAAATAGCGGACGTGAGTCGGCTTCTGGGTCGATTGCATGTAGATGTACTCCCACTGATTATTTTTATGCGGGTAATAACGGTGTTCTGTAGGAGCGAGCTTGCTCACGATGGTGGTCAACGATGACGCGAGGCATCAGGTTTACCGCCGCGACCTCAAGACCATCGCGAGCAGGGCTCGCTCCTACAGGGGTATTGCGTTTACGAACCGATGTAGCTGGTCTTCACGACCGTGTAGAACTCTTGCGCATAGCGACCTTGCTCACGTGATCCATAGGATGAACCTTTACGCCCACCGAACGGAACGTGGTAATCCACACCGGCGGTCGGCAGGTTGACCATCACCATCCCGGCCTGGGAGTGGCGTTTGAAGTGGTTGGCGTACTTCAGCGAGGTGGTGGCAATGCCCGCCGACAACCCGAACTCGGTGTCGTTGGCCATGGCCAGCGCGGCTTCGTAATCGGCGACGCGGACGATGTTGGCCACCGGGCCGAAGATCTCTTCCTGGCTGATGCGCATCGAAGCTTCGCTGTCGGCAAACAGGGTTGGCGCGAGGAAGTAGCCCTCGGTGTCGCACGTCACCAGACCACCGCCGCTGACCAGACGCGCACCTTCGGACTGGCCGATGTCGATGTACTTCATGTCCTGCTCGAGTTGCGCTTGCGAGACCACCGGACCGATATCGGTACCCGCCTTCAATGCATGGCCGACCTTGATCGACTTCATGCGCTCGGCCATGGCTTCGACGAACTGGTCGTGAATCCCGGCGGTGACGATAAAGCGGCTGGAAGCGGTGCAACGCTGGCCGGTGGAGTAGAACGCGCTCTGCACTGACAACTCGACCGCTTGCTTGAGGTCGGCGTCGTCGAGAATGATCTGCGGGTTCTTGCCGCCCATTTCCAACTGGACTTTGGCCTGGCGCGATACACAGCTGACAGCGATCTGACGACCCACGCCCACGGAGCCTGTGAAGCTGATACCGTCGACTTTCGGGCTGTGGACCAGTGCATCGCCCACCACGCGACCGCTGCCCATCACCAGGTTGAACACACCGGCCGGGAAGCCTGCGCGGGAGATGATTTCGGCCAGGGCCCAGGCGCAACCTGGAACCAGGTCTGCGGGTTTCAGCACGACGCAGTTGCCGTAGGCCAGGGCCGGGGCGATTTTCCATGCAGGGATGGCGATCGGGAAGTTCCACGGGGTGATCAGACCGACCACGCCCAAAGCTTCGCGAGTGACTTCAACGTTGACGCCCGGACGCACCGACGGCAGGTAGTCGCCGGACAGGCGCAGGCACTCGCCGGCGAAGAACTTGAAGATATTGCCGGCGCGGGTCACTTCGCCGATGGCTTCAGGCAGAGTCTTGCCCTCTTCCCGGGCCAGCAAGGTGCCGAGTTCTTCGCGACGGGCGAGGATTTCAGTACCGACTTTGTCCAGGGAATCGTGACGCGCCTGAATGCCGGAAGTGGACCAGGCCGGGAACGCGGCACGGGCGGCGTCGATGGCGGCGTGGACCTGAGCCAGATCAGCCTTGGCGTAGTCGCCGATGGCGTCGCTCAGTTCGGACGGGTTGATGTTGGTCGAATAATCGCCACCGGCAACCCATTCGCCGTTGATGTAGTTATCAAAACGCTTTGCATCTGCCACTTTGAGATCTCCTCACGCAAAAGGCCGCTGATTGCTCAGCGGCCTTACTTAAACGGATGTGTTACTGCGCACCCTGCTTGTCGATCAGCGCGGCGAGCATTTCGTACTCTTCGCCGGTCAGATCAGTCAGCGGTGCACGCACAGGACCTGCGTCGTAGCCGGCAATTTTTGCCCCGGCCTTGACGATGCTTACGGCATAACCGGCTTTGCGGTTACGGATGTCCAGGTACGGCAGGAAGAAGTCATCAATGATCTTGCCGACGGTGGCGTGATCTTCGCGAGCGATCGCGTGATAGAAGTCCATCGCGGTTTTCGGAATGAAGTTGAACACCGCCGAGGAGTAGACCGGCACGCCCAGTGCCTTGTAGGCAGCGGCATAGACTTCGGCGGTCGGCAAGCCACCCAGGTAGCTGAAGCGATCACCGAGGCGACGACGGATCGACACCATCAACTCGATATCACCCAGGCCATCCTTGTAGCCGATCAGGTTCGGGCAGCGCTCGGCCAGACGTTCCAGCAGCGGCGCAGACGTTACGGTTGTAGACCACCACGCCGATGTTGACCGATTTGCACACGGCCTCAACGTGGGCGGCAACGCCGTCCTGGCTGGCTTCGGTCAGGTAGTGCGGCAACAGCAGCAGACCTTTGGCGCCCAGACGCTCAGCTTCCTGTGCGTATTCAATAGCCTGGCGGGTCGAACCGCCCACACCGGCCAGGATTGGCACGCTGGTGGCGCATGTGTCGACCGCAGTCTTGATGATTTCCGAATATTCGCTGGCCGCCAGAGAGAAGAACTCACCGGTGCCGCCCGCGGCGAACAGAGCCGAGGCGCCGTATGGGGCCAGCCATTCCAGACGCTTGATGTAACCCGCGCGATTGAAGTCGCCCTGAGCATTGAAATCGGTAACCGGGAAAGACAGCAGACCGGAAGAGAGGATGGACTTCAGTTCTTGTGGATTCATTGTTCGAACACCCTGGATTGCGACGTTGTGTGAGAAAAACCGTTCAGCCCGCGCTGATGTTGTAGGTCATCGTACAACTTAAAATACAACCGTCAACTGCATTTCATCGCTGGGGGTGAAAATTGTTGGACAAACGGATCAGGAAACCAGCAAATCAGAGGCTCTCCGACCTAAGAGCGCGGAGGAAAAAAGTCGCGACCGTAGGCGTATCAGAGATACGTTGTCAGAAGAGAAGTCAGTAGGAACGAGGCTTTTCTGGTGTAGCTTACGGCCCAATCGCGAGCAAGCTCGCCCACAGGGGGCTGTGTGTGATCTCGATTCTACGATCGACACAAGACAGTGTGGGAGCGAGCTTGCTCGCGATGGCGGCAGATCAGGCGAGGGATTACCGGAGTCAGATTTCTTATCCGCGCTGCGCCTCAGCCTCTTCATGGGCATGACGCAACCGCTCACGGCTGTTGGTCAGGTGCAAACGCATGGCGGCCCGCGCCGCATCGGAATCCTGACGGGCAATGGCGTCGTAGATTTCTTCGTGCTCACGGCTCAGGCGGCTCATGTAGTGCTGCTGGTCGTCATGGGCCAGACGTGCGGAGTGGAATGATGCTGGTGCCCAGGTGGGTCATGATGTCGGTGAAATAACGGTTGCCGGTGGACAGCGCGATTTCGAGGTGGAAGGCGAAGTCCGAAGCCACGGCGTCACTGGCGTGAGCGGCACTTTCATTCAACGCATCGAGGGCGGCGCGCATGTTGGCCAGTTGTTCCGGACTGCGACGTTGCGCCGCCAGCCCGGCAGACTCCACTTCCAGACTGATACGCAGTTCCAGGATCGCCAGCACATCTCGCAGGGTTACCACAGTCGCCGGGTCGATACGGAAACCGCTCGGGCTCGGCGTGTCGAGCACGAAGGTGCCGATACCGTGGCGGGTTTCCACTTGCCCTGCCGCCTGTAACCGGGAAATCGCCTCGCGCACCACCGTGCGGCTGACACCATGGGCATCCATGATGGCCGACTCGGTGGGCAACTTGTCGCCACGCTTGAGATGGCCGTCGCGGATCTGCTCCGACAGCACCGTCACCAGTTCCTGAGCGAGGCTGGAGGCGTGGTACGTCGTTCGGGTTTTCCATGGTGAACATCTGTCTCGAAAAAATCGGCGGCTGAAAGCGCATCATAGCGCAACGCGGTTGTACGATCACTACCACCCCTGCTCGCGATGGACTGGCAAGCACCGCGGGTCTTCAGGAAGCACGCGTTATCGTTAACCATCATCGCGAGCAAGCTCGCTCCTACAAGGGATTGTGGTGTTATGCAGTCACAGCCTGATCCACCAGATGGCCATTCTCGATACGGATGTGCCGAGGGTGGAAGCGCTTCAGACTGCTGCGATGACCAACGCTGACAATGCTCAGCCCCGGCAACTCATCGATCAGCGCCTGATACAGCGTGGCCTCGTCTTCTTCATCCATCGCCGAAGTCGCTTCGTCCATATACAGCCATTGCGGTGCATAAAGCAGCGCACGGGCAAAAGCCAGGCGCTGCTGCTCACCCGGCGACAACATGCGTTGCCAGTGGTTGGCTTCGTCGAGACGGGTAATCAGGTGCGGCAGACGACAGGTTTCCAGCACGTGCACGTAGCGTTCCTTCGGATAGGTATCGCCGGGCTGCGGCATCACGCAGGGTGCCAATCGGCAAATACGGTTTTTGCGGCAGGAACAGGTAGCGCGCCGATGGCAGGCGAATACTGCCGTGGCCGGTCGGCCACAGATGCCCCATCGCCCTCAGCAGGGTCGACTTGCCGCTGCCGGAACGACCGCTGAGCATCACACGCTCGCCCTCCCTCACGGTCATGTCGGCGTTGGTCAGCAGGTGACGACCTTCAGCCAGGTCGAGGTCGAGGTTGTGCACCTTCAGCACCGATCCCGAATTCTGGACGTCGATGGCCGGCGCACGTTCTTCGTTGTCACGCATGGCCTGCTGGAAGCTCAACAGACGATCGCAGGTGGCGCGCCAGGAAGCGAGGCTCTGGTAGGCACTGATAAACCAGCTGAAGCTCTCCTGCACATTGCCGAACGCCGAGCTGATTTGCATCAGCTCGCCCAGTTCGATCTTGCCGGAAAGGTAACGCGGGGCGGCAACCATGAAGGGGAAGATGATCGCGGCCTGGCTGTAACCAGCGGTGAAGAACGTCAGGCGCTTGGACACCTTCATGATGTCCCAGAAGTTATGCCAGACCATCCCGAAGCGGCTGCTCAACCGGCGGTTTTCGTTCGGCTCTCCGTTGTACAACGCGATGCTTTCGGCATTCTCGCGAATTCGCACCATGGAGAAACGCAGGTCAGCTTCGAAGCGTTGTTGCTGGTTGTTCAGGCCGATCAGGCGACGACCGATCAAATGCGTCAACCAGCTACCGACCACCGCGTAAACCAGCACGCACCAGAACATGTAGCTGGGAATGGTGATGCCAAATACTTCAATACTGCCCGACACGCCCCACAGGATGATCGAGAACGACACCAGGCTGACAATATTGCGCAGCAGCCCGACACCCAGCTCAAGGGTCTGGGAGGTGAAGCTGTTGAGGTCTTCGGAAATCCGCTGGTCCGGGTTATCGGTGTAACCGCCCTGCTCCAGCTGGTAGTAGTTTTTGTCACCCAGCCAGCGGGTGAAATGCTTTTCGGTGAGCCATGCCCGCCAGCGGATCGTCAGCATCTGCGTCAGGTACAGCCGATACACCGCGCCGACGATCGCCACCGCAGCAATCCCGCAGAAATACAGGATCAGCCGCCAGAATGCCTCCTCGTCCTTTTGTTGCAGCGCGTTGTAGAAATCCTTGTACCAGGTGTTGAACCACACCGAGATCCCTACGCTGATCAGCGACAGCGCAATCACGGCGATCAGCAGAGTCCAGGCTTTGACCTTCTCTTCACTGCGCCAGTAAGGCGTGATCATCGCCCACACTTTGCGAAAAAACTGCCCGCGCACAGCGTCATTGACCGCGGAATACTCAGCGTTCTGATTCATGGATAAGGCTCGATAGAAAAAAGTACACACACGAACCGATCATAGATGATCGGTCCGGTTTTTCGCGAGATACGGCCCGCATTCGTTCAGCGCAGGTTCAGCGGCGAACGGGACGCTTCTGCAGTTTGCGCTGCAAGGTGCGGCGGTGCATGCCCAGTGCACGAGCGGTGGCGGAGATATTGCCTTCGTGTTCGGTCAGCACGCGCTGGATGTGCTCCCACTGCAGGCGGTCCACGGACATCGGGTTTTCCGGCACCAGGCTGTCGAGATCGGCGTGCTCGGACAGCAGCGCCGCCAGCACGTCGTCGGCGTCCGCCGGCTTGCACAGGTAATTGCAGGCACCGCGCTTGATCGCCTCGACGGCAGTGGCAATGCTCGAGTAACCGGTGAGGATCACGACGCGCATTTCCGGGTCCATTTCCAGCAACTTGGGCAGCAGCACCAGGCCGGAATCGCCGTCCATCTTCAGGTCCAGGGCGGCGTAATCCGGCAAATCGGCCTTGGCCAGCTCCAGGCCTTCCTCGGCGGAACCGGCAGTGCTGACGCGAAAACCGCGGCGCGCCATGGCACGGGCCATGACGCGGGTGAATGTGGCGTCGTCATCGACCAGCAACAAATGCGGCAGTTCTTCGCCTTCGACTTGGATCTCTTCACTCATGTTCGTCTCCTCGGGCGACACGGGGCAGGCGCAGCTCGGTGAGCGTGCCACCTTCCTCATGACTGTAGAGTTTCACTGAGCCGCCGGCGCGTGTCACGCTGGCCTTGCTCAAAAACAGGCCCAGGCCGAAGCCTTTGCCCTTGGTGGTAAAAAACGGCTTGCCGATTTGCTCGGCGATGGCCAGCGGCACACCGGCGCCATGGTCACGAATGCTGATGGTGAGGTTTTCCCAATCCCAATCCAGCGTCACTTGCAGCCCTTCGGGGCAGGCATCGGCAGCGTTGTTCAAAAGATTCAGCAAAGCCTGGGTCAGGTCCGGCGGCGGCGCCATCCGGGGAACCGGGCCCTGGCCGAGGCGCTGGAAGCGATAACTGGCTTCCGGACGCATCAGGTGCCAGCGATTGAGGGCTTCATCAAGCCAATCGGTGACGTCCTGCATCTCCACCGCCAACCGGCGATTGGCCTCGGCGGCGCGAACCAGATGCTGCAAGGTCTCTTTACACAGCTTGACCTGATCCTGCAGCACGCTCAGGTCGTCCTGCAACATCGGATCATGATGATCCTGACGCATTTCCTTGAGTAGCACACTCATGGTCGCCAACGGCGTGCCCAGTTCATGGGCTGCACCGGCGGCCTGGGTGGCGACGGCCAGCAGTTGCTGATCGCGCAGGCCTTCTTCGCGGCGAATGGCGCGCAACTCTTCCTGACGACGCAGCTCTTCGGCCATGCGCGCGGCGAAGAACGTGATCACCGCTGCAGCGAGGGCGAAGCTCAGCCACATTCCGTACACCTGCAGGTTTTCCCGGGCGATCGGGAAGGTTTGCAGCGGATAGAACTGCGCCAGCAACAGCGTGTACATCGTCAGCGCGATACCCGACAGGATCACCGAGTAACGCCACGGCAACGTCACAGCGGCAATCGTCAGCGGCACCAGGTAATAGGAGACGAAGGGGTTGGTCGAGCCACCGGAGAAATACAGCAATGCGCTGTGGATAAACAGATCGCAGGCCAGTTGCACGGCGTATTCAAGCTCGGTCACCGGCCACGAGGTACGCAGGCGAATGGCCGTGAACACACACAGCAGCATTGAACATGCGAGCGTCGCCGCCAATTGAAACCAGGGCAGTGGCAGCAATTCTAGCCAGTAGGCCAGGCCAACGGAACCGGCCTGGGCGGCCAGCACCAGCGTGCGGATGCCAGAGGTTCTGGCGAGTGGCGGAAGTGATTTGAACGGGGGCGAGCATGAGCTCTCCTGATGAGCGCTCCAGGCGGATCGCAGGGAGTATAACCAAGCGAGGGGGCTGACAGGCAAAAGTGCGGCAAACGGCCACAGGGCCACCTGAGTTCCATCTGTATAGAAGTTGTAACTGTGCGAACCGGAGCTTAAAAGCTAGAGTCTGATGGTTTCAAGCAGGTCCGGACCATACCCCTGCGCACCTTTCAAGGAGCCTTCATGCACACATTCCGCCGCAGCGCCGCCCTCCTCGCCCTGAGCGCTGGCACCGTCGCCAGCCTCCCGGCCCTGGCCGCCGACGAGCTTCATTACAACCAGATTTCCCTGCGCGCCGAAGTCAGTCAGGAAGTGGCCCGCGACCTGATGATCGTGACCCTCTATACCGAAGAACAGAACACCGACCCGCGCCGATGTCAGCACCACCATGAACAAGGCGCTGGCCAAGGCCAAGCAAGTCAAGGACATCACTCTGCGCCAGGGCAGCCGCAACAGCTACCCGATCTACGACACCAAGGGCCAGAAAATCACCGGATGGCGCGAGCGCGCCGAATTGCGCCTGGAAAGCCCGGACTTCGCCGCGCTGTCGAAGCTGACCGGCGAACTGCTCACCGACCTGAAAATGGGCGGTATGGATTTCGCCATCGCCACCCCGACCCGCAAGGCCAGCGAAGACGCCCTGCTCAAGGACGCCGTGACCGCCTTCAAAGCCCGCGCCCAACTGGCCACCGACGCCCTTGGCGGCAAAAGCTACAAAATCGTCAACCTGAACCTCAACAGCAATGGTTATCCACAGCCTTACCTGCGCGCGCCGATGATGATGAAAGCCGCCGCCATGGACAGCGCACCGGTGACGCCGGATGTCGAAGCCGGCACCAGCCAGGTCAGCATGACCGCCGATGGTTCGATTGAAGTGCTGATGCCTTGAATCGATAGCCCGTAAACAAAAACGGCGATCATAAAAATGATCGCCGTTTTTTTTGGCAGTTTTCAGGCATGAGCTATAACTGGATAGATCCCCCCGAGAAAAGCCGTCGATTGGCCACTATCGGTGCAACAACCACTCTTATTCACGCCATGCCCACCCCACAATCCGGGGTATAAATAAGTAACACCCCCGCCCCACGCGGGAGCAACCCGAATCAAGAGCGCACTGTAAAAGTGCGTCATTTGCACCGTAAAAACGCCGCGCAAACGGTCAAATGCGTCAGGAATTATACAAATGCGACATTAAGGTACGTTCGT
>LNAP01007344.1_pt1 | contig 16318 bp, 11 predicted proteins | sample 602601 | NCBI WGS metagenome assembly LNAP01 (sample SAMN02440304, study PRJNA202911) | soil metagenome | biome: Subtropical and temperate rainforests or woodlands; isolation source: soil samples (1 kg each in a 20% v/v slurry with milli Q water) were... ... | reverse complement strand
TGGCTCCAGCAAGGCATCCAGGCTCGGCGGCTCATCATCAACGACGCCAAGGCGCTGGTGCATACCGTGGCCGATACCGCCTACCTCGTCAGTCCTGGCGTGTTCCAGCGTTACGCCCAGGAGCATCCTTCCATCGCGGCGCTCGCCAAACAGGACAAGGTGCAGGACTGGCAATGGATACAGAAGCGCTTTGAGAAACTGCAACTGCACCGCAAGCAGGCCAGCGGCCTGAATATCTGGACCTGCGAGGTTACCGGGCCGAGAAAATCCCGCCGCCTTCATGGGTACCTTCTGGATGATGCTGGCCTGTTGTTTTCGGAAACGCCACCGAACAACCCTTATCTCTCGCTATCGGACGATACCACCAACATTTCTTTATGAGGGCAGCGGACGCTTTGCCGTCCTCCCCCTGTCCAGCGCGGTGATCTGTCCCGTCAAGAACCTTGATTGATCACTTGCGCGGTAAACGGCAAGGTCACCGACGTCTTCCGACTGACCGACTCGGCCAAGCGGGTGCAGATGATTGAGGGCTTCTCGAGCAGCGCTCGGATAGGGCTGCGAGTCCAGGTAAGTCTCGCTTAGTTCCATTGTGACCCAGCCAGGATCCACCGCCATGGCTCTTGTTATGCCATACACATGGCTCAGGAATGACATCCAAGCAGGACGTTCTAGTCAAATTTGACTCGCAGAAGTCACTCCTCTTCTTGTAGACTATCGCAGCCACTGAGTTACAAAAGACACCCGATAAGGCCTCGTGCTTACTGTGCAAAACATGACCTGGCAGCCTCCGCCCCGAAAGCCGCGCCAGCGACGCATTGATTCGCATACGCTGGCCCGTCACTTCCGGTTCACCGCGCCGATATTCTGGTGCCAGCGCTTCCCTGCAGAATACCCAGTGCATCTTCCAGTCTGCCAATGCCGCTGAACCCTCCGTATTGGGCAAAGTCGGCGGCAGCGGCCAGTTTGGGTCCCATCGAACCGGCCGGCAGATCGAGGGCACGCCCCTCCTCCACGCTCAGGCTGCTGATCGCCGCTGCGTTGTCCTTGCCGAAGTCCCGATAGATCGCATCGACATCGGTCAGCAGCAACAGTGCATCGGCCTTGAGCTGTTGCGCCAGCAGGGCGCTGGCTGCGTCCTTGTCGATGACCGCCTCAATACCCACCGTACTACCGTCTTCGCGGCGCAATATCGGGATGCCGCCGCCACCCGCGCAGATCACCACCACGCCCTGGTCCAGTAGCAACTTGATCACCCGCATGTCGGGGATTTCCAGCGGCCTGGGTGACGGCACCACCCTGCGCCATTTATTGCCATCTTGGGCAATATGCCAGCCGGCGGTTTTGGCCCGGGATTCGGCTTCGGCCCGTTCATACACGGGTCCGATGAATTTGGTCGGGTTATCGAACGCTGGGTCATGCTGATCCACCACGACCTGGGTCAGCAGTGTGGCTACTGGCCGGTCGTGATTCAGCGCATTCTCCAACTCCTGTTCGATGACGTAGCCAATCATGCCTTCGGTTTCCGCCCCCAGTACATCCAGGGGATAAACCTCGTCCGGCTTGAAGGCGGCGCCCTGCAAGGCCAGCAGACCGACCTGGGGTCCATTGCCATGGGTAATGACCAGATCATGGCCAGCGCGCACGATGGCCGCCAAGCCTTGGGCCGCGACCCGCACATTGGCACGCTGGGTACGCGCGGTCAGCGGTTCACCGCGCTTCAAAAGGGCGTTGCCGCCCAAGGCTGCGACTACCAGCATGTCAGGCTCCCAGGGTGGCGACCAGCACCGCCTTGATGGTGTGCATACGGTTTTCCGCCTGATCGAAGACGATCGAGGCGGGGCTTTCGAAGACCTCCTCGGTGACTTCCATCGCATCGATACCGAACTTCTGCTGAATCTCCTTGCCAACGGTGGTCTCGGTATTGTGGAAGGCCGGCAGGCAATGCATGAAGTGCACCCGCGGGTTGCCGGTTTTTTCCATGAGTGCGCTATTGACCTGATAGGGCAGCAGCAGCTTGATCCGCTCGGCCCATTTTTCCTCGGGCTCGCCCATGGACACCCAAACATCGGTATAGACGAAATCCACACCGGCTACCGCACTGTCGATATCCTCGGTGATCGTGATCCGGGCGCCAGTGGTGCTGGCGATTCGCTGGGCTTCCTGTTGGATATCATCATGCGGCCAACAGGCCCTCGGGGCGCATAGGCGTACGTCCATGCCCATTTTGGCGCCGCCGATCAGCAGGCTGTCACCCATGTTGTTGGCGGCATCGCCGATGAAGACATAGGACATGTCTCGCAGTGGCTTTTCCACGTGCTCCTGCATGGTCAGGAAGTCAGCCAGGATCTGCGTGGGGTGAAATTCATCCGTCAAGCCGTTGTAGACCGGCACGCCTGCATGCTCGGCTAACTCCTCGACCACGGCCTGGCCAAAGCCCCGGTATTCGATGGCATCATAGACGCGCCCCAGCACCCGGGCGGTGTCCTTGACCGATTCCTTGTGACCAATATGGGTGCCGGTCGGCCCGAGATAGGTAACCTTGGCGCCCTGATCAAAGGCCGCCACCTCGAAGCCTACGCGGGTGCGGGTGGAGTCCTTTTCGAAGATCAGAGCGATTTCCTTGCCACACAACTGCGGCACTTCGGTGCCGGCATACTTGGCCGCTTTCAGGTCGGCTGCCAGTTTCAGCAGAAAACTGATTTCGCGCGGGCTGAAATCCCGCAGCGTGAGAAAGTGTCGGCTTTTCAAATTGAAGGCCATTGCCATGCTCCTTGATTGTCAGATTGCGTCGCGTATGGTCGGGCAGCTCATGCAGCGTCCGCCGCCGCGGCCCCGGCCCAGCTCTGCGCCGGGAACTTTCAGCACTTCGATTCCGGCCGTTTCCAAAGCGGCGTTGGTGTCGTCATTACGGTCATAGCCAATGACCACGCCCGGACTCAGGGCCAGCACGTTGTTGCCATCATTCCACTGCTCGCGTTCACGTTCGGCGGGTGTGTCACCTCCGGTGGGTATCACGGTCAGGGATTCATAGCCGAGCACCTCCGCGACCACGTCGAACATTGGGCGTGGATCCTGGCTAAACGTCAGGTGCTTGCCGCCCGTGCCGGGACGCAGGTCATAACAGACCATTTGATCGGCCACTTCCTTGAAGGCGGTAACGACATTGCCGCCGCAGAAGGTGAACACCGTATCCAGGTGCATGGCCGCTCGGCTTTTGGGAATCTGGCAGGCCACTACGCGATCGACCGTGCCGCGCTCGAACAGGGTATTGGCCAACTGCCCAATTGCCTGGGGGGATGAACGCTCGCCCATGCCGACCAGCACGGTGCCATTGCCGACCGGCATGATGTCGCCGCCTTCCAGGGTGGCCAGCGAGTGGTCCTTGAGCGGATCCCCCCAGAGCACCTCGACCTTGCCGGAAAATGTTGGATGAAACCGGTAGATTGCCGCCGTCAGCAGCGTTTCCGGCTTGCGTGCGGCCCAGTACATGGGGTTCAAGGTGACGCCACCGTAGATCCAGGCGCTGTTGTCGCGGGTAAACAGGAAGTTCGGCAAGGGCGGCAGGACAAAGCCATAAGGCCCCAAGTGGTTGCCGAACAAACCGCTCGGATCGAATGGCAGATCATTCACCTGCAAGCCACCGATCAGGAACTCGGCCAGGGTGTGCCCGGGCAGTTCGTCCATCCAGGCCCGCAAATCAGACACCATGCCGACGCCGATATGATTCCAGCTGATCCGGTGATCGAGAATCCAGCTTCGCGCTTCGGCGATGTCGAGGGTCTCGGCCAGCAGTTGATTGACATCCAGCACCTCCACCCCTCGGGCACGCATCAGGTTTGCGAATACATCATGATCCTTTTGCGCCTGCTTGACCCAGAACACATCATCAAACAACAGAGCGTCACAATTGCTGGGCGTTAGCCTGCGATGGGCAAGGCCGGGGCGACAAACGATGACCTGCCGCAGAATACCTGTCTCGGAGTGAACGCCAAGAGTATGTTCAGACATGTGCAAACCTCATTTATCAGGGAATTACAGGAAGACGCCGATGCTGATCACCAGGGTGATGAACACGGTCAGGATCGCCAGCAAGGGCCAGATGAATACCAGCCAGCGGTCATAGGAGACCCGACCTATGGCCAGACCGCCGATCACCACCGCGAAAGTCGGGTTGATCAGATTCACCAGGCCGTTGGCTGATTGATAGGCAGTCACAACTAGGTCGCGACTGACATTGGCAAAGTCCGCCAGGGGAGCAAGAATGGGCATCGACAGTACGGCAAGGCCGGATGACGAAGGCACCAGGAAACTCATGCCCGTCTCGATCCAGAACATCAGGTTGATGAACCCCAGTTCCGACATGTCGCCCAGGCGCATTTCAGCGCTGTGCAGAATCGTATCGGCAATCATGCCCTGTTCCATGATGACCACGATGCCTCGCGCCAAACCAACGACCAGAGCCACGCCAAGCAGATCACGGGCACCGTCGACGAAGGTGCCCGTCAGCCTCTTCTCGCCCAAACGGGCGACAAGGCCAACGACGATGGCGGCGCCCAGGAACAGCGCGCCCATCTTGTCCATCCACCAGTCCTGGGAGGAAACACCCCAGATCATGACCACGAAGGTCAGGGCGAAGATCACTAGCACGAGTTTCTGGGTCAGGTTCAGCTTGACGTCATCCAGATCGTCATGCCCCTGTAGAAACAACTTGCGGTGGGCATCGCGCTGTTTGGCCACGACGGAACGCGAAGGGTCGGCCTTGACCCGTTTGGCATAGCGCATCACGTAGGCGGCACAGATCACCAACCCACCGATCAGCAGCACCAGGCGCAGTACCAGCCCGTCGGTAAAGGGAATGTGGCCCGCATTGGAAGCGATGACGGTGGCAAAGGGATTGATGGTCGAGCCCAATACCCCAATGCCTGCGCCGATCAGGATCACGGCAACCCCGGTCACCGCATCGTAGCCGGCGGCAATGATGATCGGGATCAGGATGACATAGAACGCCAGGGTCTCTTCGGCCATGCCATAGGTCGTGCCGCCAAGGGCGAAGAGGGTCATCAGGATCGGGATCATCCAGATCTCTCGGCCTTCCAACCGCTGCATTGCGCTGCGGATGCCGGTGTCGATCGCGCCGGTGGCATTCACTACGCCCAGGAAACCACCGAGAAACAGTATGAACAGCGCTACATCCACGGCGTTGGCGACATAGCTGTCCGGGTCATAAAAACCCGCAGTGGGCGCCAGCATGATGTCCATGAAACCCTGGGGGCTGGGCTCGACCACCTGGTAAGTGCCCGGCACAGCCACCTCGCGGCCGACCTCTTCATTCATGACCCGTTCATACTTTCCAGCGGGAATGACCCAGGTCAGCGCAGCAATCAGGACGATCAGCAAAAGCAGGATGGTATAAGCCGTTGGAAAGCGGCTTGTCAGATTCTGCTCTAGGTTTTGCGCGAAAGCGTTTTCTTCAGCCATTGTGGCTTTCCTCTCCGTGAGCCTCACTGAGGACTGCGATTGCGAAGCGAGTGTTATGACGTTCAGTCGATAAGTCGGTACTGATCATTCCCCACTGAAGGTAGACGGCGCAAAAACAACCGTCCAGTCGTTTGTTTGTAGGGAGGGCGATAAATGGCTTGGAGTTGACATGGGTCTATCTGCTGGGCAAAAAATGCACAGGCGGAGACCTGCGATGCATTCCGATTCGCCCTGAGCAGGGCGAAGAAGTTGCCTTCGGCCGGTCCGGGGCAGGCCGAGGCCGTGTACGGATCAAAGGTATGGTTGAGGGGAGAAGACTGTCTCAGACAAGCTGCCCGCGCATCCGCTGGCGGAGGGCATTGACGGCAGCCCGGCGAACAATAGGGCGGTGTATCACGGCCTGCTTCAGCTAACTGGAGCGGGCAACGCTATCTGGGAAGCCACGGTTATCAGCGCGACCGGCTTGTCCTAGAGCTTCACGTTGTTGCGCCTCGCTCTAGCGCTGATCTGGGAGGTAAGCGAACGCGCGGAGCACATGCCAGCTCAGGGGTAGTGGGCGCCGATGAGTCACGGGCGGAAGATAAGAAGCGCGCCTCCCCCGCTCCACCGGCCACGCAGATCCCATCTGGTCCCACCAGGCGGATCAACGACGCTATCCGAAATCCAGAACAGCTCTTGAGAATGATGGATACATGCTCGCGATGTTGGGACATAGCGGAGTTGATGTTGATGGTACGGCGCAACGAGGCTGCAAAGGTTTCGGTGGTATTCTTTCTTGTTCCGCCTTGTGCCGCGTTGTTTGCCTTGCTGCTGGGTGAAGCAATGCCGGCGCTGGCTTGGTCTGGAGTGATGGTGGCTGCGCTTGGTGTGCGGCTGTGTACTGATGTGAGCAAGCCAACTTATGCGCAGCGCCGCAAATGAACAAATTGCTGCTGTTAAGCCCCAGGCAGTCTCAAGGGGCATAGCTGAGCTTGTATGGAGAATGGGTAGGCGGTAGTGTTCTTGTTCCCTCGGCTGGGCAAACCCGCCGAATAACGCCATCATGAACAGCGTCTACTACACATGGGATAACACTGATCTACGTGGCTGGGTCAGCCAAGTCAGCGTCCGCCTTGTTGCTCTTCCTGCTGGGTCATGTCGTCTTTCAGAATGCGCTGGATCTCCAGTATTGCGGCTGCGTTCTGTTGCACGCTGTGTCCTGAAATGATGACTTTCTCGGACTGTGCGCCGGGAAGATGTGCGCTGCGGTAGGGCACAAGACCGTCATCGGAATCATCGAGGGCCACGTCGGCATTGGCCTGGGCCACGATCGAGTGATAGCGCACCTGGGCAGAGATGGGAAAGTCCGCCGCCGCGCGCACGAAAGGATCGTTCTCGTCGAGGTTGTCGACGCTATTGGGGATATGCCCCAGGCTTTCGTGGCTGCTGGCCGCCGCATTGGGTGCTAGTGTGTGGGCGAGTTCTTCGAGCACCGTAACGGGGAAGCGAATGAATCCCGCCATCCAGCGCCCCAGGCGTCCACCTGCGACCGATGTGCCCCGGTGCGGTGTTGCGATGAAGATGGCGCGGCTGACATGCGGGAAGGGCTCGAAACGCAACATCGGATCTATGCGCTTGATCTGCTGCGGCGTCAGCCGACTGTGATCAGCAGCCAACTGCGCCAGCGACTGATCGGTTGACGACACCATCAACCGTGCGATGACCCCGCCCATGCTATGCCCCACCAGTACAAGGTCGGACGATGCCGGCGCCTGGCCGGAAGGATCGAAATGCGCCAGCGTATCCCCGAGCGCTCTGCGAATCATCGCGTGGTTCAATGCGATCGGCATGTTGGTCGGGTAGTAGACCTGCCAGATCTGGTAATGCTGGCGCAGCGCCTCATCGCCCAGGATTTCGTTGGCGAGCTCTACCCAGGCTTCCGGGCTGCTGGCCAGTCCGTGCAGCATGACGATGATCCGTCGGTTCGGATCGTAGGGCTGCATCAGGTAGACGTGAGGGCGGTCGATGCCGCCCTCGCGCCCAAGCAGGCTACGAAGCGACTGCTTGTTGAACTTGGCACGAGCCAACCACACGCCGTAGCCAGCGGTGAAATTGGCCGCCAGGGGTACGCGCTGCCCGCGCAGCATGATGGCTGACTCCACATAGGGGTCATGCACCGTCAAACGGACAGTGCGGGTATGCAGCACGCTGTCCAGGTCGTCTCCATCCGGGTGCAACAGAACCGTCATGGACGGCGCAGGCATCTCGCTCCAGGGTAGAGGCTGCTGGTTGCGTTTGGCCGCTGGACGACCATCCCGGGTGGGGGCGGAAGTCAGGGGTTCGTCCGGCATGACCGCCACCAGCTCGGCGCCGAAACCGTCGCGCCGGTAGAGGCTGCGCAGCCCGCGGAAAGACAGGGACGAGGCTGGCAGCAGTTCGGCTGGCACCGCCGTACTGCCCGGCAAGCGCGCGCTGCGCATATCCAGTCTCAGTTCCCAGCCTGCAATGTTCCAGCGGGTCTGGGCGGGCAACTGCGTAGGCATTTGTTGCCGAACTTCAAACAGGCCGGTGGCGGCATGCTCGACGGCATAGTTATACCAATCCCGTACTTGTGTCTGGCGATCCTCGAAGGCTCGTTCTCCCGGGGTATGGTCGCCCAGGAAGAGGTAGGCATAGGCATAGCGAATGGTCTCAAGCCAGGCGGCTTGTTGTCCTGATCCGGGCTTCATGGCCTGTGCCTGCGCCAGCCAAAGTTCGGACAGCGCGGCCAGGCGTCGATCCGTGGCCACCCCCGTCACGGCGGCCAAGGCCTCGACGCAATCCGCTGAGATTGGTTTTGCGCAAGCCTGCGCATCCAATGCCGCCACCCGGATGGTCTGGACGGTCGCATCGCTGAGCTTGCCGCGTGTCAGGATGTCGCCGCGCTTGAGTTCGATGGCCTCCTCGGCCGTCAGGGTATGAACCTCGACCACTGGGCCGAATTCACGCAGGATAGAGCAGCCGCCCAGCATCAGTGGGGCAACGACGAGCCATGACACAAGGCGGCAGAATTGCAGGAGTCTCAAGGATGTACCTCGTCGATCGGAACGCCGGGCATACCCTGTCGAATCGACGTCGAGAAATCATCCCCCGATGCATCAGAGGCAAGTGCGCGTTCGTTGATATGCCCCAATGCCTGCAATTCACCGTAGCGATAACCGGGAGTCAATCCGTGCAGGTCATAGACGTATTCTGCAAAGTGTCCGGACAGCAGCAGGCGATAGTCCATCGGCAACGCGGGCGCAATGAGCCGAGCCAACTCAAATACGATGGTCGTGCAGTTGCTGGTTAACGTGTTGTAAAAGCGTGGCGTGCGCCGTAGTTCATTGGCCGCGTTCAGATACTCGAGAAACAACGCGCGGACATTTTTCTGACTGATCTGCAACCGATAAAGATAAACATCTTCGCCTCGCGCATTGCTTCGCGTACGCACAATGTCACGCTCATCGGCGGCTACCAGGATCTGCTCGAACTGACGGAAGAATCCGCCGACCGCAGAGAAGGATTCGTGGCGCTCCTTGCGTATTTCCAGTGAGAACACCACCCGCTCGCCACCGTCGAAGCCGAACGACACCAGTGTGTGCGCAATGTGCGGCCCCATCCAGTAGGAAAGTACCAGGTCGGCACTGCGCAAGTATGTGCGGTTCTCCCACTGCGGGGTGTAGTCGGTTTCGCTGCGCCACTCGAAGTTGCGTACATTTTTCAGGTGAACGTGGCTGCCGTCGATTCCGGCCTCCAGCAACTGGGCGACATCGTCAGCCCATGCACGTTGGTGTGATGGCTGCAGCGTTCCCCACCACATGAGCAGGGCTGCCGTTGCGGCCCCGAACACGAATCCGGCGATCCTGCGTGTCCGTCTTTCAAGCAGGCCTGCCAGCGACACGGCGACGGACAGCCCCGAGGCAGACCAAGCCAGAGTGGCGATCCAGCGAGCCGCTGAATGTTGCGGCATCTGGTGCCACAGGGCCAGGGCGCCCCACACAGTCAGCAATAGCACCGCAATGCCGAACGCCAGGCGCATGGGGAGGTGCCTGACTTTTTGCGTCACCTTGCTCATCGAGGCTCCAAAAGCTCAAGCAGCAGTTGCCGATGCGCATCCTGTAACTGCACCAGCGCTATGGAAGGGTTTCCCCTGGATAGCATTGACGAGTTCAGCCATAGCAGTGCGGGAGCGAGCGCCAGCGGGAAAAAGTGCTCGGTCAAGACACCCGGACGAACAATCCCCCGGTCTATGTTGCGTTGGATGATGAGCTGCGCCCGCTCACGTAATCCACGCGCAACGTCCTCGCGCCAATGCTGCACCAGCGCCGGCGCTCTGGCGCTTTCGGCCAGAAGCAGGCGATAGACCGATATCGTGGCGGGGGAGTCAAACGTCGTATACAGGCGATCAATATAGACGTCCACCAACTCTGGCAACGTCAGATCTTCATCCGGAAGCCAGCCTTGGAAATCGCAAAGCTGCTTCGTTGTACGTTCGAGCAAGGCGTGAAAAATCTCTTCCTTACTGTTGAAGTGGGCGTAGATGCCTGCCTTGGACAAACCCGCACATTCCGCCAGGCGCTCCATCGACACGGCGTTGTATGTCCGATCCGCAAACTCGATCTATTTCCTCTTTCCTGGCCGCAGAGGACAGGTAGCGGCGCTTGTCTGGTACGTCGTCTTTCTTGGTTGGCATTCAAAGGCCCTGTTCAGAAATCTGAGGGATTTTCCCATGGGCTGGTCACCGGTTCCACCATGAAAACATGGTCAGCCCAGGCCAAGCAGTTCCAACTGACTGGCGTGCAGTGCCTAGTGAACTGCTAATTGCGAATCTGGGATTGTAACGTATAATCATAAACAACCGTCCAGTCGGTTGCTTTTAAAACTCATGATGCGAGATGCCGTAGGGACGCGGACGAACCCGAAACGCTGGAAGTGAAACAGGAAGAGCACCTCATCAACCAGCCGAAAGAGGCATGGGTGTGCACACATCAATAAGGAGATGGCGTGGGCTTGATAACGCTTGCGAGTAAAGAACGGACGGATCGTGGACATCAGCCACGCCCCCCCCATTGCGTGGGCGGCTACCGTCTCTCCGCCTCTCCAACCAGACCCCATTAGCCCGAACCCCGTACGGAACGTGACCATGCCTCCAGCTTTTCCCTTATTTCCTGAGTTCAGACTGCGCACTGCCTCGCTGACGCTGAGCGCCGTCGTATTAGCCGGCTGCATGTCGCTCGCTCCTGCTCCTGATACCCCGCCGCTGCCGGTACCCGAGGTTTGGCCTGGTCATCTTGAATCGAGCACCGAGGGTGCCCACGCGGGAGAACTTGCCTGGCAGGCCTACTTCACGGACCCTTTGCTGCAACGCCTCATCGAGACCGCGCTGGAGAACAACCGCGATCTGCGCCTGGCCGCGCTGCGTGTCGAGGAAGCCAGCGCCGCATTCCGCATTCAGCGCTCGGATCGATTTCCTGCCGTGGGCGTGGGTGCCCAGGGTGGACGCGCCCGCGTCCCTGGCGATCTGAACATGTCGGGCCGGTCGCAGGTGGGCGGCGAATATCGGGCCGAGGTGGGTTTGAGCACCTGGGAGCTGGATCTGTGGGGCCGGGTCCGCAACCTGGAAGACGCCGCCCTGCAAAGCTGGCTGGCTTCCGACGCGGCCCGCCAGGCCGTCCACCTGGCGCTAATCGCCCAGGTGGCCGACGGTTATCTTGGCTTGCGCGAGATAGACGAACGCGTGGCTATCGCCCGTCAAACCGTCGCGACCCGCGAGGAGTCCTATCGCATTTTCCGGCGCCGCGTTGAAGTCGGCTCGACCTCGAAGCTGGACCTCACTCAAGTCCAAACTTTGCTGAACCAGGCTCAGGCGCTGCTAACCCAGCTTGAGCAAGCACGCGCCACGCAACTGCACGCGCTGGCACTGCTGGTAGGTGCCGATCCTGGCCCGCTGCCCACCAAGGCACCCTTCGATGAAACAACGGTGCTGGCCGAACTCCGGGCCGGCCTGCCCTCGGAGCTGCTGGTCAGTCGCCCGGACATCATTTCCGCCGAACACCAATTGCGTGCCGGCGATGCCAACATCGGCGCGGCCCGTGCGGCGTTCTTGCCGCGCATTGCGCTGACCGGCAGCTTCGGCACGGCCAGTTCCGATCTTGACGGCCTGTTCGATTCCGGCAGCCGCGCCTGGACCTTCATGCCTACCTTGTCGCTGCCCATCTTCGATGGCGGGCGGCGGCGCGCAAACTTGGAACTGAGCGAGGTGCGCCGCGACATCGCCGTCGCCGGATACGAGAAAACCATTCAAACGGCCTTCCGCGAGGTGGCTGATGCACTGAGCGCCAAGTACTGGCTGGCTGAGCAATTGACGATCCAGCGGGCCAATCTGGAAGCACAAAGCGAACGCGCCCGGCTGGCCCAGTTGCGCTACGACAACGGTTCGGCCGCTTTCCTGGAGGTGCTGGACGCCCAACGCGATCTGCTGGATGCCGGACAACAGCTGGTACAGGCGCGCCGTGCGCTGCTGTCCAGCCAGGTGGCGCTGTATGCCGCGCTCGGCGGCGGCACCCTCGCTGCAACCGACGAAACCCAGGGTGCAACCTCGACGCCCGCTCCCACGCCATTAACCCGTTAAGGCACGCCGAACCTATGACTGTCTCACCCTCTCTCAAGAAAAAACTCCTGGTCGCTGCCGCTGCAGCGGTTGTTATCGCGCTGGCCTGGTGGGGCTGGACGAAATTTGCCGACACCGGCCCCGGCGAAGGATTCGTCAACGGCAATGGCCGCATCGAAGCCACCGAGATCGACATCGCCACCAAGCTTCCCGGACGTATCGAAGACATCCTCGTACGTGAAGGCGATTTCGTCGCAGCGGGCCAGCCACTGGCCAGGATGCAACTGGAAACGCTTGAGGCGCAGCGCGACGAAGCCTTCGCCATGCGTGAACAGGCCGAGCATTCTGTGACCGCAGCACAGGCCCAGGTGGCGCTGCGTGAAGCCGACGTGGTTGCGGCGCAGGCACTCGTCGGTCAGCGCGAGTCGGAGCTCGATGCCGCGCAACGGCGGCTGAAACGTTCGCAGACATTGTCCCAAGAAGGCGCCGCCTCGATACAAGAATTGGACGATGACCGGGCGCGTGTGCGGGGCGCACAGGCGACGCTCGCGGCCAGCAAAGCACAGACCGCCGCTGCCCGCGCCGCGGTCGAGGCCGCCAAAGCGCAGTTGGTCGGCGCAAGGTCCAGCGTGTCCGCTGCCACGGCCAGTATCAATCGCATCGAAGCCGATATCCGCGACAGCGAACTGCGCTCGCCGCGTGACGGTCGGGTGCAGGTGCGCGTGGCGCAACCCGGCGAGGTGCTGGGTTCGGGCGGACGTGTCTTGAACCTGATCGACCTGTCGGACGTATACCTCACCTTCTTCTTGCCCGAGACCGTGGCCGGGCGTGTCGGGCTCGGCTCCGAGGTACGCATCGTTCTGGATGCCGCGCCGGAGTACGTGATACCAGCCACCGTTTCCTTCGTCGCCAGCGCGGCGCAGTTCACCCCCAAAACGGTGGAAACCGCCAGCGAACGGCAGAAACTGATGTTTCGCGTGCGTGCGCAGATTTCGCAGGAGTTGCTGCGTGAGCACCTCAATCAGGTCAAGACCGGGTTGCCCGGCGTGGCCTGGATCAAACTCGACGCCAATGCCGAGTGGCCTCAAAACCTCTCCGTTCGCGTGCCGGAGTAAGGTATGAGCCACAGTGCGAGTGCGCAGCCCACGACCGTTGCAAGCGTCCGTCAGGTGCGCTTGCGTTACGGCGACGTCATCGCCCTGGATGGCATCGATCTGGACATTCCCGCCGGACGGATGGTCGGCCTGATCGGCCCCGACGGCGTGGGCAAATCCAGTCTGCTCTCATTGCTGGCGGGTGTGCGCATCATCCAGGAGGGCACGGTCGAGGTGCTGGGTGGCGACATGGCCAGCCAATAAAGTGTGCCCGCGCATCGCCTACATGCCGCAGGGACTGGGCAAAAACCTGTATCCGACGCTCTCGGTCGAGGAGAATCTGCAATTCTTCGCGCGCCTGTTCGGTCATGGCGCCGCAGAGCGCCGCCAGCGGATCGATGAGCTCACCCAGGCCACTGGCCTGTTCAAATTCCTGGAGCGCCCGGCAGGCAAGCTGTCCGGGGGCATGAAGCAAAAACTCGGCCTGTGCTGCGCGCTGATTCATGACCCGGATTTTCTGATTCTCGATGAGCCGACGACTGGCGTGGACCCGCTGGCGCGCGCGCAGTTCTGGGATCTGATTGACCGTATCCGCGCCGATCGCCCCGGCATGAGCGTGATTGTGGCCACGGCCTACATGGATGAGGCCCAGCGCTTCGACTGGCTGGCCGCCATCGACGACGGCAAGGTCCTCGCCACCGGCACGCCGAAGGAATTGCTGGCAAGAACAGGCAGCCCGAACCTGGAAGAGGCATTCATCCGCCTGCTCCCGGAAGAGAAAAAGCGCGGACACCAAGCGGTAGTCATTCCCCCCTTGTCGGATGGCGGCGCGGACGATATCGCCATCGAGGCCGAGGGGCTGACCATGCGCTTTGGCGACTTCGTTGCCGTCGATAGCGTGTCCTTCCGCATCCGGCGCGGTGAAATCTTCGGCTTCCTCGGCTCCAACGGGTGCGGCAAGTCCACGACGATGAAGATGCTTACCGGCCTGTTGCCGGCGAGCGAGGGTCGGGCCTGGCTGTTCGGCCATGAAGTGAACCCGCATGATCTGGACACCCGCCGCCGCGTCGGCTACATGTCCCAAGCGTTCTCGCTCTACAGCGAAATCACGGTACGCCAGAACCTGGAGTTGCACGCCAAGCTCTTCAGTGTGTCCCCGGAGGACATTCCTGCTCGCGTCGATGAGATGGTGGAGCGCTTCGGGCTGGTGGACGTCATCGACAGCCTGCCGGCCAGTCTGCCTCTGGGCATACGCCAACGCCTGTCGCTGGCGGTCGCCATGGTGCACAAGCCAGAACCGAACCGACTTCGGGCGTCGACCCGGTGGCGCGCGATGCGTTCTGGCGACTGCTCATCGAGCTGTCGCGGCGTGACCGGGTGACGGTCTTCATTTCCACCCACTTCATGAACGAGGCAGAGCGCTGCGACCGCATGTCGATGATGCATGCGGGCAAGGTGCTCGACAGCGACGTGCCCGCCAGACTGGTCGAGAAGCGCGGCGCCAAAACCCTTGAAGAGGCCTTCATCGGCTACCTCGTCGAAGCCGAGGGCGGCACGGCGGCGCCGGCCAGCCAGCCCGGGGCCGCCGATCACGAGGAGCAACCATCGGCGGCGCCCGCTGAACACGGCGGGCACGGCTCTGGCGGTTTCAGTCTGCAGCGAATGTTCAGCTATCTGTGGCGCGAGACGCTGGAATTGCAGCGGGACCCGGTACGCGCCACGCTGGCGCTGGGCGGTTCGCTGCTGCTGATGTTCGTGATCGGCTTCGGCATCACCATGGACGTCGAGGACCTGAGCTATGCGGTACTCGATCGCGACCAGACCACGCTCAGCCAGAGCTACACGCTGAACCTGGCCGGCTCGCGCTACTTCACCGAGCACGCGCCGATCATAGACTACGACGATCTCGACCGGCGGATGCGTAGCGGCGAACTGTCGCTGGCCATTGAGATCCCCCCTGGCTTCAGCCGCGACGTGTTGCGGGGCCAGAACGTGCAGATCGGCGCCTGGCTCGACGGCGCCATGCCGCAACGCGCGGAAACCGTGCAGGGCTACGTTCAAGGCATGCACCAGCACTGGCTACTCGTACAGGCCAGCGAACGCAGCGGCGCCAGCGCCGCAGGCAATGCGAGCGTCGAGACGCGCTTTCGCTACAACCCCGATGTCAAGAGTCTGCCAGCCATGGTGCCGGCGGTGATCCCTCTGCTGCTGCTCATGCTGCCGGCCATGCTGACTGCGCTGGCGGTGGTGCGCGAGAAAGAAACCGGGTCGATCACCAATCTGTACGTGACGCCGGTCACGCGCATCGAGTTCCTGCTCGGCAAGCAACTGCCCTATGTCGGCCTGGCCATGGTGAACTTCCTGCTGATGACGCTGCTCGCGGTCACCATCTTTGGCGTTCCGGTCAAGGGCAGCTTTTTCACCCTGGCGCTGGCTGCGCTGATCTTCTCCTTCGCCGCGACTGGCATGGGGCTGCTGGCCTCGGCCGTCACACGCAGCCAGATCGCGGCCATGTTCTTTGCCATGATCGGCACGCTCATACCGGCCACCCAGTTTGCCGGTCTGATCGATCCGGTGTCTTCGCTCGAGGGCTCCAGCAAGTTCATCGGGCAGATCTATCCCGCCACGCACATGATCTCCATCAGCCGTGGCGTTTTCAGCAAATCACTCGGCCTGGCCGACCTGACGGGGCCGCTGTGGTCGATGCTCTTGTCGGTCCCGGTCATTCTCGGCGCCGCCGTTTTGCTACTCAAAAAGCAGGAGCGCTGAGATGCGCAGAAGAAACCTGGCCAACATCTACGACCTGGGTGTCAAGGAGCTGTGGAGTCTTTGGCGCGATCCGATGATGCTCGTGCTCATCCTCTATGTGTTCACCGCGTCGGTCTACACCTCGGCGACCTCCATGCCGGAGACGCTGCACAACGCGCCCATCGCCATCGTCGACGAGGATAATTCGGCCCTGTCCCAGCGGATTGCTTCGGCCTTCTACCCGCCGCAGTTCACGCCACCGGCCATGATCGGCTATGGGGACGTGGATCCGGGCATGGATGCGGGGCTGTACACCTTCGCCCTGGTCATTCCGCCCAACTTCCAGCGTGACGTGCTGGCGGGGCGATCGCCCGCCGCGCAGCTCAAT
>LNAP01003021.1_pt1 | contig 16318 bp, 13 predicted proteins | sample 602601 | NCBI WGS metagenome assembly LNAP01 (sample SAMN02440304, study PRJNA202911) | soil metagenome | biome: Subtropical and temperate rainforests or woodlands; isolation source: soil samples (1 kg each in a 20% v/v slurry with milli Q water) were... ... | reverse complement strand
CGAGGTCGGCGGGCGCGAGGTGGTGCGCGTGCCGTTCGAGTGGCCGGTCGCGGTGTCGCGGCACCTGACCGCACAGGGCGGCAGCGAGCTCGGCACGGTCAGCCTCGACATCCATCCATGAACGACACCCGGAACGGCCAGGAGCCAACATGCACAAGCGCACATTGAAATGGATCATCCTCGCCGCGGCGGTCGCCGCGCCACTGGCCGCGCCGGCGCACAAGATGTGGCTGTTGCCGTCGGCCACCAATGTCGCCGGCGCCGATCCGTGGGTGACGGTGGACGCGGCGATCTCCAACGACCTGTTCCATCCCGACCATCATCCGGCATCGCTGGAGCAGCTGGTGATCACCGCACCGGACGGCCAGGCGGCCACACCGCAGAACGCGACCACCGGAAAATACCGCAGCGTGTTCGACCTGCAACTGACCCGGCAGGGCACCTACAAGCTGGCGCTGGTCAACCAGGGCCTGTTCGCCAGCTACGAGCTGGACGGCCAGAAGAAACGCTGGCGCGGTCGCGCCGACGAGCTGGCCACGGCGATTCCGGCGGGGGCGAAGAACGTGCAGGTGACCGCTTCCAGCACCCGCGTTGAAACCTTCGTCAGCAACGGCAAGCCGAACGCCGCCGCGCTCAAGCCCGTCGGGCACGGCCTGGAGCTGGTGCCGGTCAGCATGGTCACCGACCTGGTGGCGGGCGAGCCGGCCACGTTCCAGTTGCTGCTGGACGGCAAGCCTGTCGCCGGCCTCAAGGTCAGCGCGATCGCCGGTGCCACCCGCTACCGCAATGCACAGGATGAGCTGACCACGCAGACCGGCGAGGACGGCAGGTTCAAGCTGACCTGGCCGCACCCGGGCATGTACTGGATCAACGCCTCCACCGAGGACGGCAAGAGCGGCGTGAAGCAGGCCAGCAAGCGGCGGCTGTCGTATACGGCGACGCTCGAGGTGCTGCCCGAGTAAGTGCGATGACGTACCGTCTGGCCATCCAGCTGCTGACCCTGTGGACGCTTGCCGCGCCGGCTGCGGCGGCGAGCCTGCAGCAGTTGCATGGCCAGACCATGGGCACCACCTGGTCGGTGCAACTGCTGCTGCCGCAGGCGCATTCGGCAGAAGCATTGCAACGCGGCATCCAGGCCGAGCTGGATCGCGTCGACGGACAGATGAGCACGTACCAGCCGCAGTCCGACCTGTCGCGTTTCAATCGTGCGCCGGCCGGCAGCTGGCAACACCTGCCGCCGGAGTTCTTCACGGTGTTGCAGCACGCGCTGCAGCTGGCGCAGGACAGCGGGGGCGCCTACGACCCCACGGTCGGCCCGCTGGTGAACCTGTGGGGTTTCGGTCCCGACCGGCGGCCGCATCAGCCACCGGGTGCCGACGCGATCGCGGCAGCGAAGGCGCGGGTCGGCTGGTGGAAGGTGAAGCTGGACCCGGTCGGCCGTCGCGCCTGGCAGCCGGGCGGGATCTACGTGGACCTCTCCGCCGTGGCGAAGGGCTACGGCGTCGACCAGGTCGGCCGCTACCTGCGGCGCATCGGCGTGGATGCCTGGCTGATCGAAGTCGGCGGCGAACTGAAGGCGCACGGCCGCAAACCGGATGGCACACGATGGCGGATCGGCATCGAGCGGCCGGACGCCGCGGCCGGCGCGGTGAACGGCGCCGACGAACTGGTCCGCACGCTTCAACTCGACAATCGCGCCGTCGCCACTTCCGGCGACTATCGCCATGTGTTCGAGGATGGTGGGCGCTACTACTCGCATCACATCGATCCGCGCAGCGGCTACCCGGTACCGCATGAAGTGGCGTCGGTCAGCGTGCTGGCGGACGGCTGCATGCAGGCCGATCCGCTGGGCACCACGCTCAGCGTGCTCGGTGCCGAACGCGGCATGGCGTATGCGCGAAAGCACGGACTGGCCGTGCTGATGATCGTGCGCGCCGCGCACGGTTTCGAGCAGCGCCTGTCACCGGCGCTTGCCGCGGAGTTGCAACGATGAGAAAGCCCGACGCGACGATGGCGCGGCGCGCGACACTCGGCAATGCGATCCTGCTGGGCGGATTTGCGCTGCTCTCGGCGGCGTTGCTCCTGTTGCATGCGGATGCGCTGCAATGGCGCGACCCGGGAGCGGCACGTTGGCTCGATGCGGCGCTGGTGCTGGCGGCGTGGCTGGGCCTGCTCGGCTGGTTGCGCTACCGGCGCCTGCCAGCGCCACGCAAGCCGCTGCCGGTGGCGGATGTAGCCGCCGGTCACGATCCGGTCGCGGTCGTTGCCGATGCGCGAGTCGACACGGCGCAGGTCGAGGTCAGTGTGCGGGTGGTCTACGCCAGCCAGACCGGCTTCGCCGAGCAACTCGCGCGACAGACCCTGCAGAACCTGCAGGCGGCGGGCGTGCCGGCGCGGCTGCATGGCATCGACACGTTGACACTCGACGAGCTGCGCCATGCCGGCCGCGTGTTGTTCGTGGTCAGCACCACCGGCGACGGCGAGCCGCCGGACATGGCGCTGGCGTTCAGCCGCCTGGGCATGAAGCAACCGGCGCAGTTGGCCGGGTTGCGTTACGGGCTGCTCGCGCTGGGCGACAGCGACTACGAGGATTTCTGCGGCTTCGGCCGCCAGCTGCAGCGCTGGCTGCGGGCCAGCGCTGCAGCTGGCGCTGTTCGATCCGGTGGAAGTGGACAGCGAGGACGAGGCCAGCCTGCGTCACTGGCAGCATCACCTGGCGATGCTTTCCGGCGTCAGCGACCTGCCGGACTGGCAAGCGCCGAAGTACCAGCGCTGGCAATTGGTCGAGCGCCGCTTGCTCAATCCCGGCAGCGTGGGCGAGCCCTGCTTTCATCTTGAGTTGAAGCCACTGCAGGGCAGTGCGGACTGGCAGGCCGGCGATCTGGTCGAGATCGGTCCCTGCCATGCGCAGGACAAGGTGACGACCTGGCTGTCGTCACAGGGACTGGATGGCCGCGTGCCGGTGGCGTTCGGGAAGGAGCGCCTGCCGCTGGCCGCGTTGCTGGCGCGCTGCCGCCTGCCCGAGCCCGACGAGGTCGACGGGCTGGATGAAGAGGCGGTGGCGGCGACGCTGCAGTTGCTGCCGCATCGCGAGTACTCGATCGCCTCGCTGCCGGAGGACGGCGCGATCCACCTGCTGGTGCGCCAGATGCGTGGTCGCGGCGGCTACCTCGGTCTCGGTTCCGGCTGGCTTGCGGTGCATGCGCCGGTCGGCACGGAGATCGCCCTGCGCGTACGCAGCAACGCCAATTTCCATGCACCGAGGGATGCGCGGCCGCTGATCCTGATCGGCAATGGCACCGGGCTGGCCGCCTTGCGCGCGTTGCTGAAGGCGCGCATCGCCGCCGGCCACCGGCGCAACTGGTTGCTGTTCGGCGAGCGGCATGCGGCGCACGATTTGCTCTATCGCGACGAGATCGAGCGCTGGGTGGCGGATGGCCGGATCGAGCGCGCCGATTTCGCCTGGTCGCGCGACCAGGCCGAACGCATCCACGTGCAGCAGCGAATGCACGAAGCGGCCGATGAACTGCAGCGCTGGGTCGACGCCGGTGCGGCGGTTTATGTCTGCGGCAGCCTCGATGGCCTGGCGCCCGGCGTCGATGCGGTGTTGCGCGACGTGCTGGGCGATGCGCGGGTCGAGCAGTTGCGCGGGCAGGGGCGTTACCGGCGCGACGTCTACTGAGCCGGCCAACTGCTTCCGGATGCTCGCCGGCATGACCTATGGCCTATGCCCGCCGTGACCGCTTGAGTGCACTCTGCGGGGATTGCTCAGGGGAGTAGCAAGATGCGGCGAATGGTACGCAAGTGGGGATATCTGTGCGCCATGGCCGCGTTCTGGCCTTGGCTGGCGATGGCGCAGCAGGTCGCTCCGGCGGCGGCAGCCTCGGTGCCGGCCAGCGCTGCCAGCGTGGCGCTTCCCGACATTCCCTTCGCGGCCGCCGATGCCGCCGCGGTCACCGTACCCAGCGCCGCGGATGCGTGGGGCGGCGAGCGTACTGGCAACGAGCCGACCCTGTCCGATCGCGTGGCGAGCTATCGCATCGACGCCGAACTGGACGCGGCGAAACACGCGGTGAGCGGCAAGCAGCACATGACCTGGCGCAACCGCAGCGATCGCCCGGTAGGCAAGGTCTACTTCCATCTGTACCTCAATGCGTTCCAGAACGAGGGCAGCACCTGGTTCACCGAACGCAAGGTGCTGACCGCGCACGGTCGTTCGCGCGGCGCGGCGGCCTTGAAGAAAGGCGAGTGGGGCTGGATCGACCTCAAGCAGGTGAAGCAGGGCGATGCCGCATTGAAGTGGCAGTTCGTGCAGCCCGACGGTGGTCCGGCCACCGACCAGACCGTGGTGCGCATCGACCTGGCCGAGCCGGTGCCGGCCGGCGGCACGCTGACCCTGGATATCGACTTCCTCAGCCAGTTGCCGCGGGTGGTCGAGCGTACCGGCTGGTTCGGCGACTTCAACCTGGTGGCGCAGTGGTTCCCGAAGATCGGCGTGCTGGAACTGCCCGGCGAGCGCGGCGCCACCGCACCGCGCTGGAACGTGCACGAGTTCCATTTCAACAGCGAGTTCTACGCCGACTTCGGCCTGTACGACGTGCGCCTCACCGTGCCCAGCGACTACACCGTCGGTGCGGTCGGCAAGCTGCAGGGCCAGCCGCAGGTCGCGAACGGCAAGAGCACCTGGCACTTCGTGCAGGGCGACGTGCACGATTTCGCCTGGGTCGCGGCCAAGGGCTACAAGACGCTGGACGGCAGCTGGCAGGGGCCGGGCAGCCCGAAGGTCGACGTGCGGGTGATCTATCCCGACGAATACGTGGCCAGCGCGAAGCCGGCCCTGCAGGCCACGATCGACTCGCTGACCTTCTTTTCAAAGTCGCTGGGCGCTTACCCGTACGGGACGGTGACGGTGGTGGTGCCGCCGTACAACGCGTCGGAGGCGGGCGGCATGGAGTACCCGACGTTCTTCACCGCCGAGGGTTATGCCAAGGTCGAGCCGGGCACGCTCACGCAGTACATGCTCGATTTCGTCACCATCCATGAATTCGGCCATGGCTATTTCTACGGGCTGCTGGCCTCGAACGAGTTCGAGGAACCGATGCTCGACGAGGGCATGAACGAATACTGGGACGGCCGCATGACGCGCGACAGCGGTGAGAAGATCGTGCTGGCGTCGGGCTGGATGAAGCGCCTCGGCATCACGCCGGCGATGACCGGCTTCGAAGCGGAGCGGCTCCGCGCCGGCCTGCATCAGCCGCCCGACCCGCTGGGCGCGAATGCGTGGGACCGCTTGTCCAGCAGCAGCTACGGCACGGTGTATTCGCGCACTGCCACCGCCATGCACGACCTGGAGGAGCGCCTGGGCAAGCCGGTGCTGGAGCGTGCGATGCACGAGTACTACCGGCGCTGGCGTTTCCGCCATCCGTCGTCGGCCGACCTGCGCGCCACCCTGGCCGAGGCCTCCGGCAACCCGCAGGTGGTCAACGAAATCTTCGATCAGTACGTCTACGGCACCGCGCAGATCGACGATCGCGTTGCCAGCATCGACACCACCGAAGTGCTGCCGCAGGCCGGCAGCATGCTGAAGGACGGCAGGCGCAGCGAGCTTGACAGCGACGCTCTCGACAAGCAGGTCGACAAACGGCGCGGGGACTGGGACAAGGCCCACCCGAAGGCGAAGCCGGGCAGCGGGCCGTTCCCGTGGCACAGCACCGTCACCGTGCGCCGCGACGGTGTGCCGGTGCCGCAGCTGCTGCGGGTGAAGTTCGCCGACGGCAGCAGCGAGGACGTGCACTGGAACGACGGCCGCCGCTGGGCCCGCTTCGACTTCACCAAGCCGTCCAAGGCGGTCTCGGCCACGCTCGATCCCGAGCAGAAGATCTACCTGGATGCGAACAAGCTCAACGACAGCCGGACGATCAAGGCCGACGGCAGTGCCTCGCGCCGCTGGAGCGCGGATGCCGCGTCCTTGTTGCAGGTCTTCTATGCCCTGGTGGGGTCGCTGTGATGATGAACAAACGTGCTTCGCGTCGGGTGGACCTTGGCGCCGTGATGCGTGCGCCGCTGGCTGCCATGCAGTGGCGCCTGCTGTTGCTGTGGACCCTGTTGCTGCTGCTGCCGACCGCGGTGGTCAGCCTGCCGTTGTGGCGCAGCCTGAGCGGGCTGCTCGACCATTCGGTGCATGCGCAGGCATGGGCTGCGCAGTTCAGCCCGCTGATGTTCGGCGACACCATCTCGGCGCTGCGCGACGATACCGGCTGGATCAGTGGCGCGGCGATCCTCGGCCTGCTGCTGACCCTGCTGCTGTCGCCGTTCCTCAACGGCATGCTGGTCGGCAGCGGGCGTGCCAGCCGCGTGCTGGGCTTCTGCCACCTGCTCCAGTGCGGCATTGTCGAATACGGCCGCATGTTCCGCCTGATGCTGTGGTCGATCGTGCCGTACGCGGCGATGGCGGCGCTGATCGGCGTGGCCTTCGACGCGGTGGACCGCATCGACGCCAGGGCCGTGCTGGAGTCGCAGGCGGACCGCACGTCGCACCTGGCGATCGGGCTGGCCGTGCTGCTGTTCGTGCTGGCGCAGGCCATCGTGGAGTCGGGGCGTGCCGCGTTCATCGCCGACGGCAACCTGCGTTCGGCCACCCGTGCGTTCGGTCGCGGCTTCATGCAGTTGCTGCGGCGGCCGTTCAGTACGCTGCTGTGCTATTTGCTGATCAGCGCGATCGGTTACGCGGTGGCGCTGGCGCTCGGCGTGGGCCGCGTGCAGACCCCGGCGCTCGGCGTGACCGGCCTGGTGCTGGCGATACTGCTGGCGCAACTGGTGGTGCTGGTGCTGGGCTGGGTGCGCGTGGCCCGTGTATTCGCACTGGCCGAAGTGGCGCGCTCGCTGTCGTCGTCGCGACGCGGCAGCGGTTTGCCGCAGGCGTTGTAAGCCGTTCTTCACCGCCTTGCCGGCAGCTGCCGGCGGGGCGATGGAATCAGCCGTAGGCGCGGCGGTGTTCGCGGTGCGGCGGGTAGTAGGCGAACACGTGGCTGTGGCTGCCGTAGAAGTCCATGTCCTCGATGTGCTCGCCGCCGAGTCGCTCGGCGACCCGGTCGGAGGCCTCGTTGCCGATCCGCACCAGGCTGATCACGCGCTGGGCGCGCAGCTGGTTCCAGGCGAAGTCGAGCACGGCATTGCCCGCTTCGGTGGCAAAGCCGTGGTGGCGATGCTCGGGCTTCAGCATCCAGCCCATTTCCAGGTCCGGCCAGCCGTCGGGGTACATCAGGCCGGCGCGGCCGATGAACTCGCCGCTGTCCTTCAGCTCCAGTGCCCACATGCCGAAGCCGCGCAACTGCCAGTGGCCCAGCAGCATCGCCAGCGAACGCCAGGCGTTGGTGCGGTCCAGCGGTTCGCCGTCGCCGATCCAGCGCGTGCTGTCCGGGTCGGCCAGCATCGCGGCGTAGTCGTCGAAATGCCGTTCGGTCAGTGCGGTGAGGCGCAGACGCGCCGTTTCAATGGTTGGAATATCGAACATCACGATCAACGGTGGGCGGCAGCCAGCAGTTCAGCCAGTGCACGGGTGCTGCTGGCAAGGCTCTCTTGCCAGGACAACCCGGTGATTGTCTCACCTGTGACCGAATCGACAAAATCCTCGGCCTGGCCGGGTGGCAGCAGGTGCCGGTAATCCACGGTGATCTCGCTGCCGGCGGGCAGTTCGGCCAGGGCAAACACGAAACCCAGGTGCCACAGCCCGTTCGGCGTGAAGCTGTGGTTGATGTAGCACTCGTCCGGCCAGTCCGGTGACAGCGTATAGCGATCCTCGAACCAGCGCGCGCTGGCGTGGAACTGCGCGCTGAGCTCCGGCGAGTCCATGATGTCGGCGTGACGGAACGTCTGCTCGATGCCGTCCGGCGCGGTGATGATGCGCCCCGCCGCAACGGTTTCGTCGAGGAACAGGCCGTTGCCGGCGCCACGGATGGCGGAGGCGGCGATGTGGTAACGCGGCAGGATCATGGCGGTGCGGCGGGCGGGATGGGCGCGCGAGTGTAACGCAAGCGGCGCGGCCCGCCGGGCCGCGCCGCCTGGCTTCCGTTCGCGGGGCTACTCCCCGGTCGGTGTCTTCTTGCTGTGCGTGGCCTTGGTCGGCGCACCCGCCTTGGCGACGGCACCGTCGGCGGCGTCGCCGAGCAGGATCGCGCTGCGATTGCGTTCGATCGTGGCCTTGCCGATGCCCTTGACGTGGTTGAGGTCGTCGGCCTTCTTGAACGGGCCGTGGGCTTCGCGCCAGGCCACGATGGCCTCGGCCTTGGACTGGCCGATGCCGTCCAGCGACTTGGCGATGGCGGCCGCGTCCGCCTGATTGATGTTGACCGGTGTGGCGGCGAGCAGCAGCCCCGGTACGGCGAGGGCGAGTGCAAGGGCGATAGCGACGAGTTTGTTGAACATGGCCTTTCTCCTTGGGCGTGGTGACGGCATCCGGGTGCCGCCAGCGCACTATGGCGCCGTGGCGCAGGACCGCACAGTCGGAGGCGCCGCAAGGTCGGCGTGCGCGATGGTCGCTTTTGTCTGTGGGCGGCTTCCGATCGCGTGTCGGTGTGGCCGAAGTGCGGCTGTTACAATGCCGGTCTTGTCCGCCTGATGGAGCTTGACCATGGATACTGCCCGCCTTTCGCGCTTTGTCAGCGGCTTGTGGGACGACGAGATCGTGCCGCAGCTGGTCGAATACATCCGTATTCCCAACAAGTCGCCGATGTTCGACAAGGATTGGGTGGCGCACGGCTACATGGACGCCGCGGTGAAGCTGATGGAAACCTGGGCGCGCTCCAAGCTGAGCCAGCTGCCCGGTGCCACGCTGGAAGTGGTGCGGCTGGAAGGGCGCACACCGCTCATCTATATCGAGGTGCCGGGCCAGGGCGACGACACCGTGATGCTGTACGGCCATCTGGACAAGCAGCCGGAGATGACCGGCTGGAACGAAGGCCTCGGCCCGTGGACGCCGGTGATCAAGGGCGACAAGCTGTACGGCCGCGGCGGCGCCGACGACGGTTATGCGATCTTCGGCTCGCTGGCGGCATTGCTGGCGCTGCACGAGCAGGGTATCCCGCACGCACGCTGCGTGGTGATGATCGAGGCCTGCGAGGAATCGGGCAGCTACGACCTGCCGTTCTATGTCGACCATCTGGCCGCGCGCATCGGCAGCCCGTCGCTGGTGGTGTGCCTGGATTCGGGCTGCGGCAACTACGACCAGCTGTGGCTGACCACCTCGCTGCGCGGCATGACCGGCGGCAACCTCACCGTGCAGGTGCTGGAAGAGGGCGTGCATTCGGGCGATGCGTCCGGCGTGGTGCCGTCCAGTTTCCGCATCCTGCGCGAGCTGCTGACGCGGCTGGAGGATCCGGCGACCGGCCAGATCAAGCCGAAGGAACTGTACGTCGAGATCCCGGCGCAGCGGGTCGAGCAGGCGAAGCTCTCGGCCGAAGTGCTCGGTGCGGATATCTACGACAAGTTCCCCTGGGTCGATGGCATGCAGCCGGTCACCCACGACTTGGCCGAACTGGTGCTCAACCGCACCTGGCGCCCGCAGCTGGCGGTCACCGGCATCGGCGGCATCCCGCCGCTGGAGAGCGCCGGCAACGTGCTGCGGCCGCAGACCTCGGTGAAGCTGAGCCTGCGCGTGCCACCCACGTTGAACGGCGCCAAGGCCGGCGAGTTCGTCAAGCAATTGCTGGAAAAGGATCCGCCGTACGGCGCCAAGGTCAGCTTCACCCTGGAGAAGGACGGCTCGGGCTGGAACGCACCGGCACTGTCGCCGTGGCTGGAACAGGCGGTCGGCGACGCTTCGCAGAATTATTTCGGCGCCCCGGCCACCTACATGGGCGAAGGCGGCAGCATCCCGTTCATGGGCATGCTGGGCGAGAAATTCCCGAAGGCGCAGTTCCTGATCACCGGCGTGTTGGGCCCGCACTCCAACGCGCACGGCCCGAACGAGTTCCTGCACATCCCCACCGGCAAGAAGGTCAGCATGGTGGTGGCCGAGGTGGTGGCGCGCCATCACCAGCAGGGCAGCAAGGCCTGAGCGCGATCGTCGGGCCATGAGCATGGACACCGGCTGGCTGGCCGACAACTGGGCGCAGATCCGCCGCCGCGTCGACGCGGCGTGCCGCGAGGCGGGCCGCGACCCGGCTGGGGTGACCATCCTGCCGGTCAGCAAGACGTTTGGTCCGGACCTGATCCGGGCCGGGGTGGCGCTGGGCATGCGCCGCTTCGGCGAGAACAAGGTGCAGGAGATCCGCGACAAGTCCGCGCCGCTGGCGGACTGCGGCATCGACTGGGTGATGATCGGCCATCTGCAGACCAACAAGGCCAGGGACGTGGCGCGGCTGGCCAGCGAGGTGCAGTCGCTGGACCGGCTGGAGCTGGCCGAAGCGCTGGATCGCCGGCTGCAGCACGAGGGTCGTTCGCTTGACGTACTGGTGCAGGTGAAAACCTCGTCCGAACCCAGCAAATACGGTCTCCCGCCTGAACAGCTGCCGGGTTTCCTGAACGTCCTGCGCGGCTACGACACCTTGCGCGTACGTGGCCTGATGACCCTGGCGATCCACTCCAGCGAGCCGGCCGAAGTACGGGGCTGCTTCCGCCTGCTGCGTGAGCTGAGCGATCGGGCCGTGGCACAAGGTCATGATCTGACGAGAGTTTCCATGGGCATGAGCGGCGATTTCCCGCTCGCCATTGCGGAGGGAGCGACCGAGGTGCGGATCGGCACGGCGATCTTCGGCAGCCGGCCCCATCCGGATTCGTATTACTGGCCGGAGTCGCCGGGTGAGGCATAAGTTTAGTTGAATCAACAGTTTGGATGGAGTGTGCGCCGCGTCGCCATTTTTTGAAACGCCAGAGTTCAGTTAACCCCAATCCAACATCCAGGCGGCCTCTTCTTGTTAACTTCACCGAGTCGTCACGTCATTGGCTTCTGCCGACGGTCGATCCTGTGAACAACAAGGGTTTTTTCCCAGCATGCCCATCAAGCAACTGACTGTCGCCGCCGCGTTCGTTTTCGTGCTGCTGGTGTCCGGCCCGCTTCAAGCCAGGAACAACCCCGCCGTCATCGACAGCACGGTTGTCGCCCGCCTCGGTTCGCCCTTGTTGAGCCAGCTGCCGGCATTCAACCCGGCGCCATTGCTGGCGCAGTCCGTGGTTCCCGACGCTGCCTCGGTGCTCGCCAGCAACCGTGCCGCGACGGAACAGGCTGCCGACACCGCCGCGACGGACGAGCAGGACGCGGCTGCTGTCGGCGCGGACATCACCGACCTGCGCAAGTCGCTGATCGCGATGGCGATGAAGCTGCGCGATACCCACTACGTGCGTGGCGGGCGCGATCCCTCCACCGGTTTCGATTGCAGCGGTTTCGTCCGCTACGTATTTGCCCATGCGGTCGGCATGCAGCTGCCGCGCAACTCTGCTTCGCAGTTCCTGGCGGGCCTCAAGGTCAATCGGGCCGACATGCAACCGGGCGACCTGGTGTTCTTCCGTACCCATGGCAAGCGGCGCATCTCGCACGTGGGCATCTATATCTCGAACGGCCGCTTCATCCACTCGCCGTCCGCCGGCAAGTCGGTGGAGATATCCAGCCTGAGCGAGGGTTACTGGGCCAAGCGTTTCGCCGGCGCCAAGCGTCCGGAGGCGATGGCGCAGGTGGCCGGCAAGGGCTGAGCTGCCGTCGCCAGCTTCTTCGCGAAGCCGCCGCAAGGCGGCTTTTTGCTTGCCGCCGCGGATGAACGATTGCCGCCGGGTACGGTCAGCTGCGGGACGCCGCCGTTATGCTGTCCCTGACTCCACGGAAACTGCCTGATGCCTCTTGACTTGCCGCCTGTCACACGCAACCTGCTGATTGCCAACGTGGCGGTGTTCCTGCTGCAACAGGTGATGGGCCAGCTTCTGATGGTGTATTTCGCGCTGTGGCCGCTCGGCTCCGGCCTGTTCGGGGTGTGGCAGATCGTCACCAGCGCGTTCATGCATGGCGGCATCACCCACATCATGTTCAACATGCTCGCGCTGTACATGTTCGGCGGCACCATCGAGCGCACCTTCGGCGCGCGCGAGTTCACTGTCTACTACTTCGTCTGCGCGATCGTCGCCTCGCTGCTGCAACTGGCGGTGCTGTGGTTCTTCCCGCCGCCGCAGTACGGCCCCACGCTTGGCGCGTCCGGCGCGATCTTCGGCCTGCTGCTGGCGTTCGGCATGCTGTACCCGCACGAGAAGGTGATGCTGATCTTCCTGCCGATCCCGATGCCGGCGTGGCTGTTCGTGATCCTGTATGCCGCCGCCGAACTGACCATGGGCGTGACCGGGATCGAGCCGGGCGTGGCCCACTTCGCCCATCTCGGCGGCATGCTTGGCGGCCTCGTGCTGATCCAGTACTGGCGCGGGCGGCTACCGTGGAAACCGAAGCGCCGCCTGCTACGCTGAGCGCCTTCACGCCGCGAACGCACCCATGACCGAGTCCCTCCAGCGCCAGCTCACCCCGCGCCACATCACCTTCATGGCACTGGGCATGTGCATCGGTGCTGGCCTGTTCCTCGGCTCGGCCAGCACGATCCGGCTGGCCGGGCCGTCGCTGCTGTTCGCCTACCTGTTCGGCGGCGCGATGATCTTCATCATCATGCGCGCGCTGGGCGAGATGGCCGCGCATGAGCCGATCGCCGGCTCGTTCAGCACTTACGCGCACAAGTACCTCGGCCCGTTCGCCGGCTACCTCACCGGCTGGAACTACTGGATCCTGATGATGGGCGTGGGCATCGCCGAGAGCACGGCGGTGGGCATCTACATGAAGGCGTGGTTTCCCGAGCTGCCGCAGTGGATCTGGGCGTTCGCCAGCGTGGCGATGATCGGCGGCCTGAACCTGATGGCGGTGAAGGTCTACGGCGAGCTGGAGTTCTGGTTCGCACTGATCAAGGTGCTGACGGTGGTGCTGATGATCCTCGGCGGCGCCGCGATCATCGGGCTGGGCTGGGGCAACGGCGGCCGGCCGGTGGGGCTGTCGAACCTGTGGTCGCACGGCGGCTGGTTCCCCCACGGCGTCACCGGCATGGTGCTGGCGCTGCCGGTGCTGGTGTTCTCGTTCGGCGGCATCGAGACGATCGGCATGGCGGCGGCCGAGGCCGCGCATCCCGAGCGCACCATCCCGCGCGCGGTGAATTCGGTGATCTGGCGCATCCTGATCTTCTACGTGGGCTCGTTGTTCGTGATCATGGCGATCTACCCATGGAACGAGTTGGATACGCAGGGCAGCCCGTTCGTCACCACCTTCGCCAGGCTGGGCATTCCGCAGGCGGCCGGCCTGATCAACTTCGTGGTGATCACCGCGGCGCTGTCCAGCTTCAACTCCACCATGTTCAGCGGCAGCCGCATGCTGCACAGCCTGGCGACGAAGGGGCAGGCGCCGGTGGCGATGGGTCGGCTGAGCGCGCACGGCGTGCCGGTGCGCGGGGTGCTGGTGACTTTGGTATTCCTGTTGTTCGGCGTGCTGATGAACTACCTGGTGCCCGAGCGCATCTTCGGCATGATGATGTCGATCCTCGCGTTCAATGCGGTGTGGACCTGGGGCATGGTGCTGGTGGCGCACTGGCGCTTCCGTCGGCAGCAGCCGGTGCCGCTGGCCTTCCGCTTGCGCTGGTTTCCGCTGAGCAGCGTGCTCTGCCTGGCGTTTCTCGCGTTCGTGGTGGTGATGCTCGGCTACAGCGCGGACACCCGCGTGGCGCTGTACGTGGGCGTGATCTGGCTGGTGCTGCTGACGGTGGGCTACCGCGTGTGCGGCATCGAGCAGCGCATGCGCGCGGTACCGGCTTCGGTTTGAGACGGCCCTCCCCCGCACGCGGGGGAGGGTGAGCCTCAGCGCAGCGCCAGGAAATCCGCGCTGACCACGAAGCGCACCGCATCCAGCCGCAGGCGTGATTGCGGCAGTGCGACCAGCAGCTCGGAGCGTTCGGCGACGATGGCCGCGATTTCCGCCTCGCTGACCGACGGGTTCACCGCGTGCAGTGCCCGCAGGCGCGACAGTTCCGCATCCAGCGCCTCGGTGGCCAGGGCCACGGCCTCGTCGATGCGGGCCTTGCCGCGCGTGCCGGCCAGCGCCTCGGCGCGCTCCAGCATCGGCGGCACCAGCTTGCCGAGGAATTTGCGGTAGCGCGCCACTTCGATGTTGCGGTCGCTGGCCTTGCGCAGCGCGATCTCGCTGGGCGCGAAATCGGCACGTTCGGCCAGCCGGGTGTCGACGGTGACCACGATCGGCAGGATTGGCAGGAAGCGCTCGGCGTCGAGCCGGCGGTCGGCCACGCATTCCAGCACGAACACCGCCTGCAGCAGTGCGCTGCGCGGCGCCAGCACGTCGTCGACCATGAAGGCGGCGTTGCCCTGCTCGCCGGACAACGCCAGATCCATCGCACCGGCGACCAGCGGATGGTCGAGCCGCAGCAGCGGCAATTCCTCGCGCGACAGCGCCACCTCGCGCGCGAACGTCACCGACTGCGGGCCGTCGGCAAAGCCGGGCAGGGCGTCGGTGGACAGGTATTGCGGGTCGAGCAGCAGCACCTGGCCGCCGAGTTCCTCGGCGTGGATGCCGAAGGCCTCCAGCAGGCGTTGCACGAAGGCGTCGCGGCCGGGGTCGTGGTCTTCGCGGGCGAAGGCCTGCTGCAGCTCGTCGGCGTGCAGGTCGCGGCTGGCAGCCAGTTCCAGCAGGTGGTCGCGGCCGCCGCGGATCAGCTGGGCCATCTGCTCGTGGCTGGCGCGGGTCTCGGCCAGCAGCGCGTCCAGTTCCTGGTCGCGGTTGTCGTCGCCGCGCGCATGTTCGTCGGCCAGCCGGGTCAGCGGCTCGCCGTAGCGGCGCAGCAGTTCGCGGCCGTCGGCCGGGCTCAGGCGGAAGGCATCGACGCCCTCGTCGTACCAGCGCGCCAGCACGTGCTGGGCGCTGTCGGCCACGGCGAGGATATGGATGGCGATGTCGTGCTTCTGGCCGATCCGATCGAGCCGGCCGATGCGCTGTTCGAGCAGGTCCGGATCCAGCGGCAAGTCCCACAGGATCAGCCGGTGCGCGAACTGGAAGTTGCGGCCTTCCGAGCCGATCTCCGAACACAGCAGCAGGCGCGCGCCTTCAGGCTGGGCGAAATACGCGGCGTTGCGGTCGCGCTGCACGATGCTGAGGCCTTCGTGGAAACGCGCCACGCCGACGCCGCTGCGGGTGCGCAGCGCTTCCTCCAGCGCCAGCACCTTGGCCTGGCTGCGGCAGATCAGCAGGAACTTGTCCTGCGGGTGCCGATCGAGCAGGGCGATCAGGGTGTCGATGCGCGGGTCGGCGGCGTAGTCGACCTCGATCAGCGGCGACGGCTGCTGGATGTCGGCGTGGAATTCGGCCAGCAGCGCCTGGCGCGTGCTTTCGTCGAGCCGGTCGGAGTCCAGCAGATGCCACTCGGGCAGGCGCTTCGGAAAGCCGCCCACACCGGCGCGGTTGTTGCGGAACATCGCGCGGCCGGTGCCGTGGCGGTCGATCAGCGCAGCCAGCAGTTCGCGCGCGTTCTCCGCCCTGGTCGGGTCGGCCAGCCGCGCGCTGAGCACGGCGTCGCCGTGGAACGCTTCGGCCAGGGCGGCGCGCTGGGTGTCGTCGAGCGGCTTGCCGTCGAGCAGGCGGTCGGCGATCTTCGACAGCGCCAGGTAGGTGTCCGCTTCGGCCAGATAGCCGTCCAGGTCGTGGTAGCGCTGCGGATCGAGCAGGCGCAGACGGGCGAAGTGGCCGCTGCGGCCGAGCTGTTCCGGGGTGGCGGTGAGCAGGATCACGCCGGGGATCGCCGCGGCCAGCTTCTCCACCATCGTGTAGCGCGGGCTGGCCGCTTCGGGCGACCACGCCAGGTGATGCGCTTCGTCCACCACCAGCAGGTCCCACGGCGCTTCCAGCAACTGCTGGGCGTGCTTGGGCGAGTTCTCCAGGAAGCCGAAGTCGGCGATCACCAGTTGCTCGTCCTCGAACGGATTGCCGGCATCGCCGGATTGTTCCAGCGCCTCGCAGCGCTCCTCGTCGTAGATCGCGAAGCTGAGGTTGAAGCGGCGCAGCATCTCCACGAACCACTGGTACACCAGGGTGTCGGGCAACAGCAGCAGCACGCGCGAAGCGCGCCCGGTGGCGAGCTGGCGCGCGATGACCATGCCCGCCTCGATGGTCTTGCCCAGGCCTACCTCGTCGGCCAGCAGCACTCGCGGCGGTCGGCGCGCGGAGGCGATGCCGGCCACGCGCAGCTGGTGCGGCACCAGCTGCGCGACGATGCTTTGCGCACGCCCGACGCAGCCTTTGCCCATC